>Ga0207770_100317_pt1 | contig 29017 bp, 30 predicted proteins | sample A23E2SouthBayCA_FD_187729 | JGI IMG/M metagenome (GOLD analysis project Ga0207770, IMG submission 187729) | Aerobic enrichment media microbial communities from Eden Landing Ponds, California, USA - A23 E2 (SPAdes) | ecosystem: Environmental > Aquatic > Marine > Unclassified | place: Emeryville... | reverse complement strand
ACCTCCTCGGCGGGGTCCAGAATCTCGACCATCTGCTCTTGGTGGGCCTCGACGGCGTCCCAGTCCTTGAGCATCGCGTCGTAGACGAAGTCCTCGTAGGCCGCCGTGGACATCTCCGCGAGCTGCGCGTCGGCGGGCGACGGGTAGTGCGTGAGACACCACTTCGTGTCGAGGCGCGCGTTCAGCACGTCCCGGTAGGCGGCGGCGAACGCGGAGCCGATTTCCGTGCTCACGTCGCTCTGCTCGCTGACGTTCTCGTGGGGGCGGCCGACGACGGCGGCGTCGGCGTGCTCGAACAGCTTCAGGAGGTGCTCGGGCTCGGTGAGGTCGTCGGCGTCGACCTCGCGGAGGTACGCGCGGGCGGCGCGGTCCGTGCCGATGCCGCGGTCGCCGCGCGCGAGCATCACGGGGTTGGCGCCGACCTTCCCGATCTCCTCGTAGAGGGCGACGGCGAGGTCCTCGGCGACCGGCGGCAGGCTCACCACGACGTTCTCCTCGGGCTGGAGGTCGATGGCGCGGTCGACGATGATCTCGGCGTGACGGTGGATGCGGTCGTCCATACCGGACGTTTGGTGCGAACGCGCGGAAGGACTTTTCGAATCGAAAGCGGGGGTCGCCAGACGCCTCACTTTTGGCGCTGGGGGGCCGACCGGCTACCGTGATAGACCTGCGCAGCGACACGGTGACGACGCCGAGCGAGGAGATGCGGGCGGCCGCGGCCGACGCCGAGGTCGGCGACGACGTCTACGGCGAGGACCCGACGGTCAACGAACTCGAAGCGCGCGCCGCCGAGGCGGTCGGCAAGGAGGCCGCGATGTACGTGCCGACGGGCACGATGGGCAACCAGATTGCCGCGCGCGTCCACACCGACCGCGGGCAGGAGGCGCTCGTCGACGCGAAGAGCCACGTCTACAAGTACGAACTCGGGGGGTTCGCCCAGCACTCCCAACTGCAGGTGCGGACGTACGACGGCGGCGCGAACGGCGCGCCGACCCCCGAGCAGGTCCGCGACGGGTTCGTCGCGGAGAGCCTCCACCAAGCGGGCACGGGGCTGCTCTGTCTGGAGAACACCCACAACGTGCGGGGCGGCGTCCCGGTGCCCGCCGACGAGGTGGAAGCGGCCGCGGCGGCCGCCCACGACCTCGGCGTGCCGGTCCATCTCGACGGCGCGCGCCTGTTCAACGCCGTGACCGCGCTCGACGCGGACGCCCCAGAACTCCTCGCGCCCGTCGATTCGGTGATGTTCTGCCTCTCGAAGGGGCTGGGCGCGCCCGTCGGGTCGATGCTCGCGGGCAGCGAGGCGTTCGTCGAGCAAGCCCGCCGCGTCCGGAAGCTCATGGGCGGCGGGATGCGGCAGGCCGGCATCATCGCCGCGCCCGGGCTGGAAGCGCTGGCGAACCGCGACCGCCTCCACGTCGACCACGAGCGCGCGACGCGGCTCGCGGCCGCGCTCGACGACCTCGACGGGCTGTCGGTCGCCGCCCCCGAGACGAACATCGTGCTCGTGGACACGACCGGCACCGGCGAGACCGCGGCGGCGCTGCTGGAGCGCTGCGAGCGGGAGGGCGTCCGCGGCTCGGAGTTCGGCGGGCACACGATTCGGTTCTGCACGCACCTCGACGTCGACGACGCCGACGTCGAGGACGCGGTCGCGGCCGTCGAGCGCGCGCTCTAGCCGTCGCGCTTCCCGCTCTCGAAGCCCTCCTTGAAGCCCGTGAGCGTCCGCCGGAGGAACATGAACACGAAGAACACGAACAACAGGAACGCGGCGGCGAGGGCGTAGAACGCGGGACCGAGTTCCACCATACTCCGGGGTTCGACCCGCGCACATTAGTCGTTTCCCCCGAGCGCAGCGCTCGTCGTGTCAGGAAACGCTCATTGTGCTCCGCGCCGAAGCCGCGGGCATGTCCGGCCTGCTGCCCACCGGCTCGGAGGCCGACGACCCCGACGGCGAGCCCCGCGTGGTCGGCGTCGACTCCGAGGACGCCGACCGTCTGCTGTCCGCGCTCGCCTCCGGGACCGCCCGCGACCTCTACGGCGCGCTCCACGACGCGCCCGCGACGCCCTCCGAACTCGCCGAGGAGTGCGAGACCTCCCTCCAGAACGCCCAGTACCACCTCGGGAAGCTCGAAGACGCCGACCTCGTCGAGGAGTGCGACACCCGCTACTCCGCGAAGGGCCGCGAGATGAGCGTGTACGCGCCCGCCGACGCCCCCGTGGTGCTGTTCGCGGGCGACGAGGAGACGGGCCGGTCGGTGCGGTCGGCGCTGGCGAACCTGCTGGGCGCGGTCGGCGTGCTTGGCGTCGCCAGCGTGCTCGTCCAGCGGTTCGCCGACACGGGCCTGCGGGCGTCGGAGACGGTCGGTGGCGGCGCGACGGCCGCCACCGAGTTCTCGACGCTCGTCGCGGGGAGCGAGCCCCCGGCGGCGTCCGTCGACGCCGCCGCGTCGCTGTCTCCGGGAGCGGTGTTCTTCCTCGGTGGGCTCCTCGCGCTCGCGGTCGTCGCCGTCGCGTGGCGCGCCCGGTAGCCCACGCTAAAATGGCGTTTTGAGTCTACGTCGGCTATTTGATACCTCCCGCTGTACGACGTGGTACAGGCTTCCCCCGGCCTGTCCCCGTTGACGCTACCGGCCCTCCACGCGGAACTCCCGGAGGACGCTCCCGTCGCGGTCCCGAATCTCGCCGCGCACGCCCCCCGACTCGGGGTGCAGTTCGGCGTGCGCCGCGGGGTTGCCGCGCGGGTCGGCGTGACTCCCGGGATTCAGCAACGTCACGTCTTCTGTCTCGGTCACCGTCGGCTGGTGGGTGTGCCCCGACACCACGAGGTCCGCGCCGCGCTCGCGCCCGAACAGCGCCAAGCCCGTGGCGCCGCCGTGCTCGCGGTGCGTGACCGCGACGCAGATGCCGCCCGCGTTCAGCGTCCGCGCCTCCGGGAGCCGGTCGCGGACCCCGGGCTCGTCGGCGTTGCCGTGGACGGCGAACAGCTGGTCGGCGGCGTCGTAGAACGAGTCGAGCGCGGCCTCGGTGGTGAAGTCGCCGGCGTGGACGACCGTCTCGGCCTCCCGCACCGCTTCCAGCGCGCGCCCTTGCAGGTCGTGGCCGTCCGCGCTGTGGGTGTCGGACAGAACGGCTAGCATGGACGGTCGTAGCGGCCGGGCGGCCGTGACTGTTCGGGTTACGCGACCGCGCCGACCGCGACGTAGAGTGCGAGCGCGGCGACGGTCGCCGCGACGAGCGCCTTCACCGAGAGGACGATAGCGCGCTTGCGGTCGGCGCGCTGGCCGGCCTCCGGCGCGGTCCGGCGGCGGCCGCCGTCGTCGCTCACGTCGAAGACGCCGGTCAGCGCGAAGCCGACGCAGAACCGCGCTCGCGCCTGCATGACGCCGAGGAAGCCGACGAACAGCGGCGCGACGGTCGCCAGCAGCCACGCGGGGTCGGCGCGGACTGTCGCCACCGCGACGACGAGCAGCGCCGCGGCGGCGAACCCCGCCACGCCGGAGAGGTAGCGTCTGCGTCGCTGTGCGTGACCGATGTTGCACGCGCCCGGTTGGTACTCTGTCACACGTGGGTGTTGGGGCCGGGCCAATACCTATGTGTCGACGGCCTGAATCACGACGAAATGGCCGGAAGCAAGTCCGTCGTGCTCGCGGCGCTGTTCGCGAACGCCGCGATTGCGGTGCTGAAGTTCCTCGCGTTTCTCGTGACCGGGAGCCCCGCGATGCTCTCGGAGGTGTACCACTCCGTCTCCGACACCGGGAATCAGGTCTTCCTGCTCGTCGGGCTCCGGTACGGAGAGCGCGACCGCACGCGCTCGCACCCGTTCGGGTACGGGAAGGCGCAGTTCTTCTACTCGTTTCTCGTCAGCGTGATGCTGTTCGGCATCGCCGGCTGGGAGTCCGCGAGCCACGGCTACGAGGCGCTGACCGGGCACGGGCGCGTGCTCGGCCGGCAGGCCGAACTGCTGGGCTACCAGTTCCCGGGCGTGTGGGCGAACTACGCGGTGCTGCTGGGCGCGATGGGCTTCGAGTCGTACGCGTTCGTGAAGGCCCGCCGGGAGATGTCCCGACAGATTTCCCGCCACGGCTGGAGCGGGTTCCGGGAGGCGTTCCGCCGCACCAGCGACACGACGACGCTGACCGCGCTCACGGAGGACACGGTGGCGCTGCTCGGACTCGGGCTGGCGCTGGCGGGCGTGTTCCTCACCGAGCAGACCGGCAACCACGTCTACGACGCGGCGGCGGCGCTGCTCATCGGCCTGTTGTTGATGGGGTTCGCGGTGGCGCTGGCGTGGGAGAACAAGCGCCTGCTGCTCGGCGAGAGCCTCCCGAAGTCCGAGGAGGACGAACTCCGCGGCATCGTCGAGAGGCACGCCGACGTGGACTCCATCGTGGACTTCCGGACGGTGTACTTCGGACCGAACGATGTGCTGGTGACCGCGGACGTGGCGTTCGCTCCCGACCTCGACACCGCGGCGATGGACGACGTGATTACGGGGCTCGAAGCCGAGATTCAGAGAGCGAACCCGGCCGTCTCGAAGGTGTACGTCGAGCCCGAGTCCGACCGCTGAGAAACGGGATTCGGGAACTCTGGTTTCCGGTCTACAAAATATATTTTCTCGGTTGGCAAAACTTTAAGTGGGTCCGGGGCGAATAGACGAATACAATGAGCACCCAGAAGCACGTACTCAAGCACGCCGGCGACGTCGAGGGCTCCGAGGGCCTCCGCATCGACGAGGAGAAGGCCGAACAGGTAATCGACGCGCTGAACGCGGACCTCGCGGCGACGTACGTGCTGTACCACCAGCTCCGCAAGCACCACTGGAACGTCGAGGGCGCGGAGTTCCGCGACCTCCACCTCTTCCTCGGCGACGCCGCCGAGAACGCCGAGGCGTTCGCCGACGAGCTCGCCGAGCGCGTGCAGGCGCTGGGCGGCGTCCCGCACGCCAGCGGCGCGACGCTGGAGGCCGAGTCGCCGGTCGAACCCGAGGACGAGGACGTCTACGACATCCGTACGTCCCTCCAGAACGACCTCGAGATGTACGGCGACATCATCGAGACGCTGCGCGAGCACGTCGACCTCGCGCAGAACCTCGGCGACCACGCCAGCGCGGAGATCGTCCGCGAGAACCTCGTGCAGGTCGAGGAGGACGCCCACCACGTCGAGCACTACCTCGAAGACGACACGCTGGTCGTCAGCGAGTAACGCCGTCAGACAGCCGTTTTTCTTTCGCGCCACGGACCGACAGCGACGCCTCTCGCGTGGCTATCGCTCGACGGGGACGGTCTCGTCGGTAGAAATCCAGCCGTCCGGGTTGTCCGACTCGGTGAACACCGTTCGGGTCGGCGAGGACTGGAACGCGGCGACGCCCTCGCCGGCGGCGGGCGCGTCGTCCTCGGGGTCCTGCGAGACTGCCATTACTACCCCGTAGAGAGCCACCCACGAATATACGTTTTGGTGTGCCTAAATCGCTCGGGGGTGGCCGCTGCACGCCCGCTACCCCCGCGACCACTTCCGCTGGGAGCCGGACGTTTATACGCGGTCGCGCCGAACCACACCCCAACGTGGCCGCGAGCAACTCCCCGGACTACATGCAGTTCTTCCCGAAGGCGTCGCCGTACGACAACCAGCGGGAGGCGATGGACGGCATCCGGGACGCCCTCGACGCCGGCCGGGACGTCCTCTTCGAGGGCGCCTGCGGCACCGGGAAGACCCTCGCCGCGCTCGCGCCGGCGCTCTCGCACGCCCGCGAGACGAACAAGACGGTCGTCATCACGACGAACGTCCACCAGCAGATGCGGCAGTTCGTCCGCGAGGCCCGCGAGATTCACGACGCCGCGCCGCTGCGCGCGGTCGTCTTCAAGGGGAAGGGGTCGATGTGCCACATCGACGTCGACTACGAGGAGTGCCAAGTCCTCCGCGACAACACCCACGAGCTCGTGGACGCCGAGCGCGACAAGCGCCAACTGGAGGAGCGCCAGCAGGCCCTGCTGGAGGAGAGCCGCGAGGGCGACGGCGAGGCCGCCGAGGCCCGCGACGCCGTCCTCGACGAGCTCGAATCCGTGGAGGACGAACTCGAAGACCTCCGCGAGGGCAACGTCTGCGAGCGCTACTACGACAACCTCGTCGGGGACAACGACGACTTCTACGAGTGGCTCTACGACGGCGTGCGCACGCCCGAGGACATCTACGAGTACGCCGAGGAGGCCGGCCTCTGCGGGTACGAGCTCCTGAAGGACGGCATCGAGGGCGTGGACCTCGCAGTCTGCAACTACCACCACCTGCTGGACCCGGGGATTCGCGCGCAGTTCTTCCGCTGGCTGGGACGGGACCCCGAGGACGTCGTGGTGGTGTTCGACGAGGCGCACAACGTTGAGGACGCCGCCCGCGACCACGCCACGCGCACGCTCACGGAGAACACCCTCGACAGCGCGCTCTCCGAACTCGATGAAGTCACCGACGACCGCGGCGCGCCGGCCGAGCGCGTGCTGTCGGCGTTCCGGGACGCGCTCGTGGAGACCTACGAGGGCGCGTTCGGCCCGGGCGGCGAGCAGTCGCTGGCGCGCTCGGCGGTCGACAGCAACTGGACGGACGTGCCGGTCGCCAACGAGGACAAGCGCGACGACCTCACGCTGGCGTTCCTCCAGCAGTACACCGGGCCCGGCATCCGTGAGGACGTCGACGACGCGCTTGCGCTCGGCGAGTACCTCGACGACGAGTACGACGAGGCCTACCGGAACGGCGAGACGACGACCCGCCGCGAGTGTTTCGTCCTGCAGGCCGCGGAGTTCGTGGAGTCGTACGTCGAGGACGGCGGCGAACTCGGCCAGTACCCGACCGCGGCGGTGCGCCGCGACGAGGGCACCGGCGACGTGTACGGCCGCGCGGAACTGTACACGTGCATCCCGCGGGACGTGACGACGGACCTCTTCGACGCCGTCCACGCGAGCGTGCTGATGAGCGCGACCCTGCGGCCGTTCGACGTGACCGCGGACGTGCTCGGGCTGGAGGACCCCGAGACGATGGCGTTCGGCCTCCAGTTCCCCGCCGAGCGCCGGCGGACGTTCGCGGTGGACACGGAGCCGCTGTTCTCCTCGAACCGCGACGACCCCGACACCCAGCGCGAGGTCGCGGGCGCGCTCCGGGACGCCGCCGCGTTCACGCCCGGGAACTGCCTGTTCTTCTTCCCGAGCTACGCGGAGGCCGAGCGCTACCACGACTTACTCGACGACATCGACGCCGCGCGCTACCTCGACCAGCCGGGTACGAGCGCCGAGGACCTCCGGCAGACGTTCACGGACGACCGCAACGGCGTGCTGTTCACGTCGCTGTGGGGGACGCTCGCGGAGGGCGTGAGCTTCGACGGCGACGACGCCCGCACCGTCGCGGTCGTCGGCGTCCCCTACCCGCATCTCGACGCGCGCGCCGAGGCCGTCCAAGACGCCTACGGGCGCGTGTTCGGCGACCGCGACGACCGCCACGCCGAGGACGCGGGCTGGCGGTACGCCGTCGAGATTCCCACCGTCCGCAAGACCCGACAGGCGATGGGGCGCGTGATTCGCTCGCCCGACGACTTCGGCGTGCGGATGCTCGTCGACCGCCGCTACACCAAGGAGAGCCGCACCGCGATGCGCAAGTACAGCGTCAACCCCGCGTTCCCCGCGGAGGAGCGCCGCGAACTCCTCGACATCGACCCCGAGAAGCTGCGCGTGTCGATGCTGAACTTCTACACCGACCTCGACGCCTACGACGGTCAGCCGCCCAGTCCGTGACGCGCTCGCAGTCTCCCGCGGCCTCGCTCTCGTTCACGCTTCCTCGAAAGCCCCCGCACCGTCGGCTCCCGGGACTCGCTGCGCGCGCTCGCTTTGCTCGCGTGCTTGCGTCGTCCGGGTTCGCCGACGGCGCGGCCCCTTTCAGTCCGCCCGCTACCGGCTGACTAATCGGCTACGGGCGGACTGAAAGGGGCGAGGCGGTAGACGAAGGCAGGCGACCCAAGCACTGCACCGAGCGTAGCGAGGGAAGCGCGCAGCGAGCCTCCCGAGTCTACCGCCTCGGGGCTTTCGAGGCGTTCCAATCGTTGCTGGAACGAGCGACGGAGAATTCTCAGGATTTACGCCGGCAACGGGAGCGTGTCGACGCGCTCGCCGTGTTCGGCGTCGTAGAGGTAGAGTTCGTCGATGGTCCACGTGACGGGGCCGACTTCGCGGCCGACGACGCTCTCGACGGCGCGGCGGCCGCGGAAGCCGTCGGCGTCGCGGGCGAGCGTGACGTGGGGGTCGTAGTCGTCGCCGCCCTCCATGACCGGGACAGGGTCGAACACCTCGCAGAGGCGCTGGTGGAGGCCGTGGAGGCCGGGGCTCTCGACGGCGAGGTAGACGACGGGGCTGGAGCCGTTCGGCGGGTCGTCGAAGGTGTCGACTTCGGCGACGCGGGCTTCGACGGCGGGCGCGCCGTCGAGCGCGCCCTTGGCGGTCTGCCACGCGGTGCGCAGTTGCTTGCGGTCGTCGGCGGGGACGCGCTTGAGGAGGAGCGTCTGCTTGCGGCGCTCGCGGATGCGGTCGAACGCCGAGAGCGCCGGGCGGAGGTCCGCGGCGACCTCCTTGACGGCGTCCGGCACCGGAGCGTTCACGCTGTACACGTGCGTTAGTGGGGCGTCGAGCGGGAAAGCGCTGACGTTAGATGCGGTCGAGCAGCCACAGCACGAGCAACACGAGCACGACGACCGCGATGAGCGGCTGCGCGAGCCCGAGCAGGCCGGCGAGCGCGCCGATAATCTCTCCGAGGATTTCGAGCGCGAGCCAGACGACCACGAGCACGAGCACGATTTTCAGCAGGTCTTCGACGTCGAGTGCGCCGCGGGCGGCTGTCATGTGCGATGGCTAGCGGAGCACGCTGATAAGGATTCAGGCAGACGCGTGGTGTGTTACCACGGACGGCAATATCGCGGGACGGGAACAACGTTTAAGCAGTCGGGACTGCTCGTGGCTGGTAATGACGCAGTCGTCGGCTCTCGCCCGCCGCTCGCGCTCGGTGAGCGACGGGACCGTCGGCTGTCCGGTGTCCTCCCGTCGCGTGCCGCGACGACCGGGGTCCTTCTGACCCCACTACAGCTACATCCCTCGTTTTCGGTCTCGCATCACTTCCCGACTACCGCGGCACACACCACACACACGACACACAATGACAGGAGGAACGGTCGCGCTCGCCTTCTCCGGCGGGCTCGACACGACGGTCTGCGTACCGCTGCTGAAAGAAGAGTACGGCTACGACGAGGTCATCGGCGTCACGGTCGACGTCGGTCAGCCCGAGTCCGAGTTCGCCGAGGCCCACGAGACGGCCGACGCGCTCGGCGTCGACCACTACGTCGTCGACGCGAAAGCCGAGTTCGCCGACCTCTGCTTCGAGGCGGTGCAGGCGAACGCCAGCTACCAAGGCTACCCGCTTGGCACGGCGCTGGCGCGCCCGGTCATCGCGGAGGCCATCCTCGAAGTCGCCGAGGAACAGGGCTGCGCGGCGCTCGCGCACGGCTGCACCGGGAAGGGCAACGACCAGCTCCGCTTCGAGGCGGTCTGGCGCGCCAGCGACCTCGAAGTAATTGCGCCGGTGCGCGAACTCGGGCTCACGCGCGAGTGGGAAATCGACTACGCCGACGAGAAGGGGCTGCCGGTCGAGGCGGGCAACGAGGGCGAGTGGAGCATCGACACGAACCTCTGGAGCCGCAGCGTCGAGGGCGGCCAACTGGAGGACCCCGGCTACGAGCCGCCGGAGGACATCTACGACTGGACTGACGCGCCGAGCGACGAGACCGAGACCATCGAGGTCGCCTTCGAGGGCGGCGTCCCGGTCGCGGTGGACGGCAACGAGATGGAGCCGGTGCCGCTCATCGAGTACCTCAACGACCTCGCGGGGAGCTACGGGGTCGGCCGCACGGACATGATGGAGGACCGCATGCTCGGCCTGAAGGTCCGCGAGAACTACGAGCACCCCGCGGCGACGACGCTCCTCACGGCCCACGAGGCGCTCGAACAGCTCGTGTTGACGAAAGACGAGCGCGAGTTCAGCCAGCAGGTCAGCCAGCAGTGGTCCGAGAAGGCCTACGAGGGCCTCGTCGACCACCCGCTGATGGACGCGCTGAACGGCTTCTTCGAGGGCACCCAAAAGAAGGTTACGGGCACGGTCACCATCAAGTTCGAGGGCGGGCAGGCCCGCCCGGTCGCCCGCGAGAGCGAGTACGCGGTCTACTCCGCAGACGCCGCGTCCTTCGACACGGAGACGGTCAACGGCATCGAGCAGGGCGACGCGACCGGCGTGGCGAAGTACCACGGCTTCCAGTCGCGGCTCGCCAACGCGACGAAGCCCGAAATCGCGCCGGATGGAAGCGCTCCCGGGACGGCTGACGCGGACGAGGACGAGGAATGAGCGGGGAGGGCGACGGCACGGTGGTGCGCCGCGACCGCTTCAGCGGCGGCCCCGCGCGGTCGTTCCTCTCCTCGATGGGCGCCGACCACCGCATCTTCGCGGCGGACCTCGCGGTCGACCGCGCGCACGTCGTGATGCTCGCCGAGCAAGAGATAATCGACGACGGCGAGGCGGCGACGATTCTGTCAGCGCTCGACGACGTGGAGGAGGCGGGCTTCGACGCGCTGCCCGACGGCGAGGACGTCCACGAGGCAATCGAGACCGCGGTCGTCGAGCGCGTCGGCCGGGTCGGCGGGAAGATGCACACGGCGCGCTCGCGCAACGACGAGGTGGCGACCTGCATCCGGTGTCGCCTCCGCGAGGACCTGCTGGCGGCGGTGGACGCGGTGCTGGCGCTCCGCGGCGCGCTCGCGGAGGTCGCCGAGGCGGAGGCCGAGACCGTGATGCCGGGGTACACGCACCTCCAGCCCGCCCAGCCGACGACGGTCGCCCATTGGGCGCTCTCCTACGAGGGGACGCTCGCCCGCGACACCGGCCGGCTGCTGGACGCGTTCGACCGCGCGAACGAGTCGCCGCTGGGCGCGGCGGCGTTCGCGGGCACCACGTTCGACGTGGACCGCGAGCGCACCGCCGACCTGCTGGGGTTCGACGGCGTGGTGGCGAACTCGATGGACGCGTCCGCGAGCCGCGACTTCCTCCTCGAAGCCGTGGCGGCGCTGTCCTCCGTGGCGGTGACGTGCTCGGGGCTGGCGGAGGACGTGGTGCTGTTCGCCAACCGCGGGTTCGTGGAGCTGGACGACGACTACTCCTCGACGTCCTCGATTATGCCCCAGAAGAAGAACCCGGACACGCTGGAGCTGGTGCGCGCGACCGCGGGGGACGCGGTGGGCGCGTACACGAGCCTCGCCACGACGCTGAAGGGGCTGCCGCGGGCGTACAACCGCGACCTCCAGCGCGCGACGCCGCACGCGTGGCAGGCCGCCGACGACGTGACCGACGCGGCGGAGGTGGCGGCGGGCGCGGTTGCGACCGCGGAGTGGCCCGCGGAGGAACTGGCGGCCGCGGCCGGCGAGGGGTTCTCGACGGCGACGGGCGTCGCGGACGCGCTGGCGGCGGCGGGGATGCCGTTCCGCACCGCGCACGAAATCGTGGCGCTGGCGGCCGAACAGAGCGAGGCCGCAGACGGGTCGAACGCGCTCCCTGAGAGCCACGTCGACGACGGTGTCAGCGGCGTCAGCGGCGAGCACAGCGCGGACCTCGTGGCGGTCGACGCGGCGGCCCGCGAGGTGACTGGGGAGCCGCTGTCGGCGCTCGCGGACCCGGAGGTCGTGGCGGCGGCGCTGGACCCCGCGACGAACGTCGCACAGCGCGACTCCGCGGGCGGCCCGGCCCCGGACGCGGTCCGCGCGGCGCTCGACGACGTGCGGGCGTCGCTGGCGGCCGACGAGCGGGCAATCGCGGACCGCGAGGCGGCGCTGGCGGCGGCCGTCGACGACCTCGCGGCGGAGGTGGCGTCGTATGAGTGACGCGAGCGCGGCGGCCCGCGGGCTGCCGGCGGGCGCGCCGGCCGGCCTGCGACGAGAGCGACCGCCCCTCCGTGGGCAAATAGACAACATACTTACTACGTATTCGGATTCGGTCTGACGCTCGATTCACGCGATTTCGCGCCGTTAGCTGCTTCTGTAGTTAGTTAAATAAGTTTGACAGGTCCGATTAGCTTAAGTGCTACCAGTGAGAACGTGGGAGTGCTATGAGCACATGTCCCGAGTGTGGGTCTGACGTGGCCCTGCACGACGACCTCGAAGTCGGCGAAATCGTCGACTGCGACACGTGTGGCACCGAACTGGAAGTCGTCGACACCGCCCCCGCAGTCCTCGATCGAGCGCCCGAGCTCTCCGAGGACTGGGGGGAGTAAGTTGCGCGTCGGCATCCTCTACTCGCGGATACGCAAGGACGAGAAACTGCTGCTGGGCGAGCTCCGCGAGCGCGGCCACGACGTCGAGAAAATCGACGTGCGCAAGCACGGGTTCGGCCTCGACGACACCGACGCCGCCGTCGCGGACTGCGACCTCGTGGTGGACCGCTGTCTGGCGACCAGCCGCAGCAAGTACGCCACGGAGTTCTGCCGCCACTACGACGTGCCGGTCGTGAACAGCCCCGACACCGCGGCCGTCTGCGCGGACAAAGTGCGGACGAGCCTCGCGCTCGACGACGCGGGACTCCCCACGCCCGACACCACGGTCGCGTTCACCACCGAGAGCGCGCTGGAGGCCGTCGAGTCCTACGGCTACCCCTGCGTGCTGAAGCCCGTCGTGGGCTCGTGGGGGCGCCTGATGGCGAAACTCGACTCGCGGAACGCCGCCGAGGCCGTCCTCGAACACAAGGCGACGCTCGGCCACTACGAGCACAAGGTGTTCTACATTCAGGACTTCGTCGAGAAGCCGGGACGGGACATCCGCGTGCTGGCGACCGACGGCGAGCCCGTCGCCGCGATGACGCGCTCGGGCGACCACTGGCTCACGAACGCCGCGAAGGGCGCCAAGACGGACTCCTTCGAGGTCGACGACGAGGTCGCGGAACTCGTCGAGACCGCCAGCGACGCGGTCGGCGGCGGCCTGCTCGGCGTGGACCTGATGGAGACCGGGGACGGCTACACCGTCCACGAGGTCAACCACACCGTCGAGTTCAAGGCGCTGAACGACGCCAGCGACGTTGACGTGCCCGCCGCGGTCGTCGACTGGCTGGAGGACCGCGCGGCCGCCGAAGTGGAGGTGACGCCGTGACCGCGACCGCGACCGTCGTCGGCGCGAGCGGCTTCGCGGGCGGCGAACTCCTCCGGCTGCTCGCCGGCCACCCCGAGTTCGCGGTGGCGCAGGCGACCAGCCGCGAGTACGCGAACAAGACCGTCGGGAGCGTCCACCCGAACCTCCGCGGGCTGGACCTGCGCTTCACGGAGCCGGCGGACCTCGAATCCGTGGACGTGCTGTTCGCGGCCGCGCCCCACGGCGTCTCGATGGAGCACATCGACGAGTGGCGGGCCGCCGCGGACACCGTCGTCGACCTGAGCGCGGACTTCCGCCTCGACAGCGAAGCCCAGTACGACGAGTGGTACGACGGCCATACCTCCCCAGAACACCTCAACGACGCGGTGTACGCGCTCCCCGAACTCGGCCGCGACGACCTGCGGGACGCGGACCTGATTGCGGGCGGCGGCTGTAACGCCACCGCGACCGTCCTCGGTCTGCTCCCCCTACAGGCCGCGGGCGTCCTCGACGGCGCGCACGTCGTCGTGGACGTGAAAGTCGGCTCCTCGGAGGGCGGCGCGGGCGGCGGGCCCGCCTCGTCGCACCCCGAGCGCTCGGGCGTCGTCCGCCCGTACGCGCCGACGGGCCACCGCCACGAGGCTGAAATCGAGCAGGAGCTCGGGCTCTCCGTCTCCTTCACTGCGCACGCCGTGGACATGGTTCGCGGCGCGAGCGCGACCTGCCACGTCTTCCCCGCGAACGGAGTGAGCGGGGGCTCGGGAGGCGAGCATGGCGAGTCTCCCGGCGTCCCCGAGGAGCCGGTTTCGAAGGGCGACCTCTGGACGGCGTACCGGGAGACCTACGAGGACGAGCCGTTCGTAGACATCGTCGCGGGCGGCGGGGGCGTCTACCGCTACCCCGAGCCGAAGGCCGTCGCCGGCACGAACAAGGCGGAGGTCGGCTTCGAACTCGACCCCGGCAACGAGCGCGTCGTGGCGTTCTCGGCCATCGACAACGTGATGAAGGGCTCGGCGGGGCAGGCCGTCCACGCGGCGAACCTCGCGCTCGGCTTCGAGGAGACCGCGGGCCTCGACCAGCTCGGGTTGCACCCGGTGGGAAGCCCATGAGTCACGCTCGCCACCGGAGGTGTCTCGCGTGACCGTAGTAGTGAAAATCGGCGGCGCGCGCGCCGTAGACCCGGCGGGCGCGGTGACCGACGTGGCGCACCTCGCGGTCAACGACGAGGACGTGGTGGTCGTCCACGGCGGCTCGACGGCCGTCGACGACGCGCTCGAACAGATGGGCAAAGAGCCCGAGTACGTGGAGTCGCCGTCGGGCGTCACCGGCCGGTTCACGGACCGCGAGACGATGGACGTCTTCGAGATGGCGATGGGGAAGGTCAACACCGACCTCGTCGCGGCGTTCGAGAACGCGGGCGTGCCCGCGGTCGGCCTCAACGGCGTCGACGGGAAGCTCCTGTCGGGGCCGCGGAAGTCCGCGGTGCGCGTCGTCGAGGACGGCAAGCGGAAGATTCGCCGCGGCGAGCACTCCGGCACCATCGAGGCGGTCAACACCGACCTGCTGGAGGCCCAACTGGACGCGGGCTACGTGCCCGTGGTGTCGGTGCCGATGTTCGCCAAGGAGAGCGACGGCGACGACGAGGACGTGGAGTGGACGCCCGTGAACGCGGACGCGGACCGCGCGGCCGCCGCGGTGGCGGGCGCGCTCGACGCCACGCTCGTCGTGCTGACGGACGTGGAGGGCGTCTACGCAGACCCCGACGACCCGAGTTCGCTCATCGAAGAGGTGCTGACCCCCGCGGACCTCGACGGCGCGAAGGAGGCCGCGGAGGGGTTCATGACGAAGAAAGTGCTCGCAGCCACCGAGGCGCTGGAAGGCGGGGCGGAGGAGGTCGTGGTGTCGGACGCGAACCGCCGCGACCCCATCGTCGCCGCGCTCGACGGCGCGGGCACGCGCTTCAGCCCGGAGGCCCTGCCATGAGCGGGTTCGTCTTCGGCGAGAAGCCCATCCAGATTGAGTCCGGGCAGGGCGCGCACGTCTACGACGACGGCGGGAACGAGTTCCTCGACATGGGCGCGTCGTACGCGTGCGCGCCGGTCGGCCACTGCCACCCCGACGTGGTGGAGGCCGTCGAGTCGCAGGCCAGCGACCTGCTGTTCGTACAGGGGTCGTACCCGACCGAGACGCGGACCGCGCTGTACGACCGCCTCGGCGACCTCGCCCCCGGCGACATCGACAACGTCTGGCTCTGCAACTCGGGGACCGAAGCGAACGAGGCGGCGCTGAAGTTCGCGCGCCACGCGACCGGCCGCGAGAAGGTCGTCGCCGCGAAGCGCGCGTTCCACGGCCGCACGCTCGGCGCGCTGGCGGCGACGTGGAAGCAGAAGTACCGCGAGGGGTTCGCAGTCCCCGACAACGTCGAGTTCGTCGACTACGGGGACAGCGAGGCGCTCGCCGAGGCCGTGGACGACGAGACGGCCGCGGTCCTCCTCGAACCCGTGCAGGGCGAGGGCGGCGTCCACCCCGCGCCCGACGGCTACCTGCGGGCCGCCCGCGACGTCTGCGACGACGCGGGCGCGGCGCTGGTCTTCGACGAGATTCAGACCGGGCTCGGGCGCACGGGCGCGCTGTGGGCGTGCCAGCAGGCCGGCGTCGTGCCGGACGCGCTGACCGTCGCCAAGGGGCTCGGCAGCGGCCTCCCCATCGGCGCGACGCTGGTCGCGGACTGGCTCGCCGAGGACAGCGGCGACCACGGGTCGACGTTCTCGGGCGGCCCCGTGCCGTGTGCGGCCGCGCTCGCCACGCTCGACGTGCTGGAGGGCGACGACCTCGCGGCGAACGCGGCGAGCGTCGGCGACTACCTCCAGTCCGAACTCGCGGTCCTCGACGTGCGCGAGGTGCGCGGCGAGGGGCTGCTGGTCGGCGTCGAGGTGAAACGGGGGGCGAACCGCGCGCTGAAGTCGCTGGCGCTGAACCACGGCATCCTCGCGCTCCCCGCGGGCCGCACGGTCGTCCGGCTCTTACCGCCGCTAACTGTCACCGAGTCCCACGCCGACCGCGTGGTCGAGGCGCTCGCCGAGGAACTATGACGCCCCGAGAACTCCTCGAAGCCCTCGTTTCGACCCCCTCCGTTTCGGGTGCGGAATCGGAGGCCGCCGCGGTGCTCGTGGACTATTTCGAGGCCCACGGCCGCGAGGCGTACACCGACGACGCCGGCAACGTCCGCGCGCCCGGCGACGACAGCGTGCTCCTCACGAGCCACGTCGACACCGTCCCCGGCCACATCGACGTGCGCGTCGAGGACGGCGAACTCTGGGGCCGCGGGAGCGTGGACGCGACCGGGCCGCTGGCCGCAATGGCCGCGGCGAGCGTCGAGACCGGCGCGTCGTTCGCGGGCGTCGTCGAGGAGGAGACCACCTCCGCGGGCGCCCGCCACCTCGTCGACGACCGCGTGGAGCCCGACGCCGTGATTAACGGCGAGCCGTCGGGCTGGGACGCCCTGACGCTCGGCTACCGCGGGCTCGTCGCGGGCACCTACGAGGTCGCCACCGAGAGCGGCCACTCCTCGCGCCCGGAGCCCAACGCCGTCCAGATTGCGACCGCGTGGACTGAGCGCGTGCGCGCGGCGTTCCCTGACGAGGAGACCGTCTTCGAGTCGGTGACCGTCAAGCCCGTCTCCTTCCACGGCGGGCTCGCCGACGACGGCAGCGCCGTGGAGGCGTCCGTCGAGATGCAGTTCCGTCTGCCGCCCGGCACGACCGCCGCGGGCGTCCGCGAGACGGTCGCGGACTGCACCGACGAGGGCGCGGTGACGTGGACGGAGTCGATTCCGCCCGTCATGTCCAGCCCCCGGACGCCTGTCGCGGGCGCGCTCCGCGCCGGCATCCGGGAGGCCGGCGGCGACCCCACGCACCTCCGGAAGACCGGCACCAGCGACGCGAACATCTACGCCGGCGCGTGGGACTGCCCGGTCGCCACCTACGGCCCCGGGGACTCGAACCTCGACCACGCGCCCGACGAACGCATCGACCTCGCCGCGTTCGACCGCGGCGTCGACGCACTCACCACCGCAGCAGACCGCCTATGCACTTCCTGACAATCGACGACCTCACGACCGACGAACTGGCCGGCGTCGTTGACGACGCGGCCGCGCTGAAGCGCGCGCAAGCCGACGGCATGCCCCACGAGGCCCTCCCCGGGCGCTCGCTGGCGATGCTGTTCGAGAAGCCGTCAACGCGAACCCGCGTGAGCTTCGAGGTCGGGATGACCCAGCTCGGCGGTCACGCCGTCTTCCTCGGGGACGACGACATCCAACTGGGCCGCGGCGAGCCCGTCGCGGACACCGCGCGCGCGCTCGGCCGGTACGTCGACGCCGTGATGGCGCGCGTGTTCGACCACGACGACCTCGAAGAGATAGCCGCGAACGCCGACGCGCCGGTCGTGAACGGCCTCACCGACGACGCCCACCCGTGTCAGGCGCTCGCGGACCTCCTGACGCTCCGCGAGGTCGTCGGCGACTCCGGGACGGTGGCGTGGGTCGGCGACGGCAACAACGTCGCCGCGTCGTTCACCGTCGGCGCGGCGATGCTGGGCTACGACGTGCAGGTGGCGACCCCAGAGGGGTACGGCCTCGACGACGACGTGCTCGCGCGCGCCGACGAACACGGCGACGTGACCACGACCACCGACCCCGAGGCCGCCGCCGCGGACGCCGACGTGGTCTACACGGACGTCTGGGTGAGCATGGGCCAAGAGGACGAGCGCGAGCAGCGCCTCGCGGACTTCGAGGGGTTCCAAGTGGACGCCGACCTGCTCGGGGACGCCGCGTTCATGCACTGCCTGCCCGCGAACCGCGGCGAGGAGGTCACCACGGAGGTCATCGACGGCGAGCAGTCCATCGTCTGGCAGCAGGCCGAGAACCGCCTGCACGCCCAGAAGGCGCTGCTCGTCGAACTCGTGCACTGACACTCACCGCCAGCGTTTTCGCCGCGGCCCGCGAGCGCGAACCTGATGACCGACGCCGCCCTCCGCAAGCGACTGGACGCCGCGCTCTTCCTGTTGACCGTCATCCTCCTGCTGGTGTTCGCGCTCGCGTTCGAGTTCGCGCGCGACGCCGCAATCGGCGTCGCGGTCCTCTCCGTCCTCGTCGGGTACGCGCTCGTAAGGTCGGGGTGACCGCTGGCAAAACACGCGACACCCGCCCCGTATTTGTGTCTCCGTCACCGACGAAGGGACATGACTGACCTCTCGCTGGGCGGCCCGACCCCGGACGCGGCCGACGACGGCGTCTGGCTGGCGTGCGTGGAGTGCGGCGAGGCCATCGCGCCGTTCGACGACGTGGTGTACGAGTGCCCCGAGTGTGGCGGCCTGCTGGAAGCCCGGTACGCCGACTACCCAACCTTCGACGAGTTCGAGGGGGACGGCGTCTGGCGGTACGCGGCCGCGCTCCCGTTCGCCGAGGGCGTCTCGATTCGGGAGGGGAACACGCCGCTGTACACCGTCCCGGACATCGAGACGAAGGCGGACGTGGCGGACCTCCGCGTGAAACACGAGGGCGCGAACCCCACGGGGAGCTTCAAGGACCGCGGGATGACTGTCGGCGTGAAGGTCGCCGACCGCCTCGGCGTCGACCGGCTCGCATGCGCGTCCACGGGGAACACGTCGGCGGCGCTGGCGGCGTACGGCGCTCGCGCGAACACGCCCGTGCTCGTGCTCCTCCCCGCCGGCAAGGTCGCCGCCGGGAAGGTCGCGCAGGCCGCGCTGCACGGCGCGCGCATCTGCGAGGTGGACGGCAACTTCGACGACTGTCTCGACGTGGTCGCCGAACTCGCCGAGCGCGGCGAGGCGTACCTCCTGAACAGCCTCAACCCGTTCCGCTTGGAGGGCCAGAAGACCATCGGCCTCGAAATCTTGGAGCAGTCCCGTGACGCCCACGGCCACCTCCCGGACCGCATCGTGCTCCCGGTCGGGAACGCGGGGAACACGGCCGCGCTCTACAAGTGCTTCCGCGAACTCGTGGCGGCGCGCGCGCTCGACGAGTCCGACGTGCCGAAGCTCACGGGCGTGCAGGCCGAGGGCGCCGCGCCGATGGTCGAGGCCGTCGAGAACGGTCGGGACTACGTCGAGCGCTGGGACGACGTGGAGACCCGGGCGACCGCCATCCGCATCGGCAACCCCGTGAACGCGCCGAAGGCGCTGCCCGGCATCTACGACACCGGCGGGACCGCGGTCGCGGTCTCCGACGAGCAAATCACCGACGCCCAGCGGATGCTCGCCGAGGACGGTGTCGGCGTCGAGCCGGCGTCCGCGGCGAGCGTCGCTGGCCTCCTGAAGCTCCGCGAGCGCGGCGACATCGACGCCGACGAGCGCGTCGTCTGCCTGACCACCGGCCACCTCCTCAAGGACCCCGAGGCGGCCGCGGCAGCCGGCGGCGACACGACGCCGGTCCCGGCGGACGCCGACGGCGTGCTCGACGCGCTGTAAGGGTCAGTCGCTGCCTTCGCTGGCGAGCGCTTCTTGTTCGAGCCGGCGGTCGCGGTCGCTCTCGACGGACAGCTCTGGGACCGTCGTCGGCTTCATCGCTTCGTCGACGGCGACGAACACGAAGTGCGAACTCGTCGTCTGCTCGGTCTCGCCCGTACGTGGGTCCTCGCGGAACGCCCGCAGGCGGACGCGCACGCTGGACGTGCCCGCGGCGTACGCGTACGACTCGATGACGCAGATGTCGCCCTGCGGAATCGGGCGCTCGAAGTCGAGGCCGTTGATGCGCGCGGTGACGCACGTCGCGCCCGCGAGCCGCATCGCGGACATCGCGCCCACCTCGTCCATCCACTTCACGACGTTCCCGCCGTGCGCGGACGCGTAGTTGTTCGTGTCGTCGGGCTGGACGCGCACGCGGTTCTCGATGTACGTCTCGGAAACGGTCGGCACGGGCGAACGCGCGGGCCGCCGCGGGAAAAGGATTACTCGCCGTTGAGCTCGATGTTGTGCACGTCGATGATGCGGTCGTCCGCGAGCAGCTCGTCGAGCGCGGACTCGGGCACCGTCGAGTCGAGGTTGTAGACGGTCAGCGCCTCCCCGCCGATGGTCTCGCGGGCGTTGAACATCCCCGCGATGTTCACGTCGCTGTCCCCGAGCACGGTGCCGATGAAGCCGATGACGCCGGGCTCGTCCTCGTTGCGCGCGGCGAGCATGTGGCCGTGCGGGACGGCGTCGACGCGGTAGCCGTCGATTTTCACGAGCCGCGGGTCGTTGCCCGCGAACAGCGTCCCCGACACGGTGAGGGCCTCCTCGCTGTTCCCGACGGTCACGGAGACGAGGCTCTGGAAGTCCTCGCTCTGGTGGGTCTTCGACTCGGTGACGTCGATGCCGCGCTCCTCGGCGACCCGCGGGGCGTTGACGGCGTTGACCTGCCACTCCAGCGGGTCGAAGACGCCCTTCTGCGCGCTCGCGGTGACGAGTTCGAGGTCCTCGCCGGCGATGTCGCCCTCGTAGCTGACCTCCACGCGCTCGATGCGGCCGTCGAACAGTTGGGCGGCGACCTTGCCCGCGGTCTCGGCGAGCCCGATGTACGGCTCGATGCGGCCGAACGAGCTCTCGTCGACGCTCGGCGCGTTCAGCGCGTTCAGCACGGGCTCGTCGTTCAGCGCGGCGATGACTTGGTCCGCCGTCGAGGTGGCGACGTGCTCTTGGGCGGCCTGCGTGGACGCGCCGAGGTGGGGCGTGACCACGATGTCGTCCACGTCGAGCACGCGGGCGTCATCGGGCAGCGGCTCCTCCGCGAACACGTCGAGCGCGGCGCCCGCGAGCACGCCGTCCTCCACGGCGTCGGCGAGCGCGTCCTCGTCGACGACGCCGCCGCGCGCGACGTTGACGACGTAGCCGTCTTCGAGCTGGGCGAACTCGTCTTCGCCCAGCAGGCCCTCGGTCTCGTCGGTGAGCGGGACGTGGACGGTGACGAAGTCCGCGCGCTCGATGCACTCCTCGAACTCCACGAGGTCCGCGCCCAGCTGCTCGGCGCGGTCCTCGCCGATGTAGGGGTCGTAGGCGACGAGGTCCATCCCGAGGCCGCCGAGGCGCTTGGCGACCTCTTGGCCGACGCGCCCGAGGCCGACGACGCCCAGCGTCTTCCCGTTGAGTTCGGTGCCGAGGTAGTCGCCTTTCGCCCACTCGCCGTCCTTCAGGCGGCCGTGGGCCTGCGGGACCGAGCGCGCGGCGGCGAACGTCATCGCGACGCTGTGCTCGGCGGCGGCGCGGACGTTCCCCTCGGGGGCGTTGGCGACGATGACGCCGTGGTCGGTGGCGGCGTCGATGTCGATGTTGTCCACGCCGATGCCGGCGCGGCCGACGATGACGAGGTCGGGCGCGGCCTCGAACACCTCCTCGCTGACTTTCGTGCCGGAGCGGACGATGAGGCCGTGGGCGTCGCTGACGGCGTCGAGGAGCGCGTCGCCCTCCACGTCGTAGGCTGTCTCGACCTCGTGGCCCGCCTCGCGGAGTCGGTCGAGGCCGGCGTCCGCGATGGGGTCCGTGACGAGTACCTTCATGCGAAGTCGGTCGGTTCACTCGCTGATAAGCGTTTCCGCACGCACACGAATTGTCGGTGGTTCCCGAACCGCCATAATAGGCACGTCTGTGTAATATCTAGTCGCGCAGCGTCGGTGTTTACCCACGCCCGCGTCCGAATCCGGCGGGGCTTGCCGCGCCCGGCGGCCGGCCCCGGCCATTATACGGCGAGCACACGACGACACACGCATGCCCGACGCAGACACGACGAACCAGTTGCGCGAGCGCATCGACGCCGGCGGCGTCGCGGTCGGCGTGCTCGACTCGACGTACAGCCCGACGCTCGTGGAGTTCTACGGCGACTTCGGCGTGGACTTCGTGTGGCTGGACTTCGAGCACGGCGGCCCCGACCCGTGGGACGGTCCCGAGGTCGAGCACCTCCTGCGGGCGGCCGAACGCGGCGGCGTCGAACTCCTCGTGCGCTTGCCCGACACCGACCGGACGCTCGTGCGGAAGGCCCTCGACCTCGGCGCCCGGAACGTCTTCCTGCCGCGCGTCGAGACCGCCGACGAGGTCGAGGCGGCGGTGAAGGCCGCGCGCTTCGAGTACGACGGCGAACCCGGCGACCGCGGCCTCGGGTCGCCGCGGGCGCGGCGCTGGGGGCTCCGCGAGGACTACGTCGCCGTCGAGGACCGCGAGACTGTCGTCGGCACCACCATCGAGACCCGGGAGGCCGTCGAGAACATCGACGACATCCTCGCCGTCCCCGAGCTCGGCTTCGTCTTTATCGGACCGTTCGACCTCTCGGTGGCGTACGGCCACCCCGGCGAAGTGGACCACCCAGACGTGCAGGACGCCGTCGAGACGGTGCGCGCGGCGGCCGTCGACGCCGGCGTCCCGGTCGGGGGGCTCGCGTTCGGGATGGACGACGCCGCCGCGAAGGCCGCGGACGGCTACCAGATTCTGAACCTCGGCAGCACCACGGGCGCGCTCAAGCAGGTCGTCTCCGGGTGGCTCGACGAGTTCGGCGACCGCGAGTAACGCCTGCCAGAGCAGCGACGCTTTTCCCTGCCCGTCGCCTACGGCGGGACAATGACGCTGGTCGCGTTCGACTTCGACGGCACGCTCGCGGACTCGGAGATGATGGACCGCCTCGCCGCCCGCCACGGCGTCGGCGCGGAAGTCGCGGACATCACCGACCGCGCGATGCGCGGCGAACTCTCCTACGCCGAGAGCCTCCGCGAGCGCGCCAGCCTCGTCGCCGGCCTCTCCTCTGAGGACGCCGCGGACGTGTACGCCGACGTGCGCCTGCGGGACGGCGCGGGCGACCTGCTCGGCCGACTCACGGACAGCGGCGTCCGCGTCGTCGTGCTCACGGGCGGCTTCGGACCGGGCGTGGAGGCCGCGCTCGACGCCGCGGGCGTCTCCGTGGACCGCGTCGTTGCCAACAGCCTCCCGGAGGCCGACGGCGAACTCACGGGCGACGTGGAGGGCCCGCTCATCGAGGGGACGAAAGACGACGCGCTCGCGGATGTCTGCGAGGCGTACGGCGTCGACGTTGCCGACTCCGTGGCGGTCGGGGACGGCGCCAACGACGCGCCGATGCTCGACGAGGCCGGGTTCGGCGTCGGCTTCCAGCCCAAGCCCGGGGTCGAACAGCACTGCGACACGGCCGTCGCGTCGATGGAGGAACTGGCGGCGCTGCTGGACGAGCGGAACGTCTTCTGAAGGATGGGACTGCCCGCGGCGGCCGCGGGCGCGTACTGAAGCGTGTGACGAGAAACCCGCGACGGGTGGAGCCGCGGGATTCCCCGGGCCGAGCTGTCAGGGCACACTGAGCGGTTGCGACCCGGGCGGGTTCCGCTACACCCCTCTCGCCCTTGCTTAATTGGTCGTTAAGGTCGCTTTCTTCACGTGATTCGGGGGCCGCCGGCAACCGAAGGTTGATTGGTCGAACCGACGAACGTGGGGGTAGTGGCGGACGACTCGCTCCCCGAGGCGGACATCCACGACGTGCTCCGGAACGACCGGCGCCGCATGGTCATCGAACTGCTCGGCGACGCCGACGAGCCGGTGACCGCGCGCGAGCTCTCGGAGGCCATCGCCGCCCGCGAGACCGGCGAGGACCCGCCGCCCCGGGACGTCCGGCAGAGCGTCTACATCTCCCTCCAGCAGACGCACCTGCCGAAGCTCGCGGAGCTGGGCATCGTCGAGTACGACGAACAGACAAAGGAGGTGCGGCCCGCGGAGAACGCCCCCGCGGTCGGCGTCTACATGGAGGTCGTCCCGAAGTACGGGCTCTCGTACGCGGAGTTCTGCGCGGCGCTTGGCGTGCTCGGCGTCCTCCTCGTCGCCGCCGCGGAACTCGGCGTGCCGGTCGTGCGCGCGGTGTCAGCGAGCGCGTGGGCGGTCGCGGTGTTCGGCGTACTGGTGGCGTCCGCGGGCTACCGGGCGTACAGCCGGCGCAGCACGCTCGTCCACCGGCTCCGGGACTGACTACCGCGAGGCCGCCTCGATGGCGGCTTCGAGGTCCGCGACCACGTCCGCGGGGTCCTCGATGCCGACGCTCAGGCGCACGAGGTCGTCGCGGACGCCCGCGGCCTCCTTCTCCTCGTCGGTGAGCTGCTGGTGGGTGGTGGAAGCGGGGTGGATGATGAGCGTCTTCGCGTCCCCGACGTTCGCCAGCAGGCTGGCGAGGTCGGTGTTCTCGGTGGTCTCCTTGGCGGCCTCGTAGCCGCCCTCCAGCCCGAACGTGATCATGCCGCCGTAGCCGCCGTCGAGGTACTCGGTGGCGTTGTCGTGGGTGGGGTGGTCGTCGAGGCCGGGGTAGGTGACCCACGCCACGTCCTCGTGGTCGACGAGGTACTCGGCGACCTTCTGGGCGTTCTCGCAGTGCTTCTCCATGCGCAGCGGCAGCGATTCGAGCTTTTCGAGGGTCTGCCACGCGTCGAACGGCGACTGCTGGTTCCCGAGGTCGCGGAGGCCGCGCGCGATGGCGGCGTACGTGAACGCCGCGTCGCCGAACGCCTCCGAGAAGTTCACGCCGTGGTACGCGGGGTTCTCTTGGGCGATTTCGGGGTACTTGTCGGCGTGGGCGGCCCAGTCGAAGTCGCCGCCGTCGACGAGCGCCCCGCCGACCGTGGTGCCGGCGCCGTGAATCCACTTCGTGGTGGAGTGCCAGACGATGTCCGCGCCGTGGTTGAGGGGGTTGCAGAGGTACGGCGTGGCGAACGTGTTGTCCACCATCAGGGGGACGCCGTACTCGTCGGTAATCTCGCCGAGGCGCTCGAAGTCCGGCGTCGTGAGGCTGGGGTTGCCGATGGTCTCGACGAGCACGTACGCGGTGTCCTCGTCGATGGCCTCCTCGTAGGCCTCGTAGTCCAGCGCGTCCACAAACTCCGTCTCGACGCCGCGGCGCTCGACGCTGTGCGTGAGGTACGTGTACGTGCCGCCGTAGAGGTCGCTGGACGCGACGATGTTGTCGCCCGCGCTGGCGAGCACGAACGTCGCGAGGTCCAGACTCGCCATCCCCGACGCGGTGGCGACCGCGCCCACGCCGCCTTCGAGCGCCGCGAGGCGCTCTTGGAGCGTCTCCACGGTGGGGTTCATCAGCCGCGAGTAGATGTAGCCGGGCTTCTCTAAGGCGAACTGCGCGGCGGCGTCGTCGCTGTCCTCGAAGACGTACGACGTGGTCTGGTAGATGGGCGGCGCCCGCGACCCCGTGGCGGGGTCGACTTCTTGGCCCGCGTGGACGCTGTTCGTGTCGAACTCGTAGTCGTCTCCGTCTGCCATGAACGGACAGTCTCTCCCCGAGCGGTTAAGACGAGGGGGCGTCCGCAGTTCCTGCCGACTGCGGTGACGCCCGTGCGAGCCCGAATCCCGGGGAGCGACCGGCTACCCCGAGAAGAGGCTGTTGTGGACGGGGGCGTACAGCGTCCGGCGGTCGTCGTCGTGGTCGACGGTGTCGGTGACGGCGCGCCCGGCGACGCCGTTCGCGAGGAAGTCCCGAATCGGCGGGCCGACGGACTCGGGTTCGACGAGGAACGCGTCGTGGCCGTGGTCGGAGTCGACGACGTGGTGGGAGACCGGCACCTCCTGTTCGCGGAACGCTTCCGCGACGCCCTCGCTCTGGTCGACCGTGAAGTGCCAGTCGCCCGTGAACGACACGAGCAGGGCCTCGCCGGCGAACGCGCCGACCGCGCCGGCGTCGGAGTCGTACCCCTCCGCGAGGTCGTAGTCGTCCATCGCCCGCGTCAGGTAGAGGTAGCCGTTGGCGTCGAAGCGGTCGGTGAACTTCTCGGCCTGATAGTCGAGGTAGGACTCGACGTCCCGGTACGGGAAGAACGCGCCCGCGTCGTCGACGGGGAACGCGTCGCTGCCGGCCTCCCGGCCCGCGGTGCGGCGGCCGAACTTCCGCTCCATGGAGTCCTTCGAGAGGTACATCAGGTGGCCGAGCTGGCGGGCGAGCGCGAGCCCCTGCGCGGGGAACTCGCCGTCGTAGTAGTCGCCGCCGTTCCAGTTCGGGTCGCCGCGGATGGCGCGGCGCGCGACGGCGTTCAGCCCGAGACACTGCGCGTCGAGGCGGGGCGCGGCGGCGATGGCGGCGACGCGGCGGGCGTCGTCGGGAAACTGCCGCGCCCAGTCGAGGGCGTTCATGCCCCCCACACTTCCGCCGAGGACTGCGTGCAGGCGGCCGACGCCGAGGTCGTCGAGGAGGCGGCGCTGGCTGCGCGTCCAGTCGCCGACGGTCACGGGCGGGAAGTCGGTGCCGTAGGGCTCGCCGTCCGGCCCCTCGCTGGCGGGGCCGTCCGTGCCGTAACACGACCCGGGGACGTTCGCGCAGACGACGTAATACTCGTTGGTGTCGATGGCCTTCCCGGGGCCGACCACGTCGTGCCACCAGCCCTGCCCCTGCCCGTCGGCGCGCCCGCGGACGTGCTGGCTGCCCGTGAGCGCGTGGCAGACGAGGACGGCGTTATCCCCGGTGAATTCGCCGTACGTCTCGTAGGCGACGGTGAACTCCTCGACCGTCTGCCCGCACTCGAACTCGAACTCGTCGAAGGTGGTCGTCGGCATCAGTGGGCCTCCCCGAGCGCGCGGTCGAAGTCGGCGAGCACGTCCGCGGCGTCCTCGATACCGACGGAGACGCGAATCATGTCCGGGCGCACGCCCGCGGCGCGCTGCTCGGCCTCGGAGAGCTGGGCGTGCGTGGTGCTGGCGGGGTGGATGACCAGCGTCTTCGCGTCCCCGACGTTCGCCGCGAACGACGCGAGTTCGACGCCCTCGCAGACGGCTTTCGCGGCGTCGAAGCCGCCCTCGGGGCCGAACGTCAACATTCCGCCGTAGCCACCATCGAGGTACTCGGTGGCGTTGTCGTGGGTGGGATGGTCGTCGTGGCCCGGATACGAGACCCACGCCACGTCGTCGTGCTCCGCGAGGAAGTCCGCGAGCGCGGCGGCGTTCTCGCAGTGGCGGTCCATCCGGAGCGGAAGGGTCTCGACGCCCTGCATGGTCTGCCACGCGTCGAAGGGGCCCTGTCCGGTGCCGGTCGCGCGCACGGCGCGCTGGCGGACGGCCGCGGCGAGCGCGCGGTCGCCGAAGCGCTCCGTGAAGTCGAAGCCGTACGCGGGGTTCTTCCCGGAGAGCTCGGGGAAGTCGGCGTCGGGGTGGTCCCACGGGAACGTCCCGCCGTCGACGACGACGCCGCCGAGCGTGGTGCCGGCGCCGTGGAGCCACTTCGTCGTGGACTCCCAGACGACGTCCGCGCCGTGCTCGATGGGGCGACAGAGGTGCGGGGTGCCGAACGTGTTGTCCACGACGAGCGGGACGGCGTGGTCGTGGGCGACGTCCGCGATGGCCTCGAAGTCGGGGGTGACGAGCGACGGGTTTGCGATGGTCTCGACGTGGACGAACGCGGTGTCCTCGTCGATGGCTTCCTCGACGGCGGCGGGGTCGAGGGCGTCGACGGTGCGGGTGTCGATGCCGCGCTTGCCGGCGATGTGCGAGAAGTACGTGCCGGTGCCGCCGTACATGTCCTCGCTGGCGACGATGTTCCGGCCCGTTTCGGCGAGGACGGTGGTGATGCCGTCGATGGCGCCCATGCCGGCGTTGGTGGCGACGGCGCCGACGCCGCCTTCGAGGCTGGCGAGGCGGTCCTCCAGCATCGAGACGGTGGGGTTGGAGATGCGCGAGTAGACGTCCGCCTCCGACTCCAAGGCGTAGCGCTCGGCCGCGTCGTCGGCGTCGGGGAAGACGTACGACGTGGTCTGATAGATAGGCGGGGCGCGCGCCCCTGTCTCGTCGGGGGCTTGGCCCGCGTGGACGCTGCGGGTGTGGCGCCCGCCGCTCGCGTCGGTCATGTATCGAAGTAATATAGCCCGAATAGAATATGCGTGGTAGTTACGGCAACGCTTGCCCGTACGGGGCGCCCAGCGGCGGCGATTCCGGCGCGTTCTTGGCGACGCAGCCGAAACGCCCGGCATGGTCCGACGCGAACGCGCGGCGCTCGCGGGCGTCGTGTTCGCGGTGCTGTTCGCGCAAGTGCTGCTCTACCCCGGGGCCGCCGACCTCGTCGACGCCTTCGGCGCCGCCGACCCCGACACCGGGAGCCGCTGGTTCCTCGCCGCGGAGTTCGCCGCGTTCGTCGCGTTCGCCGGCGTCTGGGGCGTCGCCAGCGACCGCGCCGGCCGCCGCGTCCCGTTCATCGCCGCGGGCGCGCTCGGCGGCAGCGTCGGGTACGCCGCGCTCGCCGTCCTCGACGTGGAGTTCGGCACGGTCCTCCTCGTCCGCGCCGCGCAGGGCGCCGCCACCATCGGCGCGTTCTCGCTGGCGATGACGATGCTGATGGACCTCTCCGACGACCACGGCAAGGACATGGGCGCCGCCGGCATCGCCATTGGCTCCGGCACCGCGCTCGGCGCGCCAATCGGCGGCCGCCTTACCGAACTCGACCCGAAGCTCCCGCTGGTCGTCGGCGCCGTCGCGCTCGCGGTCGCCGGCGTCGCCGCGCTCCGCGTCCCCGACCGCGCGCCGAGCGGCCACGGCGACTCCCTGCGCGCCGGCCTGCGCGCGCTCCGGAACCGCCCGGCGCTGGGCGTCCCGTTCGCGTTCGGGTTCATCGACCGGTTCACCGCCGGCTTCTTCGCGCTCGTCGGCTCCCTGTACTTCCGGGAGGTGTTCGGCCTCGACGCCGGCGCGGTCGGGCTCACGCTCGCGCTGTTCTTCGCGCCGTTCGCGCTCCTCCAGTACCCCTTCGGCCGGCTCTCCGACCGCGTCGGCCGCACCGTCCCCATCGCCGCCGGCTCCGCGACCTACGGCCTCGTCGTCGTCGC
>Ga0207770_100316_pt1 | contig 29063 bp, 29 predicted proteins | sample A23E2SouthBayCA_FD_187729 | JGI IMG/M metagenome (GOLD analysis project Ga0207770, IMG submission 187729) | Aerobic enrichment media microbial communities from Eden Landing Ponds, California, USA - A23 E2 (SPAdes) | ecosystem: Environmental > Aquatic > Marine > Unclassified | place: Emeryville... | reverse complement strand
CCCATTCGGGTGTCCGCTCGCGCTCCACAAAATCCAAATCAATCCACTCTCTATGACCACTGAGGCGGGCTATTTCTGCCATAGACCAGCAAGAAATTCGCCCGCCTCACTTTTCACGCTTAACTAAACACGATCCCGATGACCAACTGACGTGGTTGACCACGAACGAGTCGGCGATTACGGAGCGGATTGATCGCTTCCTCGAGAACGGCCACCGCGAGCGGATCTGGCGGAACTGGGACCGTGGGGAGCGGACGATCCGCGTCCTCCGCCGGGCCCTAAGTGATACCCCCGACGACGTCGCCCAGAAGAGAGAGTTCCACACGGCGAAAGAACTCGATCGAGCGGTTGCGGCGTACGACGCCGAGGATGACTGGGAATCCTCTGTAACGGACTGTATCTCGAGTCCAAGCAGTCTCGCGAAGACGCTGGCCGACCACGAGTCCCACTCGGCCGTTACGATTGACCGCGACGGGCGCGTCAATACGTATCGAGTCGGGCGAGTCGTGACTGGCGCCGAACAGATCGAGGTGCGAGAGATCGAGGACCTCTTCGAACTCCCCTGCATGGCGAATATGGAGGAACGGCTACACGAGAAGAAGCCCGTCCCGAAGGACCTCTACAACTTCGCGCGGATGGTGATGTGGCTCCCACAGTACCAGGACAGTAGCCTCAACGAGATCGTCGCGGACCTCAAGGACGTCTTCTCCCGGTGGCCGTGGTACGACGAGCAGGAGACCGAGTACCAGGTTCGCTACGAGTTCTCGAACACGATCGGCGGCGACATGCCGTTGCTGATGAACTGCGATAACGACGATCTGCAGCGCTACTGCATCGGCCAGGACCAGTGTCCCTATTCAATCTGAGGGAGTCTTCCGTTCCCGGATGAGATGTACGAGCAGGTTGAGAAGGAATCCGCCAGGCCTACTGAGCAATTCTAATTCATAGCCTTTTCTCGGGTATATGACAATCGTGTCACATCCTAATGCCAGACCCTTCTGGTTCCCCGTCGAGCAATTTCAGCGGCTAAAACGACCATAATCGAGTGAGTCGGGGGGTTTCAGGATTCGAGGCACTGATCTGAGGAACTTCGAGAGATCCAGAGTAGGTAGAGCAGCGACCCAAAGAAATCCAGATACGCGCGATATCACCCTCGTTACCCCTCTGTCGAGCAATTTCTGAAATCAAAGCATTATTACGGAACTCGTCGAGGTACTTTCTACGCCCTCAAATCTGCCCGACGAGTTTCTCCTGCAATTTGAGTCCGTTATTTCAGCTTGCATATCGCGGTTTTCGTCCAAAGAAAAGGGCGATATGCAATGTGCGAAGGCCGCCGGCTCTCTCAGGCCGAGGGGCCGTCATCGGGATCTTGGATTTAGAACCGTGTCAGATTTAGCGCATAGTTTGGGCGGGTGTATCCCGGTGGTGCCTGTTGCCCCCGCGAGGGGGTGACGGGGCGCATTACGTGCCCCCGATTTACGATGGCTTCGGAACGACGCAGTGAGACACGGTCAGCGCATCATGCAGGAACTACCCCCGACGGCCAGGTGCCGTGGGCGGACCTCGAGGTGGTGGTCCCGACCGACCGAGATCACACGTCGGTCGTTGCCCTCGTGGAGTGTGCTCTCGTCGAACTCACGCACGAGGCCGTGCGCGCCGTCTTCGTCTCACGGCAGGTCGGGCGGTCGACGCAGACGCAGTACGTCGCAGCCGACGACGTCGGCGAGCAGTTCCAGAAACGGCACTTCGATGATCGACTGGGCTGGCACAAGACCACCGTCCCTCGACGGATCGTTCGCGACGAGCTCATCATCGCGTTTGAACACCGTGACCGCGAGCCGACGATTCTCACGAACGACGAATCGTTCGCTGCGTTCGAGCCAGCAGCGCACTCACTCCCCGAGATATCCATCCAACACGTTGCCTGAGCAGGGCCCGTATCGCTACGGCAGCAGCCCTCTCGAGAACCGTGTGATTCGATTGCATTGTCTCACTATATTGAAAACAGCGGCAGCCGTCTGGACAGCTATGGAATGCCCTGCGTGCGCCGGTCCCGTCACGATGGAAGTAGGGCCGGACCAGCCGGTCTCAGCATCGGTGGCGGATGCACTGCTCGCCGCCGTCGAGGACGAACAGATTCTCGTCGCCCGTAACTGCTGGACGTGTGGCTGGTCTGAAGATCGGTCAGTGGTCATCGATTCAATCGAGACAACCGAGGGTGATACCGACGCTATCGAGCGAGCCGCACTCATCGACGAGATTACTGATGAGCTCGAGGTAATCGAGAGTGTGGACACGGTCGAGGAGACGTTGGCTACGATTCGCCGGCACCGAGAAACCGACCCGGCGACGACCGACACGGACGACGCCACGGAGTGACTCGAAATGCCTGATGCTGAGCCCCTCATGATGTTCGTGTGCAGACCGGGAATCCTGAGCACGCATCGGTCGACGATGTGGTCGACCTCGTGGTCCAACGGGCGCAAAACCCGCGAGCCGATCACAGGGATGCACATTTCGATACGGCGATGGCTGCTCTCGTCGAAAGCTACGGAACAGAGTCGGTCCGGACAGTTATCCACCGCGTCCTCGTCAACAATGAACCGTTCCGGACCGCCACGACTGGTCTTGAGATGCGCAACGTCGACGGCGTTCAGATCGGGACGACGGCCACCTGATTCCTCGAGGAGCTGAACGCACAGGACGACGGCTGAGACCGCCGGGACCAAGTCTTGCTCCAAGCACTTTGATGTGCAAGCTCTGTGCATCCGTCGAAACTGTTATGCCCCCATGTGCAGAACTTGCACATAGAATGAGTGCAAGCGACGATCCGCGGCGAGTCCATTTCCAGTCGCCGGAGTATCTCGTCGACCGACTGGACGCGATCGCGGAACTCTTCGACAAGGACCGGACGGATCTGCTCGTCGAGGCGATTCGCGAGTACATCGAAGACACAGCCGACAGTGAGACGTTCCAGGAGCTGGTCGCGACGAAGTACTACGATGGCCAGCTTGAGTTCGAGACGGTCAAGCAGTTGGTCGGCGCCGAAACTGCCCAGCGCCTCCGCCTCCTCAAAACGGACCTCGAAGACGAGCCACTCGATCTCGCTGCCCCCGACGACATCGACATCTACGATGGCGACGCGACGGCAGTCGAGCCCACAGCCGACGACGAACGATGAGCGACCGGCGACTGCGAACAGTCGTCGCCGACACCAGTGCGCTCGTCAGTCTCGCCGTGCCCCGAGCCGACGCAGGCGTCGACACCGACACTCCGGACCCGTTTCAGTATCTCCTCACCTCGTGTGAGGTGTTCGTGCCGCCGGAAGTGGTCACAGAGCTCCGTGATCTCACGCAGTACCAGGACATCCACGCCGCGGCTGCGAACAACGTCCTCGCGGCCCGTGGCCACTACACGGTCAAGCATCCCTACGACCGCGACGATACACCTGACTCGCGGCCAACCTTCGGTCTCGATGATGGCGAAACCGACGCCATCGTCCTCGCAAATTCGCTCGGTGTGGACGGGTTTCTCACAGACGAGTTCGGCGGAACAAACTTCCCACTGATTCACGCCGTGCTACAGGGGCCACGGATCGTCCCGACACCGCGGCTCATCGTGGAGTACGCCCGGAACGGGCATCTGACCCACGAGGCGGGTCGGAGACTGATCACGACGATCAGTCCTCACCGCAGCTGGGAGAACAGTCCCTACGTGACGCAATTGCTCCAGCGCCTCGACGCGTAACCGGGCTTCGAGTGGCCGTCATTGATGAGCCTCAACGCTGAATACCCCGCGCCAGCGACGCCCCTGAAAGCCCTCGGCCGGTCGGCATCCCACGACCGCGCGAGACTCCGACTCGCTGGCCCTCGTTCGCTTCGCTCTCGAGGGTCGCTTCGAGGTCTCCCTCGTGGCCGACGTGGGCGAGCGTGTTCCCGAGCAGCGTCGAGAGGTCGAACGTCTTGCGGCCGAGGGTACGCCGGACATCACCGGCGACGAGCGGGGCGTCGGTCCGGCTCACAGCCAGCGACAACATCGTCTCGCTGGCGTCGACCCCGACGGCCTGTAGATACCGGTCGTGGAGTCGGGTGAGCAGTCGCCCGGAGCCACACCCACCGACGAGGACGGTGTCGGTGTCCGACGGTGCCCGCCCGGCGACGAACTCGGCCATCGCGTCGTGGTCGTACCGCCGCGCCAGCACGAAGTCGTGGACTGGCGCCAGCACGCCGAAGAGGCTCCGTTCGCTCCCTCCAGTCTCCAGAACACGGTCTAGCGTCTGTCTGATCGGATCCATCCCTGTCACCGCTCGGCCGGACTCGACCGCCGGCGTCTCGTGGTGGGGCGTGGTGTTCGACAGTCCATGTCCGAAGGGATGGGGGCGCGACGGTTTTTATTGGGAGGCTAGAGGCGTAGTCCCGCGGTCACTCGCCGACGCGCCGTCACAGGCCGGCGTCGACCGCGACCCGCGACGGCTGCGCCGTTGGCGGGTCGCTCTGTGCCTCAGACAGTGTATGCACCCAATTCCAGACTGCACCGTGAGACCGATCGACACCCAGTAGGTCTAAGATAGCGACCGTCTCCCTGATCGACAGCCCCGCCGTGTGGAGACGCACCCCAAACCGCCGGACGGGTGTCGGGGTGCACTCGTTCTCCCAAACGTCTTGACTGTCCGTTTCCAACGTTTCGCTGAGCAGGTCTGCGAGTGACATGAGCACCTCTCGCTACGGCCTGCTCACTTCTCAATCCCTCAACTAGACAGTGCCCGGTAGCACGTGCTGGTGGATGTTCTGACAACAACTGAGGCCATTCAGGGAGGTGCTTATTGCCGTGAGCAGGAATTTCCTTTTTTAGAGACTGCCCATAATCCGCTCTCAAAGCAAGCAGATGAGCTGATCGTGGGTGGGCGGTAGAGCAGATGGAGAAGTATCAGGACCGTGCAGCGATTGAGAATTCGTATTCGTCGATTAAGGATCCAGCTGCATGGACGACATCAAAAGAGTTCGAGGTGCGATGGTTCCACTTCGCGTTCGGTTGTGTCGGCTATAATATGTGGTTGCTGGTGGACTTTCTGACGCAGGAACGTATCGGGGTGATTGAGACCCGGAAGAAGCCACGTGTTAAGCTCTCTCGGTTTACCAACTGGCTGTCGAAGGAGTTGAGCGCTCTCCTGTGAAACGCCACTCCGGGTTCGATCCTCCCGAGTACTAACAGTCGGTAACAACCGTCTTTTCCCGGTTTTCACTCCATAATCCGGGGTGTTCTCTGTTCTTCGAGATGTGATTCTGCGTGGAGTCTCCACTGAACCGTCCGTAGAGGGGTTAGAACGAGCGATTCCGTGAACGTTTTGACCGGGATTCGGATCTGAATAGTAGATCTGTAGTTGCGGATGCCAAGATTGCTGAACGGGATTCCAATACGCAACTGTACTGTGGATAGAATATCTGCAGTGGAGCTAGCTCCAGATTGGAGTTCTTATTGCTACGGACTGCTCAATTGAAGCGGTGGCTTCGTGCGTAGGAATCTCACGCGCCAGAGTGATTTATAAGGCGAGGGATCGGTTTCGGTGTATGGCCGCGCCCGGTGTGGAACCGTGGAAGTCCTACGTTGTGCAGACAAGCTAGTCTTCGAGCGCGGCGTTGAACACCGCGGTGTCAGCATACGATGTCCACTGAACGATCGTTCCGTCCTCTAAATCGAAGGCGTGTGCGGCCGGGTATTCCACTGATTTTCCAGTCTCGCTGTAGGTACCGCTCCAAGTGAGAAGCACAATGACAGTATCACCGTCGGCGACGTATCGATCTGGAACGACCGACACATCCTCCCACTCGTTTCCTAACACGGAAAAGACGTTCTCGGCGATCTCGTCGAATCCGTTGAACGTCCCGCCGCCAGCGATCCCTTTTGGCATGTGTAACTCGACATCGGAATCCATGATGTCCCGTATGGCCTCCATATCGCCCGCGGCGAAATAGTCGTACAGTTCCTGTACTCTCTCGGTATTGGTCTTCCCTGTTTCTATTGGCATGTAGATTATCTTCTATACGTCAGCTGTGAATATGGCCCCGCAGTGAGCCAGGCTATCACGGTTACCGTCCCTGTGGTTTCAGACCGCTGGCTGTATGTTGTGGTTGAGATGGAACACGTTCTCAGGGTCCCACTCGGCCTTGACAGCAGCGAGTCGGTCGTACACCTCATCACCGAACGCATCGTGGACGCGCTGGTCGCTTTCATCCTGGCTGATGAAGTTGACGTATGCACCGCCGGTCGCGTGCGGCGTCAGGGCGTCGAACAGATCCCGCGCCCACGCGATGTGGGAGTCGTCCTCGGCTGCGTCGCGCCATCGTGACTGGATGTTCACCACCCACTCGGCATCCCGATGCTGATACGGGGTCGAGTCAGCAGGGCGACGCGCTATCTCACGCCCGAGCGCCATCATACCGATCGTCGTCTCTGGAGAGTCGATGGTGGTGGCGGACTCGCACATGATGTCGATAGCCTCGTCACTCATCTCCGGCAGATAGTGTGCCTTCCAGTAGTTGCGTGCCCCGGCATTCGTCGCCCCATCGAACATGGTTTGGAACATCGCATACGGCTTTGGGCCGACAGCGTCGGCGATCGGTGAGCCAATCTCGCGGATCGGGGCGAGCACGCTCTCACCTGTGTCCACATCGCCAGCGTACATCACGACCACCATGAGCACCAGCTCACCATGCACCTCCTCGGGGAGGAACGGGGCGGGAGGGGCTTTGCGGATGGCCATCATGCAGGCAACCTCGTCCGGTCCCTGGTCAACGGCTTCGGCCACCTCGCGCATCACCGTTGGAGCGTCCCTGATGCTGTAGACGACCGGCCCTGCGAGGACGGTCGGGTCAAGTTCGTGGAGGTCAAACTCGAAGGCCGTCACGACCCCGAAGTTACCGCCGCCGCCACGAAGTGCCCAAAACAAATCGGGATTCTCACTCTCGCTGGCGGTGACAAACCGTCCGTCGGCAGTCACCAACTCGGCCGATCGGAGGCTGTCCACAGTAAGCCCGAACGTGCGAGACAGGTGTCCGAACCCTCCACCGAGGGTCAAACCAGCGACACCGGTCGAGGAGACGTACCCGCCCGGGAGGACGAGCCCGTGTGCCTGCGCCTCGACGTCAACGTCGTGGAGGAGAGCGCCGGATTCGATCCATGCTGTCTGCTGCTCCGGATCGACTCGGACGGACTTCATCGCAGAGCAGTCGATCATCAGGCCGTCGTCACAGACGGCGTTCCCGGCGACGTTGTGTCCGCCGCCGTGGATAGCAACCTCCAGCCCGTGATTGCGGGCGAACGTGACAGCCGCCATCACATCACTCGCCCCGAGCGGTTGGGTGATGACCGCCGGGTGCTTGTCGATCATGGCATTCCAGATCGAACGTGTCTCATCGTATCTCTCGTCCGTCGGGACTAGTACGTTACCTCTGAACCCGGTTCTGAGTGCGTTGATATCGTCTTCCGAGACTCGTGGCTGTGCCATATTCGACATTATTATTCATTATAAGTAGGGTGGCCAACTATATAGCCTCGTAGTGAGCTATGCTATCACGGATACTGACCCTGTGAATAGTGGGAATCATCAAGATTCGACTGCTCTAAGAAGTAGTGTACAGATTGCAAAGCGTGTACCTTGGACGTTAACCACGTACAAAACTGGCGGTACCGATTCCTGAGGAGAGTTGCTCTAGCAAGCCTATAACCGCGACTGCCCCGTAGAGATGCATATGAGACGTGACGTGACGTTCGATTCGGAGGGTGCAGAGATGAGCGGCTGGTTCTATTCGCCCGGTACGCCGCCACCATGGCCGGCGATCGTGATGGCCCACGGGTTCTCGGCGACCAAACAGATGGTCGCTGATAAATACGCAGAGGTCTTCACCGAGTCGGGCTTGGCCGTATTGTTGTACGACCATCGAGGGTTCGGTGCAAGTGGTGGCGAGCCTCGCCACCAAATCAATCCCTGGCTCCAATCACGAGGATATCGTGATGCAATCACGTTTGCGACCACGCGTGAGAACGTCGATTCCGACCGTATTGCCGTGTGGGGAGATAGTTACAGCAGCGGCGCTGCGTTGGTCGTGGCCGCTCTCGATACCCGGGTCGCAGCCCTGGCTGTCCAAGTGCCAGCTCTCGGGGAAGAGTTGCCTCCTGCAGATGGTGATGGATCCGCCTGCGAGTCAATGAAACAGCTGATTCGCACTGGATCTGTCGAACCGACGGCGGATGAGATCCGTGGTCCGATGCCTGTCGTTTGGGATGACCAGGACCGACGCCCATCAGCGCTGAAACCGGATACAGCATTTCGATGGTTCACCTCCTACGGGACACGTTCGGAGAGTAATTGGACTAACGAAGTCACACTCGTCCGGCCGAAGAGTCCGCTGTGGCAGCCTGGACTCTGCGCTTCAGAGGTTTCTTGTCCAGCTATGTTCGTTGTGTCTCCCGAAGATGAGATGGTCCGGTCCAATCCGGCCGTGGCACGCGACGCTTATGAAAGACTTCCAGGACCAAGGGAGTGGGTGGAAATACCCGGCGGTCACTTCGGGCTGCTGTATCACCCAAGCGAGACGTTCGACCAATCGTCGTCCGCCCAATCGCGGTTCTTCACGAAGCATCTACTGAGAACGGATGTGTGAACGCAGATCAAGAGAAGAAATGGGCAGTCAAGCGTTAACATAGACCGCGGCGAAGGATGAGGTATGAAAGGAGACAGGTGTGCGAGTAAAGACACGGGTGACAACTCGTGAAAATCGCAATCTATGGCGCGGGGGGCGTCGGAGGATATTTTGGCGGCCGTCTCGCTCAGATCGGGGCTGATGTCCACCTTCTCGCCCGCGGTGATCATCTCGACGCGCTCCAGCGAAATGGTCTTCAGGTTCGAAGCGTCCACGGTGATTTCCACGCGGACACGCCCGCGACCGACGATCCGGCCGAGATCGGCCCGTGCGACTACGTCCTGCTCACCGTGAAGTCCTTTGACACCGAGGAAGCCGCCGGCGAGTTACATCCACTTCTCGGCAACGACACTGCCGTCATCTCGCTTCAGAACGGGCTGGACAACGAGGCGACACTCGCCGCCGAAATCGGTCGGGAACACGTCATGGGCGGCGTCGCCTACATCTTCTCAACCATCGCCGAACCCGGTGTCATCGAGCATACTGGTGGCCCGACCAGTTTCACGATTGGCGAACTCGACGGGACCCGGAGTGACCGTGCTGAACGCCTCCTGGAGTGGTGTGACCGCGCCGAGGGGATGCAGGGAGACATCTCCGACGCGATTCAAACGGATCTCTGGAAGAAAGCCGCATTCATCTGTGCCCACGCCGGCATGACAGCAACTGTACGACTCCCCTTGGGCGAGATACGCAGCCAGTCGGAATCGTGGGAAATGTACCGCAGAATCATGGAGGAGGTCTGCACGGTCGGTCGTGCGACCGGCGTCGAGTTGCCGGACGGAACCGTGAGTCAGTGGATGGAGTTCGCCAGTGGTCTCGATGCGGACAATTACTCGTCGCTCCACTACGACATGACCCACGGCAAGCCGATGGAACTCGAAGCGCTCCACGGTACGATCGTCCGGCGTGCGCGAGAAAACGACATCACTGTACCCATGAACGAAGCCGTCTATGCGATTCTCCGCCCATGGGTGCAGCGAAACCAGCAGAGTGTAGATTGATTTCCACACCATCCATTCATCTCTCGCCAGAACCGGAGTTCGCATACTGGATTCGGCACTACCCTCGACCGGTCAGTACAGAGGCTGTATCCATCTCATCTCAATTACCTGTTGGTTATCCTTATTGACGAGCGCACCAAACTATCTTCTCTATGCCCACCATCCAGTGCCACGGCGCGGATCTCTATTATGAAGACCACGGTGACGGCGAGCCCATCGTCTTCCTCCACGGAGCAACGGCGGGCCTCCGGTACTTCGAACCACAATTGGCCAGCCTCTCAAATGAGTATCGAATACTCGCCGTCGATTTCAGAGGCCACGGACGCTCAGAGAAGACCGACCTCGGGCACACCCTTTCACAGTACGCCCGTGATGTGCGTGAGTTTCTCCGCCAGCTCGACTTAGATGACGTCGTCCTCGTCGGGTGGTCGATGGGGGCAATCGTTTCGTGGGACTATCTCCGTCAGTTCGGAACCGACCGGGTTCGGGCCATGGTCGATGTCGACATGGAACCCTCTCCGATGAAACGCGACGACTACGAATACGGGAGCTACGGGCGTGATGATCTTGAACAGGCGATCAACCAGATTCAAACGGATCCGCTTGGCTCCCTCGATGAGCAAGCGAGGGCCATGCTCAAAGGGGAGCCATCGCGTGAACTTCGCAATCTCATCCTTGACGAAGGATCTCGAACCCCGCCAGCGATTCAAGGGACTCTCATGTTCGGATTACTGTACCTGCACGATTACCGGGACGTGCTCCGGTCGATCGATGTCCCGACGTTAGTGTGTGCTGGAGCAGATGAGAAATGGCGCAGTGTGGCGTCCGTCAAATACGTCGCGGAACTCCTCCCGGATTCCAGATTCGAACTGTTTGAAGACAGCGGTCACTGCATCACCATCGAGGAGCCTGAGCGATTCAATCAAGTGTTGAGCGATTTCGTTGACTCACTTTGAAACATTCGCGCACTCTTTCGCGGATTCGGCAGAATCCAGCTGATTGGTGGATCTCCTTCCCGATTGGAACGATACCGCCCGGGTTAACAATGATATGATGGGGAGGGGGTATCCTTACGCACTCTTCTCCATTTTGTTCCGCATGTGACCGATGACGTCTCCGTGTTCGTGTTGTGGACTGAACATTACGACGTCGGTGTCCTCGTCGGCCCGGACAGTATGCCCGGGTGGCCAATAGTACATGTCGCCGCCCTCGTCTACTTCTTCGCTACCGTCGGTATAGGTGACGGTAAGCCGGCCGCTTAATACGTATCCCCAATGAGGCGACTGGCAGAGATCGTTCTCCAGTCCTTCGAGGAGTCCTGTGATGTCTGTCCCCGCTGAGAGTGTGAAATATTCTGCGGCGAGGTCTCCGTAGTTGGTTGCATCACCGAAGTCCGGTTGGTGGCGAGCAACGGCGGCCGGGCTGTCGATTTCGGCGTGGATGTCTTCTTTAGTTACTTTCATTAATATAATATAACCAATAACAATGTACGACCCGCCACTAGTTAAACTAGCAGTGATACGTGATAGCACCTCTAACTCCCATGCGGGACTCGCACCGCCGGAGATACGCGCTGTGTATCACTTGCACGCCTCTGAGAAGCTCTATCGTATCTGGTAGGACTCACAGCGGTATCTGCGCACGTTCGACTGACCAGCGATTCCACTCGTTTCAGTACGAAACAACTCCTTGTGAGGAGTTCTATGACACCCTGATAATCAATTTTAGACAGTCCGACTCACCGCACCCGAGTCATCCTACTGTACTCCACCGAATACTATATCCGGAAGATTCGGAAACTACACGCTTCCTTTTATCATGCTGGCCGGGTGTCGACACGCTATAATCACGAACGCACGGGTGCTCCAACAGGAATTCATCCCCGGTGAGGTCAAACACCGGGATGCAGAGGTGAGTCACCTCTCCGATACCCTTCGCCCACTCTCTACGGGGAATGGTCGCCCGACCCCGTCGTTTCTCTGTGGGCCGTCAGGCGCAGGGAAAACCTGCATCGCCCGCTACACCGTTAACCAACTCCGCGAGAACGTCGTCGAGCTTAACCACCAGTACGTCAACTGTTGGGAGAAATACAGCCGCTTCAAAGCCCTGTACCGAATCCTCGACGGCATCAACAAAACACTCGATATCCACCGCCTAATCCACCCCGCGCGACGAACTCCTCGACCGCCTCCGTTCCTACGACGGCCCGCACTACGTCGTGATCCTCGACGAAGTAGACCAACTCCAAGACAAAGACGTCCTGTACGACTTGCACCGGACACGGAACCTCACGATGATCCTCATCGCTAACCGGCAAGAAGATGTCTTCAGCTTTCTCGACGAACGACTGAATAGCCGTCTCCAGAGCTGTGCCCGCATTCAATTCAGCCAGTACAGCCTCTCCGAACTTGTTGCCATCCTCACCGACCGTGCTCAGTGGGGGCTTGAACCGAACTCCATCGGCCAATCCGAGTTGGAGATGATCGCTAACCAAGCTGCAGGGGATGCTCGCGTCACTATCGGTATTCTCCGGAATGCCACGCAACGCGCGGTTCGAGAAGACCGTAGTGAAATCACGGCTGAGGTGATTCGGAAAGCGGTTCCGGATGCGAAGACAGAAATTCAGCAGCAAACCACGGACAAACTCACCGAACACCAGCAAGTGGTCTATGACATCATCGCCTCAAGTGAGGAGATTGCGGGCGGTGAGTTGTACGAGAGGTACTGCCGGGAGGTGAGCGATCCGAAAACACGGCGGACGGTGCGGAACTACGTCTCCAAACTCGAACAATACAATCTCGTGACCGCTGAAGGGAAAACGAAAGCCCGAGTCTATCGACCCGTCGCGTAACCCTGCATCAACACGGAGAAGCCCTGTCTTACCGGGTTTCGGAAACACCCCGGTCACTCTCTTTTCGACGGTTGGAGTGCAATGGTGTATGGGAGATCTTGCCCCCATAGCGTTCGATATCGAAACGAACGGCCTCGGGACTGGTGCGATCATCACCGTTGCCGGGCTCGCATTCGAATTGGGTGATATTGTACTGCTGAACACGGCTGGCCGGACAGCCGATGAAAACGACCTGGAAACGCGGCTCTCTACGCACGCTGACGGGCGCGTTGACCTCAGGACGTGAGAGTGAGCGTGAGTTGTTGATGATGCTAGCCGACGTGTGTGCCGCGCACATCGACACTGACGCGCACTACCTGACAGCGTACCATGGAGAGACGTGGAACGGTGGATTCGACCTGCCGTTTCTCCGTAGTGCCTGCGTCGAACGTGACGTTCCATGGCCGTTCCCGGACATGGCGTACGCCGACATGCTCGACGTCGTAGACCGGTTCGACACGAACGATACACGCGATCTCGTCGGCGTGTACGACCAGCTGATCGGCGGGGAGACGTGTGACCCGTTCATAGACAGCGAGGAGGCTGTCGATGCCTTCCGGGACGGTGAGTGGGAGGCACTGCTTCGGCATAACCTTGCGGACATTCATCGAACCCGGGAGATTGCCGTCCTCGCCGGTGAGTACGTCCCGAAGTCAGATTTCCGAATGAAGAACCTGGCTCCGCCCCGGTAACTATTCACTCGTTCTGATCGTCAGCGTCGGTGTCTTCGGCGGCTTCCTGCATCTTTTCCTCTATTTCTGGATCCGACAGTTTCCACTGCGCATCGTCATCATAATCCTCGGTGTTCGCTTCCGAACCTGTTTCCGAATCCTCGCCCGACGAAGCATCATCAACGTCGGCAGGAGAACCCACTACATAGGTTCGTGACTCGTTGTCTGGTTCCTCAGTGGAAGCCTCACCCTCACCACTAGTCGCATCGGATTCAGCATCGCTTGTATCCCGGCGAATCAGCGTCTCTTCGTGTGCTTCGGAAAACCCGGCGAACTGGCCAGGATTATCGTGGAACCAGGTGATGAATTCATCTAATTTATTCTCCATTGATTGATAATGCGTTCGCATGTCGCGGTAGTTACTGATGACGCCCCGCATTGCGAGTTCTTCAACGACAGCTTCACCGAAATCTGTGAGATGGTACTCGTCAAGCGTTCGACCGTGACGCCTGGCTGGTATGATTTCTATCAGCCCAAGCTCAACTGCGTCATCAAATCGTGTGCTGATTGTCGATGACGTGATGAGCACGTCTGGCTTGATTTCCGAATAGGTCTTCCCACGGTTCTGTAGAACAGCAAGTAAGCCGACGCCGCCTTTCGATTCGAGGAACTCATCGAGCGATTTTGCCATCGATGCGTTGTGCTCCAATTTCAACCTATTTAGACACCCAAGCCAACTCCAAATTCGAGCAGGCTCGACTTTCCGCTGAGGCCCAAATCACCAGCATAGAACCACTTTGCGTGCCTGTTTATCAGTATATTCGGAAACCACACCCGGATGCTTACACTCCAATTTCGAAACACTGGTGGCAGGGTCACGATGACACTGCTACCTACCACGCAGGCGCGTCGCACGCAGAGGAACCCAAGCCGTGACGGGGGGCCCCGATGACCGACACGTCGGATCTGGACGACCTTGAGACGGTCCGCACCGGGCTGGCCAAGCAAGCAGACGACATTATCGCACACGGAACCGAATGGCCGGTACTCGGTGACACTCTTGATGCCAGTCGCTTCACTCACGAAGATCCGTACCCGGACTGGCACGAGGGCAAGGATTTCGAACCGATGTTACTCGCTGTCCTGTGGGCGCAGACCGAGGATGAGTCTGTGACCGGCCTGTCCGACCGACTGGCGGACAACCCTGACATCGCCGAATCGTTCGGCTTCGACATCGATGACATCCCACACGGTGATACGTTCGCGCGAGCGTGGCGCAACCGCTTCGAAGAGCTCCAGGACAGGATTGACCGGTGGGGTGACGACATCGATGAGATGGCCACCAAGCGCGGGAGCTCCATTGGTGCCAGCGGGTTGAATGCCGATGAGACAGCCGGATCATCAAAGCGTACTGAACAGCGGTTACTCCGAAAGAAAACGAAGGAAGTGATGGGGCAGATGGGCGAGATCGTGTATCCGGCACTCAATCTTCCTCGACCTGAGAATGCGATTTACGACGGAGACTCGTTGAAAGACCTAATCACGGTGATGGGGATGGAAAGTGAGGCTGCGAACAACGCTGCCAGCATCAACAGTGACCGTCTTGACATGCTGCATGACCCGGAAGTTGAGGATGACCCGTTCTACGTGGATGGAATGACCGGAGAGACACTATTAGACTCGATTCACCAACTGGAGGTGCAGGAGATTACCGACATGGTGAATCGTGGTGCTGAGCGCGCGCTCACGCGAATCAAACCGTACGCTGAATTCCCTGAGCCAGTCTACCTCGCTATCGACGCCACGTACGTCGCGTACTACGGTGATCGGGACGGGATGGAATGGGTGCAGGGCGCTCCCGATAACAAGGAGTATAATTGGTGTCATAAGTTCGCCACGGCGACCATCGTCGGTGACAACGTCCACATGGTCGTGGGGATGGTCCCGATCGGGAACGCAGAGGCTCGGGATGGAGACGCGTACCCCGGTGAAGAAACCAAGTCATACCGTGTCGGTGAGATTGTTCGGGACCTCCTGGAGATGGCAACGGACCACGTCCGGGTCCGGTGCGTGTACGCCGACCGGGAATTCGCAGCTGCGGATACAATCGCAGCCATGGAAGAATACGATGTGAAGTACATGATACCAGCACCACGGACGGATCGGCTCAAGCGGTGGTTACGGCGGAACGTGGATGTTAAACAAGGAATTCTCGCAGTCGAGCAAGAGTGGGGGTTTCGAGGGCCTGTGAAAGATGGTGTGTCAAATGAGCGGGTCGAAACCAAGCTCATCGGTTTGCCGGGTGATCCCGACCAGGAGCAGTACGGGTTCGGTGAGGCAGACGATGACGACACGAACGATGACGAAGCGGATATCGTAGACGCAGTGCCGTTCTTCACCAACACTCACGCTGATGATGAGATCGCGGTGGACCGTCGGCAGACGAAGCGGAAAGTCGAACAGTACAATCGTCGGGGTGGCATCGAAACTGCGTACAAGAAGATCAAGGAGTTCGCGTCGTACACGACGTCGAAGGACTTCAGTGTCCGATTGTTTGAGTTCGGGTTCGCTGTCCTGTTGTACAACATGTGGCTGCTCGTTGATTTCCTCGTGCAGGTCGGTCTGGACGTAGAGGTCCGGTCGAAGCCGCGTATCACAGCGAAACGATTCTTGGCGTACGTGAGGCGGCGATTGAACGACCTCGTGTAGGGTAACTCCCTCTTCCGGGTTCGATTTTCTGCAGAGCCATCAGTAGTCACTACTTCTATTTTCAACCGTCATCGGCGGTAAATCGGTCGGGGACAGGCTCCAGATGGGGTTTCGATCGAGATTCCTCCGTGTAGCGGTGTCTCCGAGTTGGAAAACTGGCGATCCCGTTCAGCAAGTTCGGGGGATTCTCAACTTCAGGTAGATGATTTTGTATAGCGATATACAGTATATGATATCTTCTGATATAGAATTTCGTTGTTAGGAGGCTCCAAACCCCAAATATCTCCATTAGATCGAATATCTGACATGGTCGTGATTATTCTGGTAATCACGACCACTTTGAAGTACCCCGCCGCCGTCGGTGAAGCACGAATGCTGCAACCACCTCACGATTGCGCTTCCCCCGGGGTAGAGGCACCGAGACTGGGCTCGAAGGACGGTGGAGGGCCGGTGGATGCCTGATCGAGCGCTTTCGACGCCGCTCGACGACAGCTTTGAGCGCTATCTCCAAGACAAGGGCAAGGGTCGTGGAGGCGACGGTGGGAACTACCGCCGGAATGTCTCGCGCGAACTCGAGCGGTTCGCTGAATGGGCCGCCGGAGATCGCAGCGGTGACGACTGGACAGGGATCATCCCCGGCAATGTCGATCGCGAGCCGACCTTCGAGGATCTCGACGAACGAGTCTTCCGGGAGTACGCCCGGTATCTCGCCGGTGACCGCGGGCTCAAGCAAAACACAGTACAAACCTATTACCGCTATATCTCTGCATGGTGCGGCTGGTGCGTCAACGAAGGCTATCTCGAGGCCCACTACGCCCAGCGGGCGAGTGCGATGGCGCCGCTCCCAGAGGACGACGGCCGCAAGCCCGGCGACCAGCAGGCGTGGACATCCGAGCAGCGCCACGCACTCACCCAGTACGTCGACAAGCAGGCGCGCAAGGCCATCGAGACGTACACGACACTCTCGGAGGATACTGATCAACTCGACAGGCAGCGAGCACGCTACGCGGCACTGAAGGCGACTCGCGATCGCGCCCTGGTGTTCGTTCTCGCGTATACCGCCGTCCGCGTCGGTGAACTCCTCCGGGACCCGAACGATCCGCGTCGACGTGGCGTCCGCTGGGAGGACCTCTCGCTCGAGGACGGGAGTATGGACGTCTACCGGAAGAAACAGCAGTGGGACGCCGCCAGTCTCCCCGACCCGGTGATCTCGCCGCTACGGAGCTATCGAAAGGTGATGGATCCACCGACCGAGCGCTGGCCGGTGTTCCCGACATTCGACCAGCGGACGCTGGCGGAGCTCGTGCAGGAGGAGCTATCTGATCGAGGGGAACGCTCGGAAGCAATTACTGAGCATCGTGATGAGTACGCTCGCGACCTCTTACTGGCGCTCGATGAGGATATTCGGTCTCCATCGATTACGACTGACGGCGCACGGTCGGTTCTCCAGCGACTCTCAGAGGCCGCAGAGATCGACATTGACCATCCGAAGCACGACTATCTCGCACCACACGGCGGTCGACGCGGGATGGGCGAGGTCCTCGTCCGTGCTTTCGGGTACACCGTTGCAGCCCGATATCTCGACAACTCGGAGGAGATGGTTCGCGAGCGGTACTCACATATCGAAGCCGGCGAGCTGGGCGACGTTGCGACAGAGGCACTTAATGAGATCGACTCGATATAGTTTCAACGAAACATTGGTATATCGACAGGTTGTCTGATCTAGCTTCAAAAACAACCTATTTATAACAATAGCGTCCAAGTAGATTATATTGGAGTATAGATTCGTACTATATGTTACCATATATAAAAGTATTTATGCTATCTATTCTCAGAATCGCTAATCGCAACCTGAGCTGCGGCCAGACCATATTTTAACTGCAGATCTATACGCGAATTTAATTATGAACTCCAGATCGTGCGGCACATCTCATTCAACAAGCTCTATGTAGACCTTACATGGATCTCTGCCGACGTTGCTATTTTAACTGGCCGCCTGAGACACTGCCCTATTCATTTGTAGAAATGAAGATATAAACTGGGAGTTGATCACGTTTCTCGGGAAGAAACATTGTAGGGTCTGTCTTTTCGACGAGATCTGCCCGAGTACTATACTATGACGACCCGCAGGTCTGAGAGTAATCAAAAATAACAAGAGTACTTATGGTATATTAAATCAAATTGCCCCCATTGATTATTACTTCCGTAATATTCTAACCATAATTATGATTGTTTGCTGTCGAGACTTACGACTGCGAAAGCATTAGATGGAATCTTTGTGGCGTGTGTGGGTATGACACACCCCATCTAGTTTCTCAAGAAGAAACACACAGTGTATGGCGAGTCCGAATGGTGCTTCAAGCAGTTGTCTACGGATGCAGTAGATACTCGTTGATACGAGAGGTGAACAAATAATTGGGGTGTTGCAGACCAACGAACCGGATGTATGTTAGATTGGCCCACGGAGACATGACTCAACCTTCAACGATCGAGGAGTTCCACTGGTGGGTTCGTTCGTCTGCGTTTGTTATATCTCAATTAGACTACTTAACGCTTTCTACAGCAATACCTATCGGGCCCCAGCCTGTGCTCCAAACGGGACTTCGCAGGTTGGGGAATTATTATTTTGTCTACTAGTTGAGCTTCTTCATCAGACAGTGAGGGAGATAATCAAGTTGGAGTCCGTGCCTTTTTGATGTGGAACTCCGTCTAGCAAGGTATGTCGATTGAGACGTACGTCAACGAGTTCGAGCGGAGAGACTGGCAAACGACGACAGAAGGAACGGTTCGATTCGCAGTTATTGGTCTCGGATGGTGGACGATCGACGAAGCCATCCCATCGATCAGTGATTCGGACCTGTGTGAAGCGACGGTCGCTGTGAGCAGTTCCGCCGAGAAAGCCGAACGCGTCGCCTCGGATGTCTCGACGATGTCCCACGGCATCACGTATGATGAGTTCCAAGACGGTGCTGCTCGGGACGCTTACGACGCGATCTACATCTGTTCACCCAACGCCCTTCATCTGCCGTATGTCGAGACGGCCGCCGAATTCGGCAAGGCGGTCTTCTGTGAGAAACCGATGGAGGCGTCGGTCGAGCGAGCGCAGGAGATGATCACGTTGGCCGAAGACGCGGGGATACCCTTATTGATCGGATATCGGATGCATACCGAGCCGGCGATCAGACGCGCTCGGGAGCTGATCCGTGACGGTGCGATCGGGCGTCCCGTACAGGCATTGGGGAACAACTCACAGTCGTTGCTCTCGATAAACGACGATCCGGAACAGTGGCGATTGAATCCCGACCTTGCTGGTCCGGGTACGTCCGTGACGGATATCGGTATCTATCCGCTGAACACCGCTCGATTCCTGCTGGACGCAGACCCAGTCGCCGTCCAGGCACAGATGGACTCCGACCACGAGGCGTTTACCGACGTGCCCGACGAACGGGCAGCGTTTACCGCCACGATGGATGACGGGACGCTCCTGGCATGTACGACGAGCCAGAACGCACAGTCGAGCACGAGCCTCCGGATCATCGGAACAGACGGCGAGATACACCTCGAACCAGCGTTCCACATGGAGACAGAACTCAGGCTCACATGTGGGGAGACGACGGTCGATCTGTCGACGGCACAGGTCGATCAGATGACCGAGATTCTCACGTACTTCGCTGACAGAGTGCTCTCGGGCGAACGGATCGGCCCCGATGGTGAGCACGGACTCGTGGACCTTCGGGCCATCGAAGCGATCTACGAGGCCGCCTCGGCAGGGCAGACCATCGAGATCGAATAAGCTGTGGAAAGCGTCCAATCAGCGACGTGTTGCGTCGACAAGATCCGGTAGTTCGACCGTCACGTCGAAACCGACAGCCTCGGCAGTGCGCGTCGGAAGGGCTCCAGTGTCGGTCAGCACGTCGATCCCATCGTCGATTAGCATCGTGTCTTCGGACTTCGCGCCAGGAACCGTCGGATTGTAGCCAACAGCCAGCGGGCGTCTGATCGGACGCTCGTTGTCGGGTGTGACGAGCCACTCGCGGGAAGCGTAGCCAACGGCACCACCCTGATGATGGGTCGTCCACTCGTCGTCGTACCCCAACTGAGTGTACGCCCGCCGAATTGAGTCGAGCACGTCGCTAGCAGTTCCGCCGTCTCGGCCCGCTTCCCGGGTCGCAGCGGCGGCCGTCGCGGCGACACGACAGGTGTCGGCGTAGCGTTCGGAAAGCCAGTCTGGCGCGTTCGAGAACGCGACCGTCCGGGTAACGGCGACATGTTGGCCCTGTCGAACACCGACGACCGTGAGGACAGCGTATCCCCCGACGGAAACGTCCTTCGGAGTGAAATGACGATAGCGCTGGACGCGGTCTTCACCACCAACCAGAACGACGGGGGAGCCGATACCCTTGGCGTTGAGTTCTCGATGGAGCCGTGCGGCTAGTTCGCGTTCCGTGTCTGTCGGCTTCGCGCCCTCCGCGACAGTTTCCACTGCCGTTGCGGTCTCAGTTGCGACCGTTCGGTACCGACGTACATCGTCGGATGTCAGTGGCTGAGTCAGGTTGGGCACGTCGATACGGTCGAAACCTGGAACGTCGATATCGGCGGCTGCAGGAGCGTCGACACGGTCGCATAGTGCGTCGATCAGCCCTGTCTCGTGCCACGGGAACGATTCGACTGTCACCGCGTCGTCCAGTTCCTCGTCGGCGAGGCGCTCTGCCTCGATGTCTGCGGTGAGGACCGTCAGTTCGTCGCCGTCGTACCCCACGGCAGCACACCCCGCCTCCCCCTCACGTGCGACGAGGTTGTCACCCCCGGTGAGCCACGCGAACAGTGGCGGTGTCGCCAGCCAGACGGATTCGCAGTCGGTTGTCGAGAGATACCTGTCGAATCGTTTAAGTTTGGTTTGTCCGGTCATAGTCGTGTTCGATCTGCGGTCGGTTGGCGGATCGTCCAGCCCCTCGGTCGCATCGTCGCTCGTCCCTGTCATCGTGTGCCGTTATGTGACCACTCGTGACGCTAGTCCCGGTGGTCGAGCGCTTGAATTGAGCTTGCGTAATATCCGCTGCACTGGTGTGCAAATAAGGTTAGGGATTTCCACCCCGAAGTACGTCGATCGCTATGCGTCCTCAGACAGCGCTGCCAGCAACCGGTCGACGACCAGTGTTGCGACCGGATGGTCAGCATAGTCGTCCCGCACGCGGAAGGTAAGTGCAGTGACGGAGCCATCACCGAACGGGCGAGTGACGAGCGGACTCCCCCAGCTGGCAAGCCATCCCTCGACGTAGCCAGCGTGAATCATGTCCTCGTCGGGATTCAGTCCTGTCGCGACGGCAAACGGGTAGAGCTCTTCGAACGCCCAGCCGAGGCGTGCATCGACATAGAGGTCTTCGAGGAGTGGTGATCCGGAGTAGAGAAACCCCGCTGCCTCGATCCAGCTTTCTCGCTCGGGGATGCGGTGATAGTCGAACGGACCACCGTCTGCCATCCGACCATCACTCTCGGGGACGTGGACCAGCGTCCCGCCGTTCGCCGCGAACCGATTGGCCGCCTCGGAGAATCGCTCCGTGATCGCCAGATCCGCGTTCTCGAGTTCGTGAGTGACAGTGACACCCCGACGTGCAAGCCGTGATGCGAACGCTCCTTCTGCAAACACAGTCGCCTCGGGCGTCGGCGACGCGTCCCGAGGGACGACCGTAACGGGTTCCGTCGTCGAGACGTCTCCGTTGTCGGATTCATACGTGACTGAGAGCGTCGTACGTGCAACAGTCTCGACTGTGGGTACGTCGGTCACGACGGGGGCCTCGGAGCGCCCGACACCGTGCGCAGGCACCGATAGCGAAGACGAACCCGACTGGTCATCGAGTGACCACTCGAGAGTTCCTGCGCGTCTGTCGCCGGTATCATTCACGACGGCGGCATCGAACAGCAACTCCTCGTCCGCCCAGTGGACGTGACTCTCCAAATCGATGACAGCGGCGACCGGAGCATTGACGGCCGCGAACTCGTCGTGGAAGTTCTTCTGCTCTCGCCGATAATCGAGAATCCCGTTGAATTCCCATTCGATGTCGGAGAGCTCAGTGAGCACATAGCCGGCCACGGCTTCGTGGGTTCGGACCTGTTCGAGGATATCCTTGAGTGAGACGTACTCACGGCGTTGCCAAGCGTCGGCGAGTGCCTGATAGTCGCCGAACACGTCCGACAGGTCAGAGCTGCAAAAGCGCTCGTCGACGCCCGCGGGCCGCTTGAGCTCCGGCGTGAGGAAGTCGTGCTCGAACCAGGACGGGTCGCCGTTGTAGTGTTCACGCAGCGCGGGCACGTCACAGAGTCCCCACGTTCCGAGTTCCGAGAGGACGATCGGTGCGTCCGTGTCGTCGAAGGCACGCGTCGCGTAGTTGTCGTCGGGGTGATGACAAATGTAGTCCAGATCGGCCGACCACCCTCCTGCGCGATCCGGGCTGACGAAGTAGCGATGGAAGTCGTTGATATCCGTCGCGACGTGAGCCCACCCGGAGTTGTCACAGACCAGCCGTGTCGGGTCGCGCTCGCGTAGGTCACGGTACTGACCAGCGAGGTAACGCTGCTTTGTCTCGTCGGTCCACAGCGTCTCCTCGTTGTCCGCATGGCCGATCCCCCACTCCTCGTTGTAGAGCGACCAGACGACGACGCTGGGATGGTTGTAGTCCCGGTCAACCATCGCGAGTGTCTGTTCCCTGAACGCGTCTCGGGAGTCGTCGGTGTACAGCGTCGGGTTCGCTGGCTCCTCCCAGACGAGCATTCCCATGCGATCGGCCGCGTCCAGAAAGTTCGGGTGGGCAGGCTTGATGTGCTTGCGGATGAGGTTGAACCCCAGTTCCTTGGCGACTGCAACCTCTGCTTCGAACGTGTCCGGGCCCGACGGTCGGTACAGCGTGTCGGGGTAGTACCCCTGTTCAAGGACACCCCGCATCGTGATCGGTTCGCCGTTGAGCAGGAACTGTCGCCCGTCGGTCTCGAAGCTGCGAAGGCCGAACGTCTCGGTCAGTCGATCGACGATAGCCCCGCTGTCCGTGAGTTCGACGACAAGACGATATAGTGTCGGCTCGTCGGGATGCCAGTAGTCCGGGTCGTCGAAGTTGAGAACGGCCTCGACGGGTGTCGTCCCGTCAGTCGCCGCCGTCGCGACGATCGTGTCGTCGCTATCGAGGGCGCGAACCGTACATTGGAGCTCGTCGGCGTCGGCCGATCCGAGGTGCAGATCCAGTTCGATCGTCGCCGTGTCGGTCGCCAGATCGGGCGTGACCTTCGCGTCGGCGACGCGTACCGCCGGACGCAGATCGAGACGGACTGACTGCCAGATCCCGCTGACCCGGGTGTACCACGGATCGCCCTGCTTGCCGTGGGGGATCTCGGAGATGTCCTCGGGATCCGTGACAGCGACAGTAACCGTGTTCTCGCCGTCCGTGATCACCCCGCTCACGTCACATTCGAAGGGGAGATACCCCCCTTCGTTGTGGCCGACGCGCTCGCCGTTGACCCAGACCATCGCCTCGTAGTCGACCGCGTCGAACCGCAAGAGTGCGTCCCGGTCACCGACCGCATCCGTGTCGAGACTGAACGACCGCCGGTACCAGGCCCGTCCAGTGTAGTCGCGAAACTCGTCGAGTTCCTCCCAGGCGATCGGTACGTCGACGGTCCGCGCGCGGTCGGGCCACTGGGTCGCTGGGTCCATCCAGTCGTCGTCGACACCGGTCTCGGTCGGGTCCGTAACGAACGACCACGTCCCGTCCAGATCGATCGACTGACGAAACTCCGCGTCACTCATGCCGAGACCCCCGCACCGCCCGCGTTCGATTCGGACATTAGCAGGTGATTGCGACGACAGGATAAAAACGTCACGACGATCCGTGTCCCATTGAGAAACAAACGCTAGTGTGTATCCTGATGAGAAACGATTTGTATCCAGAGCGTGAACACGAGGACAATGACGGGCCCCACACACCACGTCGATGCGGTCGTGACGTGTCTGCGTATCGTCGACGCGCTGGCACGCGGTGAGCAACTGGGCGTGACCGAGATCGAACGACGGACCGAGGTCGCAAAGAGTTCCGTGTACAAACACCTCGACACGCTCCGTGCGGGCGGGTACGTCACCAAGACCGACGGCGGAAAGTACGCGCTGTCGCTACGCTGGTTCGAGGCCGGGACGGCCGTCCGTGACCGACGAGACGTGTTCCAGCTCGCTGCCGACGACCTCGATGCGCTGGCTGCCAGGACCGGTGAGACAGCGTCGCTCGTCGTCGAGGAGAACGGCGATGCAGTATATCTCTATCAGGCGACCGAGGACGACGACGTCGGCGCACCAGTCGGTGTCGGCGAGCGGTTCCCCGCACCGATCTCCGTCGGCGGCAAAGCGATCCTCTCGTATCGACCGCCAGTGGAAGTCGAGGCACTGCTCGACGCCAACGATCTGGCTGACGAGAGTGACGATCTGCTGACCGAACTGGACTCGATCCGTTCCCAGCGAATGGTGATCGAACGCGAGAGTCCCTTGCAGGGAACGTTCAGTGCTGGGGCGTTCGAGGGACACCGACATGTCGTGGGCCACGACGAGCCGTATCAGGGGCTCCACAGCGTCGCCGTCCCGATCCGTGACCCGGACGACTACGCCGTGGCCGCCATCGAGGTTAGCGGGACCGAGTCGAGCCTCTACGGGCGCAGACTGGAAGAAGAGATCGCGAGCCTCCTAGTGACAACCGGTCGCGAGATCGAGACTGCCCTGATCCAGCGGGCACAGCGTTAACCGATCAGAGCCCGAGGGTGGGTCAGGGCGTCATACGGAGTATTGTCGCCGTTTTCCCAGATCGACCACACTCCGTCCTGGGTCGATCCGGGATAGATCTACAATACTCCGTATCAGGCGAGCGTCGCGAGCAGTCGGTCGACGACATTGGTCGCCACGGGGTCGTCACCGTAGGCGTCCGTGACCCGCAATGTACAGATGCCGATGTCCCCGCGCGTCGTCACGACGGCACCGTCGTTTTCCAGCCACCCCTCCATGTAACCCACCGACACGTCGTCCGCGTCGGTCGTGTCGGTGACGTACCCGTACGGATAGAGTCCCTCGAACGCCCAGCCGGGGACAGCGTCGACGCCGTCGAACAGATCCTGATAGACGAACGAGGCACAGAGGTTCCAGCTCTCGGTTTCTGGCAGGTCCGTAAACTCGAAGCGGTCAATCTCGGCGAGGTGACCGTCGGCGTCCGGAATCACCAGCGCGGTTCCATCAGCGTCGTCAGGGTCGGTGACCAGCGACACGTCGGCCGCGGCGTCGTCGTCGACCATCTCGTAGCCGCGCGCGGCGAGCGCGTCGGCCAGTCCGTCCTGGTCGGTAGCGACGGTGAGGGGCTTGCCCTTCGTCCCGTCGGCAGCGATCGGTCCGTCGTCCGGAACGACAGCCACCGACCGAGCAGCGGTCCGCTCCAGTTCGGACGCCTCGGCGGTCACTTCGATGGATTCGACGGTCTCGACGGCGGGCGCGTCGGCAGTGATCGCGTCCTCGATGCGGACGCTCTCGTTGGCGTCGACCGACACCGTCTCGATGGTCTCGGTCTCGTCGACAGCGAGAGTCACGTCGAACTCTGTGCTCTCGTTCGTCTCGTTAGCTACGACGAGGTCTGCCGCGATCGAATCGCCGGCCCAGACGGAACTTGCGGTGGGTTCGAGGTGGACCATGACGGGTGCGTTGATCCGGGCGAAGTCGTCGTGGAACGCCTTCTCCTCGCGCAGATAGTCGAGGATACCGTTGAACTCCCACTCGATGTCGGTGAGTTCGGTGATGACGTAACCGCTGACGCCATCGTGGGCGCGCATGTCGGCGATGATCGTCTCGACGCTCTGGAACTCGCGGCGCTGCCAGGCGTTCGCGAGGTGGTCGATGTCGTCGAACACATCGGCGGCGTGGCTCGACTCGAACTTCCCGTGCACGTCGCCGGGTTGTTTCATCCCGTCGAGGAAGTCGTGCGTGAACCAGTGGGGTGCGCCATCGTAGTGGTCTTCAAGCGCGTTCACGTTCGTCAGCCCCCACGTCCCGAACTCCGAGACCAGCAGCGGTGCGTCCTCGGGATCGGTCCGGACGTCGCCGTAGTTGCCCGCCGGGTTCGCGACCATTTCGTCGAGGCGGTCGCGCCAGGCATCGACGCGATCCGGTGCAACGAAGTACTCGTGGTAGTCGTTGAGGTCCGTCGCAACGTGTGCCCACCCGGAGTTGTCACAGATGAGCCGCGTCGGGTCCCAAGACTGGGTTTCTTCGAACAGCACTTCGAGGTAGTCCTGCTTCTCATCGTCGGTCCACAGTGGTTCCTCCTCGTCGTGGTGGCCGATCCCCCACTCCTCGTTGTAGATCGACCACGCGATCACGCTTGGACTGTTGAAGTCACGCTGAATCATGCCCCGCAGTTGCTCCCGGAACAACTCCTTGGAGCGCTCGGTGTACACTTTGGGGTTGGCTGGCTCCTCCCAGACGAGCATGCCCATCCGATCGGCAAGTTCGACGAACTCGGGGTGGGCAGGCTTGATGTGCTTGCGTAGGAGATTGAAGCCCAGTTCCTTGGCAGCCTCAATCTCTCGCTCGAAGGTGTCGAGATCCGCAGGCCGATAGAAGGTGTCGGGATAGAACGCCTGGTCGAGTGCGCCACGCATCGTAAGCGGTTCGCCGTTGAGGTAGATCTCGCCGTCCTCGAAGTAAACGCTCCGCATCCCGAAGTAGTCCTCGTAAGTGTCGAGGGTGTCGCCAGCGTCGAGTTCGACGGTGAGGTCGTACAGGGCAGGGGACTCGGGCGTCCAGTAGTCAGCGTTGGGGACGTTGACCGTGACGGTGGCCGTCCGATCCTTGACTGGGACCGTAGTCGTCGCGACGGTGGTTCCCTCGCGTTCGACCGTGACAGTTGCGTCAGCGTCGACACCCTCGCCCGCGACAGTCAGTTCGACGGTCGCGGTGTCGTCGTCCAGATCCGGCGTCACTGTGGCGTCGACGACGTGGGTCTCCGGGACGGTCAGCAAGTCGACGCGCTGCCAGGGGCCGCTGACGCGCGTGTACCACGGCGCGCCCTGCTTGCCGTGTGGGATCTCCGTGATGTCCTCAGGGTCGTGGACCCGGAGAACGATCGTGTTCTCACCCGCGACGATCGCGTCGGTCGCGTCAACTGTGAACGGGAGGTACCCGCCGCGGTGGTCACCGACGCGCTCGCCGTTCACCCAGACGGTCGCCTCGAAGTCGACCGCGCCGAACGCGAGCAGCGCGCGCTCTTCCTCGTCGATCAGGTCGACGTCGAACGTGCGGCGATACCAAGCCGTGCCGGTGTAGACCCGTAGCTCGTCGATTTCCTGCCACGAGTGGGGGACCGACACCGTTCGTCCCCCGTCCCAGTCGGCGTCGGGTTCGTACCAGTCGCTCGCTTCGCCATCGTCGCCGGGATCTGTTCGAAACTGCCAGTCGCCGTCCAGCGATATCGCTGGAGTCCGCTCTCTAACCGTGATCGGCATACACATTCCGCTTGTCCGGCCGCACGTTTATTAGCGTATCGGTCCGCACAATTTCACACCAGCACGCCGGTGGCAACACGGTCCCCGGTGCGGACGAACGCATCGACCGCGTCGGAGACGCCGGAGCGGACGCCGCACTCGTAGTGTCGAGGACCGCGCCTCACGACGTTCGGCGCGCCCCTCGCTGCTCGCGTGTCGCTGACGCTCCCGCTCACTTTTCCGAGACCCCTCCCTGCGGTCGGGGTCTCGCTACCACTCCGCGAAACTCCCGTCAGCGTGTCGCCATACCGACGCTGACGACCGGTCTTCCTCCCACTCCTCGAAGGCGTCCACGTCGAGTTCGATCCCCAGTCCGGGGCCGTCGGGGACCTCGACGAAGCCGTCGTCGTACTCGAAGACGCCGGGGTCGGCCAGATAGTCCAGCAGATCCACGTCCTCGTTGTAGTGGATCCCGAGGCTCTGCTCCTGGATGAGGGCGTTGGGCGCGGCGGCGTCGACGTGCAGACACGCCGCAAGCGCGATCGGCCCCAGCGGACAGTGAGGAGCCAGCGCCACGTCGTAGGCGTCGGCCATCCCGGCGATGCGCATAACCTCGGTGATGCCGCCGGCGTGGGACAGATCTGGCTGGACCACGTCGACGGCCCCCTGCTCTAGGAGTCGCTTGAACGCCGCTCGCGTGTACATCCGCTCGCCCGTCGCGACGGGGGTGCTCGTATGGGCAGCGACAGCGGGCAGGGCCTCACTGTGCTCTGCGAGGACTGGTTCCTCGATGAAAAAGGGCGAATGGGGTTCGACGGCCTCTGCCAGTCGCTTTGCCATCGGTTTGGCGACTCGGCCGTGGAAGTCCAGCGCCACGTCGAGGTCGTCGCCCACCGCGTCGCGGATCGCGCCGATCCGGTCGGCAGCGGCTGACACGACATCGGGCGAGTCGACCCGACGGACCTCCTCGGTCGCGTTCATCTTCACCGCGGTAAAGCCCGCGTTCAGTCGCTCCCGTGCTTCCGCGGCCACGTCCGAGGGGCGGTCCCCGCCGATCCACGTGTACGTCCGAACGCGGTCGCGGGCCTTCCCGCCGAGCAGTTCGTACACCGGCACGTCGAGGTGTTTGCCCTTGAGGTCCCACAGCGCCTGATCGATGCCGGCGAGCGCGGCCATCATCACCGGACCGCCCCGGTAGAACTGCCCGCGATACATCGTCTCCCAGCAGTCCTGTATCGGTCGAGGATCCTCGCCGACGACGTACCGCTCCAGCAGCGTCTTGGTCATCTCGGCGACGGCGCTCGGACTCCCGGCAGCGACGTGCTCGCCCCAGCCAACCAGTCCGGTGTCGGTCTCGATGCGTGTGAACAGCCACCGCGGCTTCACTGCGTAGACGGTGTACTCCGTGACCTGCATCGATACCGTCTCTCTCGCGAAGGTTCCTATACGTTGTGACTGTCGAAACGATCGTGTTTAGTTAATCGTGAAAAGTGAGGCGGGAGAATTTCTTGCTGGTCTATGGCAGAAATAGCCCGCCTCAGTGGTCATAGAGAGTGGATTGATTTGGATTTTGTGGAGCGCGAGCGGACACCCGAATGGG
>Ga0207770_100315_pt1 | contig 29084 bp, 29 predicted proteins | sample A23E2SouthBayCA_FD_187729 | JGI IMG/M metagenome (GOLD analysis project Ga0207770, IMG submission 187729) | Aerobic enrichment media microbial communities from Eden Landing Ponds, California, USA - A23 E2 (SPAdes) | ecosystem: Environmental > Aquatic > Marine > Unclassified | place: Emeryville... | reverse complement strand
GGCGGGAACCAGCCGACGACCGGCCAGTCTACCGGCGGACAGGCCCAGTCGGCCGGTGGCACGACGGAACCCGCGACGGCAGGGGCGGCGTCCGGGTCGGGGGATTCGGGCCTCGATCCGAACGTCGCGGGTGCCATCGCGTATCTGTTCGCGCCGCTGGGGGGCATCGCGATGTACTTCATGGACGACGACGAGTTCGTCCAGTTCCACGCCAAACAGGGGATCGCCTTCGGGATCTTGCTGGTGGTCGCCTGGGTCGGTATCGGCATCCTGGGGTTCTTCGGGACTATTGTCGCCGGATTCATCGGCCTCGGCGGGATATTCGGACTGTTGATGACGCTGGTAACCCTGGTCACGCTCCTCGCCGGGTTCGCCCTGTGGGCGTTCCTGACGTACAAGGCCTACCAGGGCGAGCGCTACGGACTCCCGGTCATCGGTGGGTACCTCTCGTAGCGCCGGTCTCCCGCAGGCGGTCCCTCTGCCAGCACCGTTACTCTTCGAGGTAGTCGTCCTGGACGGCCAGAACCTCCGTCGAGTCCGTACACTCGGCGTATCGTTCGAGCGGTTCTTCGTTCAGTTCGAGGAACGTGTGGCCCCAGGTGAACTTCGAGAGGAGTCGTTCGGCCTGCTCGCGCTCGCCGAGGAGACAGAGTGCACCGGCGAAGGCCTCGACCGTGTTCAGGCGAAACGGCGTCCCGAAACTCACCGGGTTGCCGGCCACGAGGAAGGGCAGCGACCGGTGGACGCCCGCGAGGTCGTCGACCAGTCGGTCGGCGGTCTCCCACGAACAGTCCAGCGCGACCAGTCGGTCGTGGCGGGCGCCCGATCCGTCTCGATCTGACGGCGAGAGCGCCCGGTCGGCGAACGGGTCGAGAACGATCCCCGGGGGTGTCGCACGGTTCGACCGGTGGAGTTCGACCAGGTCGAACCGGGCGAGTTTCCGGGCGGAACACTTCTCCGGGTCGTCGTCGCCCTCGTAGCGCACGTGCAGGTCCACGACGGCCGTAGACGGCCGGGGGGCAAAAGCCGCTCGCCCGGGACGTACTTCTCGCACACGGTGAGACCGGCCTGAACGGCAGTTTCAGACTGCGAAAAGGCCAGAAAGGCTAAATAATCCCGTCCCCCCTTTGTGGATCAATGCTATCCGAGGGTGCCACCGCTCCGTCGGTCGTCCTCCCGGGGTACGTCGACGGGGAGCGCGAGCGGGTCGACCTCGGCGCGTCGCTGGGCGACGGGATCGTCGTGCTCGTCTTCTATCCGGCGGATTTCAACCCCGGGTGTTCGATGCAGTCCTCGGACCTGGGCGATCTCGACCTGTTCACGATGCAGAAAGACGTCTCGGTGTTCGCGGTCTCGCCCGACAGCACCTACAGCCACGAGGCGTTCGCCGAGCGCTACAGTCTGCGGGTGCCCCTGCTCTCGGACGTCGACGGCGACGCCGCTAGTGCCTACGACGTCGAACTCGAGACAGAGACGGGCGAACACCTCTGCCAGCGGGCGGTGTTCGTCGTCGACCACCGCGGGGAGGTCGTCTACGCCTGGGCGACCGACGACCTCGAAGAACGCGTCAACGTCGATCCGGTCAAGCAGGCCGTCGGCGATATCGGCGGCGACGAGACGGCACTGGAGCGGTACCGACTGGGCGTCGAGCGCTACGCCGAGGGCCGCGAGGCGTTCACGGCCGCGATGGCCGACTACCAGGACCGCGAGTGGATCCCCGCTCGCGGCGCATTCGAGGAGGCGGAACCGGCCTTCGCCGCCGCGGCCGACCACCTGAACACGGCGGTCCGGTTCGCCGAGACGGCCGCCTTCGAGACGGTGGCCGACCGGGCCGAGGAGAAAGCCGACACGCTCCAGCACGCGGCCGACTGGCTCGGCCAGTCGGCCGACGAACTCGCACAGGGTCGGGGCAAGAGCGGCACCGAGTACCGCGACGACGCCGAGCAGGTCATCGACGCCGCCAGCGACCTGCCCGAACCGCCCGAAGCCGACGCCTTCACGCTGACCGACGACGGCATCGAGTCCGACGACTCGGTCGTCGTCGACCCCGAGGAGAGCGAGCGGGCGTTCACCCTCGAGGACGACGCGGTCGCCGTCGACACGAACCTGGCCGTCGACGACGACGCGCTCGACGCCGCTGTCGCCGCCGACTCGTCGGACGAACCGACCGAGGGAGACGCCGTCGAGGGCGACCTGGAGATGGACCTGGACGCCGTCGAGGCCGAAGACAGGGACCGCTACGGCGGCGGGGACGACGGGGACCGGTACGGCAAGGCGGGGCAGACGACTGACGCAGGCGACACGACGGACGGCGTGACCCGTGGCGGTTCGGGTGCGCGTGACTCGCGGTCCGGTGGTGTCGACGGGGCGTCAGGCGGGGCGAACGAGGGCGATGCCGGCGGCGAGCGTGCGGCGTCCGGTGAGCGTCCGGAGTCCGGCGAGCGGACGGGTGACGAGGCGGGCGACGACGGGGACGAACCCGTCGAGCAACTCGACCTCGCGGACCCGACGGAGGGCGAGGAAGGCGAGGCCGACGACGAGCGAGCGGACTGGGACATCCCGGGACAGTGACTCGTTGACACAAGAGGCATATGGCTCGGCCGTTTGACCCCACACGATGGCCCTCTCGGACGTGTTTCTCACCCCTCTGGGGCTGGCAGCCGCCGCCCTGGCGGTCCCCGTCATCCTGCTGTATCTCATCCGTCCGGACCCCGAGCGGTTCGAACTCCCGACGTTCCGCTTTCTGGCCGAAGAGGAGCGCCAGCGAGCCACCCAGCCGCTGTTCGAACGCCTCTCGCGGAGCCTGCTGCTCGCGATCCAGGTACTGGCGATCGTCGCGCTCGCCGGCGCGCTCGCCGCGCCGTACGTCCCCGTCTCCGAGGAGGCGGTCGTCGAGGAGACGATCCTCGTCGTCGACACCAGCGCGAGCATGGCGACGGTCGACGACGGACAGTCCCGGTTCGCCCGCGCAGTCGCGACCGCCCGCGAGGAGGCGACCGGGACGACCTCGGTGGTGACGACCGCTGGCGGCGGGACCGTCGTCCAGCGTCGGGGACCACCCAGCGACACCGAGCGGACGCTCGACCAGTTAGCGGCGACCGACGCGCCGGGTGACCTGGCTGGCGCGGTCACACAGGCGCGGGCGCTGGCGGGCGAGAGCGTCCGGGTCGTCGTCCTGAGCGACTTCGCGGGCGAGGAATGGGCCGACGCCGTCCGGACCACCCGCGCACAGGGCGTCAGCGTCGTGCTCCGGCAGTTCGGCGGCGACGTCGACAACGTCGGGTTCGTCGACCGGCGCTTCTCGGGCCCGGAGGTGACGCTCTCGGTCAAGAACTTCGGCGACGAGCAGGTGACTCGCACCGTGCGCCTGGGCGACCAGCGCGCGCGACTGACGCTCGGGCCAGCGGACGTCGGGTCGGTCACGTTCGACGTGCCCGCCGGCGGCGGAGCGGCGACGATCACACCCGGCGACGACTTCGAGACCGACGACACGGTCGCAGTCGCCGCCCCCGAGGACCCCACGGTCGACGTGCTCGTGCTCACCAACGACCGCAACCGCTTCCTGACGACGGCACTCGAGGTGCTCGACCAGGTCGAACTGACTGTGGACAACCCGCCGACGACGGTCGAGAACGACTACGACGTCGTCATCTACTCCAACGTCGACGGCGAGTCGCTCCTGCCGGGCAACGTCGCCGCGGGCGAGACGGCGATCGCAGCGGGTGGCGGCGTCGCCGTCCAGGCCCAGCCGGAGATGCCCGACTACGGCGGGCTCTCGCTCGTCGACGCCGAGTCGATCGGCACCTCGCCGACGGTGCGACGCGCGGCCGAGAGCGAACTCACCCGGGGTATCGACTTCCAGCCCCCCGAGGAGTATCTGGTCGGCGAGTTACGCGAGGGAGACGCCCTCGTCTCGTTCCGCGACGGGTCGCCGCTGATCGCGACCGCGCGCCGCGACCCGGGCCGGGTGCTGTACTACGGCTACATCGAGGACCGCTCGAGTTTCAAGTTCAACTACCAGTACCCCGTCTTCTGGAAGCGAGCGGTCTTTTTCCTCGCCGACCGGGGGACGCTCGCCGAACTCAACCACGAGACGGGCGAGACCGTCCGTTTCGGGAGCGAGCAGGTCGAGGGACCGGACGGCCGACTCGCGGGCCCGACGGTCACGCTCACGGACGCGGGGTTCTACGAGACGGCGTCGCGCCGCGAGAGCGCCTCGCTGCTCGACGAGCGGGAGTCGACGGTCGGCGTCGACTCGATCGCCGAACGCGACGAGACCGTCGGGAACCTCACGCGGACGGAACAGCGGACGGTCCCGCGGCGGCTCACCGAGTACGCCGCGGCGGCGGCGCTCCTGCTCGTCGTCCTCGAGATCGCTTACGTCCGCCGGCGGGGTGAACTGTGATGTCGGGACCGCTCGCCGGGTGGTCGGTCGCTGCCGTGCCGTCCGCGGAACTGGTCCCGCTCGAACTGTCCTACACCGTCCGCGAGGGACTGACGGTCGGCGTCGAACACGTCTGGCCGCTGGCGTTGTTGCCTGTGGCGGTCGCAGTGTTCGCGTCCCTGATACTCCGGGGTGGCGAGGACGGCCGGTCGGCCTCGCGCCGGAGTCGCCGCCTGCTGTTCGCGAGTCGTCTCGCCATCGCGGCGCTGCTGGTCGTCGGCGCGATGGGGCCGTACACGGTCCAGACGCGCGAGACGCCGGGCGAACCCACGGTCACGCTGCTGAGCGACGAGTCGGCGAGCATGGCGCCCTACGACAACGTGACCGAGGGACTCGCCGAAGACATCGAGGCACGGGGCGTGCCGGTGACGGCCGCGACGGTCGCGACCGGGACGGACTCGCGGGTCGGCGACGGCATCGCGGCCAACCTCCAGGCCAACGGCACGGTGGTACTCGTCTCGGACGGGCGCGTGACCAGCGGGCGGAGCCTCGCGGTCGCCGCCGAGGACGCCCGCCGACTCAACGCGACGGTCAGCGCCGTCGAACCCGACGCCGTCCGGACCGAGCGCGCCGTCTCGATACGCGGTCCGACGACGGCCAGCGTCGGGCTCTCGACGCGCTTTACCGTCTCGCTGACCGGCGTCGAGGCCGACGACGCCGTCACGGTCGCGGTGACCATCGACGGCGAGGCGGTCGCGACCGAGCGCCTGGCCGACGACGAGGTGTTCACGGTCAACCACACGTTCTCGGAGCGGGGGCCACACGAGGTGACCGCACGCGTCGAGGGGAGTGACGTCTACGAGCGCAACGACGTCTTCTATCACCCCGTCAGGGTCGTCGACAAGCCGGACGTGCTGTACGTCTCGGGCGGGGGCTACCCTTTCCAGGGCTACCTCGCGGATCTGTACGACGTGACGAACGTCACCGCGGTTCCCTCGGACCTCTCCGGGTACCAGGCCGTCGTCGTCCAGGACCGCGCCGCGACGCAGTTAGGCAACACCAGCGCGCTCCAGGAGTACGTCATCGACGGCGGCGGCCTCGTCGTCGCCGGCGGCGACAACGCCTACGAGTCGGGCGGGTACACCGGGTCGCCGGTCGCCTCGATGCTCCCGGTGGAGATCGGCAACGCCACCGGCGGGACGACGAACATCGTCCTCGCGGTGGACATCTCCGGGAGTACGGCGGAGGGGCTGAGCACCCAGAAGGCCATCGCGCTGAACGTCCTCTCGCAACTGGGCGACCGCAACCGCGTGGGACTGGTCGCGTTCACCGGCGAGGCCTACCGCGTCGCGGACATCCAGCGTCTCGAGGGCAACCGTGAGGTGCTGGCCGACCGGATCCGCCGACTCCAGACCGGCCGCGGTGGGACCGACATCGCGGTCGGCCTCCTGGGGTCGAACGACCTGCTGGGCCAGCGTCGCGGGACGATCATCCTCCTCTCCGACGGCGCCGACGACGTCGAGCAACCGGCGGCGGTCGCCAGCCAACTGGGTACCCAGGGGACGCGGGTCATCACCGTCGGCGCCGGCGACCGGGTCAACGAACCGACGCTCCGGACCATCGCCCGCGAGTCCGGTGGCTCGTACTTCGCGGCCACCGAGACGAACCGCCTGCGCCTCCTGTTCGGCGGCGCGTCCCGCCAATTCGAGGGCGAGAACCTCACCGTCGTCACGCGGGGGACGTTCATCACCTCCGGCGTGACGCTCACGTCGGACCCCGGTCAGGCCAACCGGGTGGCGATGAAACCCGGCGCGGACTTCCAGGTGGCGACGCCCGACGGCACGCCCGCCATTGCCTCCTGGCGCTTCGGGCTGGGGCGCGTCGTCTCGGTGACGAGTTACGCCGAGGACGGCACGCTCGGACCGCTGTTGAACCGGCCGGATTCGCTCGTGCTCACGAAGTCGGTCAACTACGCGGTCGGCGACCCGAGTCGTGGCGAGGAGGGCGTCGTCGACCCCGGCGTCGTCCGAGTCGACGAGCGCACGCCCGTTGCCTACCGGGGGTCGAACCCCCCCGAAATCGAGAACGTCAGCTTCCGGCGGGTCGCGACCGACCGCTACGAGGGGGAGTTCACGCCCCGCGAGGCGGGGTACGGGCGTATCGGGAACGCGACCTACGCCGCCAACTACCCCGCCGAGTACGGACGTCTGGGCGTCAGCCCCGGACTGTCGAGTCTCGTCAGTGCGACCGGTGGCGAGTTCTTCCAGCCGGACGAGGGGCGACGGATCGCTCGACTGGCGCGCCAGCAGGCGACGCGGGTGCGCAGCGTCCGCGAGACGTGGGGGTGGGTCGCGCTGTTCGGGGCAGTGTTGCTGTTCGCGCTGGAGGTCGTCGCCCGGCGGGTTCAAGTGTATCGCGGTCGGACCTCCCTGGAGAGTGGTCTCCCGTGAGCGCCCTCGGTAGGAGCCTGAGCCTGGGACTGGTCGCCGTGGTCGTGCTGGCGCTGGCCGGCACGGGGACGGCGACGGTCCTCTACCAGGACTCGGTACAGCAGCTACAGTCACAGAACGCCGCCCTCGAGTCGGACCGCGCCGAGTTACGACGGGAACTGAACCGCACGCAGACGGAACTCCGGCAGACGCGCCAGCGGCTCAACGAGACGGAACGGCGCCTCCAGACGCGAACACAGGACGTCGACCAGGTCGCCGCCTCGCTCAACAGTACGGAGCGCCAGCTCAACGTCACCGAGCGCCAGCTGGCCGAGACCCGGAGCAACCTCTCGCAGAGCCGCGAGCGGATCGACACGCTCGAGGAGTCGATCGACCAGCTGGAGGCCCGGCGCAACGAACTCATCGACCGCCGTGACGAACTCGAACGACAGGTCGCACGGCTCGAAGACCAGCGCTCGGGCCTGGAGAGCGAGGTCGACCGGCTGGAGTCGCGGGTCGGCGACCTCCGCGACGAACTCGACGAGCGCAACCTCGAGATAGACCGACTCGAGCGGGAGGTCGACAACAAGACCGACAGGATCGACCTGCTCCAGCTCCGCCTCAACAGCCAGAACGCAACGATCAGCCAGCTCGAAGACGAGAACGACGCCCTCCGGAACGAGAACTCCGACCTGCGCGACGAGAACGAACAGCTCGAATCGGACGTCCAGACGCTCTGTGACAGCATCAACAACAGCGAGTCCTACGACGAGTGTAACTGATGACCGACGAACCGACAGTCCCTACCGACGCTGGCGATACCGCCGGCGCGGCCGACGACCGGAGTTCGGCTGACACTGAGCCCGGCGGCCCCTCCGACACGGCCGGATCGGCAGGTGACGGCGGCCGGGGCGACGCGGGCGACGACGCCCGGACGCGCATGGAGCGGGCGCTGGGCGAGGTGCGCCGGGAGTGCTGGAAGGCGGCGACGGTCCACGCGGTGGCGGAGGCGGCGGTGGTCTTTCTCGCCGCGAACCTCCTGTTCGTGACCGTCGAGCCGTCGTGGCTCCCGGCGCGGTACCCGCTCCCGGGGTCGGTGAACGAGCGACTGGTCGACGTGCTCGATGTCGGACGCGTGTCACTCGCGGTGCCCGGGTCGGCGGCGCTCGCGGCCGGCATCGCTGTGTTCGTGTTCGTCGTCGCTGTCGCCGTGCGAGTGCGACGCCCGCTCGTCGAGCAGTTCGAGGCCGCCAATCCTCCGGTGCGGGAGGCGCTCCGGACGGCCCGGGATGCCGTGGGGGACGACGCGGACTCGGCGATGGCCCGGCGACTCTACGGGGACGTCCTCGACCGACTGGGCGAGAGTTCGGGACTGGCGCTCGTCCACGGGCGGCGGCTGGCAGTGACGGTCGTCGTCGCGGTGCTGTTGAGCGTCGCGACGGTGCAGGTCGCGGTCGTCGGTCCCGCCCTGTTCGACGCGCCGGCGGACGTGCGCGAGGAGGGGCCGGACGAACCGGAGACGAACTACACCGGGTTGCGAGACGGAGACCGGGTGCTGGGCGACAGCGAGGCGGTCGAGGCCGGCGACGAGGAACTCAACGCCTCCATCGACTCGACGGGCGGCGGGCAGGACGTCGGCGGCGACCAGCAGTTCCCCTCCGACGGTGGACCGGGGACGGGTGCGAGCGGTGGCGGCGTCGACAGCCAGCAGGCCGGCTTCGCCGCGCCCGAACAGATCGAGGACGCCGAACTCGTCCGCGAGTACAACCGACGGATCCGGAGCGGCGACGGCGGGGACGGCGGGACGAGTGGCGACGGGGAGACCAGCGACGCCGAGAGCGGCGGCCCCGGCGACGGAGCGCGCGGTCAGGACGGAGACAACTCATGAGTGAACGCCACACGGACGACGAGACGGCGGTCGAGGTCGGCGACGACGTCGACGCCCTCCAGGCGAAGGTCGAACAGGCACGCGAACAGGTCGGCAAGCGCATCGTCGGCCAGCAGGAGGTCGTCGAGCAACTGCTCGTCACCATCCTCGCCGACGGCAACGCGCTCCTCGAATCGAACCCCGGCCTCGGGAAGACGACGATGGTCCGGACCGTCGCGGAGGTGACGGACCTGTCCTTCTCTCGTATCCAGAACACGCCGGACCTGATGCCCTCCGACATCACCGGCACGGAGATCATCCGCGAGACCGACACCGGCCGGGAGTTCGTCTTCGAGAAGGGGCCGGTGTTCGCGAACGTCGTGCTGGCCGACGAGATAAACCGCGCGACGCCCAAGACCCAGGCCGCACTGCTGGAGGCCATGCAGGAACGGCAGGTCACCGCCGCGGGCGAGACCTACGAGTTGCCGGATCCGTTCTTCGTCCTCGCCACGCAGAACCCTATCGACCAGGGCGGGACCTACGCCCTCCCGGAGGCCCAGACTGACCGCTTCATGCTCAAACTCCTCGTGGACTACCCCGAGTACGACGAGGAACAGACCATCGTCGACCTCTACACGAAAGGGAGCGAGACGGTCCCCGTCGAGCAGACCATCACGCGCGAGGAGATCCGCGCCGCCCAGCGACACGTCCGGGACGTCCCCATCGCCGACGACCTGCGCGATACGGCCATCGAACTCGTCCGGGCGACCCGCGAGACCGATGACATCGAGTTCGGTGCGAGCCCCCGTGCGAGCATGGCGCTCGTCGTCGCCGCGAAGGCCCGCGCGTTCCTCCACACCCGGAGTCACGTCTCCGAGGACGACATCCGGGCGCTGGCCGCGCCCGTCCTCCGGCACCGGATCATCCTCGACTTCCGGGCCGAACGGGAAGGCCGCACGCCCGACGGCGTGATCGACGAACTGCTCGCCGAACGGCTGTGAGTCGCGTGTCCGCGACCGATGCTCCCGTGACCTGCCAATGACCATCGAACCGACCTTCCTGGACGAACTCGACCGCTTCGACGCCGCCCTGGACCGCGAGACGGCCGCGCTCCGTCAGGGCGAACAGCAGTCCCCCCGCGTCGGCGAGGGCCTCACGTTCAGCGACTACCGTCGCTACTCCCCCGGCGACGACACCCGCCTCATCGACTGGAAGCTCTACGGTCGCACGGAGGAGTTTTTCATCAAACAGTACGAAGAAGAACGGAATCTGACGGTGCACGTCCTCGTCGACGCGAGTGCGTCGATGGACTTCGGGGAGGGCGACGCCCACAAGTTCGAGTACGGCGCGAAGATCGGGCTCGGATTCGCGTACCTGACCGCCGAGGAGCACAACGACTTCCAGTTTTCCCTCTTCCGGGAGCGCGCCGAGCGCCTCGACGCCGGGCGCTCGAACCGCGGGGAGGTCCTCGACTGTATCGACCAGGTCAACGGTACTGATCCCGGGGGTAAATCCGACATCGCGGAGGTGCTGGAGGCCTACGCCGACCGTATCCGGACGCGCTCGCTCGCGCTCGTGGTAAGCGACTGTCTGGCCGACCCCGAGGAGATTGCCTCGGGCGTGTCGGCGCTGGCCCGCGACGAGGTCGACGTCATGGTTGTCAGGCCTGTGGCGCCCGCAGAGCGCGATCCGGAGGTGGTGGGTGACGCGCTGTTCGTCGACCCCGAGACCGAGGCCGAGCGCCGCTCGTATTTCAGCGGCTCGCTCGCCCAGCAGTACCGCTCGCGATTGGACGCCCACATCGAGGCAGTGGACGACCGGTTGACGGCGCTCGGCGCGGACAGCGTGGTGGTCGACACCGGTGACGATTACTTCGACTCCTTCGCGAGTGTCTGGCTTGGATAGGGGGTTCGTTTCGGGTCGAACCGTCTCTCCTGTGGGTATTCGACTGTCTATTCCGCCGACTCGCTCGGAGTAGTGGTGGCCGCTCTTGACGGTGTGTGCTGAAAGCCTTCGGTCCGCTCGCCAGTTGTGATCGTGACCCCACTCGACGGTATGCGCTGAACGCCCTCGACCCGCTCGCGGTCGCTGAGTGAGATATCCTCGTTCGCTTCGCTCACTCGGATAGTGGCTCACTCGGATAGTGGCTCACTCGGATAGTGGCTCACTCAGCGACTGAACTGCACGCGACCGGGCCTCGCCCTTTCAGTCCGCCAGGTACGGCACCGCACCGCGACCGCAGGCCACACGCCTCCCCAACCGACTGCGCTCCTCGCTCACTGCGTTCGCTGCGGTGCTCATCCCTCGCGCGGTGCGTCTCGCGGTCCTCGTGATACTCGGACACGCTCGACGGCACGCGCCACAGCGGACGAATACGTCCCTTCGTCACTCCCGCTCGCCGGCACCGACGGCGGCTTCGCCGACGGGGTCGTGGCCCTCGATGACCGCCTGGCCGTCCATGTACGGGCGCAGCGCCTCCGGAATCGTGACAGTGCCGTCCTCGTTCTGGTAGTATTCGAGGATAGCGACCATCACGCGGGGGAGCGCGAGGCCGGACGCGTTCAGGGTGTGGAGGTACTCCGCCGATTCGTGGCGCTCGGGCCGATACCGGAGACCTGCCCGGCGGGCCTGGTAGTCCTCGAAGTTCGAGGCCGAGGAGACTTCGAGCCACCGACCCCCTTCCTCGGGGCCGTGGTCCATGTCGTCGGCGGGGGCCCACACCTCCACGTCGTAGGTCTTCGCGGAGGCGAACGTCAGGTCCCCACCACAGAGCGTGACGACCCGATAGGGCAGTTCCAGGCGGTCGAGTACCTCGGTCGCCTCGTCGACGAGTCCCTCCAGACGGTCGTAGCTGTCCTCGGGTTCGACGAAGTTGACCAGTTCGACCTTGTTGAACTGGTGGACGCGGACGATCCCCCGGGTCTCGGTGCCGTGTTCGCCCGCCTCCCGCCGGAAGTTGGGGGTGTAGGCCTGGTGTTTGATCGGGAGGTCGTCGTCCAGCATGATCTCGTCCCGGTACATGTTGGTGACGGGCACCTCGGCGGTGGGACAGAGCCAGAGGTCGTCGTCGTCGTAGTCGTCGTGTTCGGCCCCGCCCACGCGGTAGGCGTCCTCGTTGAACTTCGGGAGCTGTCCTGTCCCGCGCATCGAGCGCGAGGAGACCGGAATGGGGGGAAAGACGTCGGTGTAGTCCTGCTCGCGGTGGACGTCGAGCATGAACTGGACCAGCGCGTGTTCGAGGCGCGCGCCGTCTCCCTGCAGGAAGTAAAAGCCCCCACCGGAGACCTTCGCGCCGCGCTCGAAACTGATGATCTCGAGGTCCTCGCCCAGGTCGTAGTGGGGGACGGGGTCGGCGGGGGCGTCGTGGTCGGCGAAGAACTCCCGGCGGACCTCGACGTTGCCGGCCTCGTCTTCGCCCGGGGGGACGTCCTCGTCGGGGACGTTGGGCACTTCGAGCAGGCGCGCTTCGAGTTCGTCGTCGAGTTCTTCGGCGCGCTCTTCGACGCGTTCGATCTCGGCCTTGAGTTCCTGCGAGCGGTCGATGGCCTCCTGGGCCTCGTCGTCTTTCCCTTCCTGTTTGAGGTCGCCGATGTGACTGGAGATCTCGTTGCGCCGGTGGCGCAGGTCGTCGCCTTCGGCTTTCAGGTCACGCCACTCCTCGTCCATCTCGAGGATCGCGTCGAGATCGACCTCGTCGTTGTGCCGGAGGTCGAGGCCGTCGCGGACGACCTCGGGGTTCTCGCGGAGGAAGCGCCTGCTGAGCATACCCGGAATTTTCGAGGCACGAAAGTAGGTGTGTCGGTTGTGTGCGAGGGCGTGTCTCCCCGCTCAATCGCCGCCGGACCGTTCGGCCCCGACGACCTGCAGACGCTCGTCGAGCGTGACGGTGACCGCGTACTCGTCTGCGCCGTCGGTTTCGGACACGTCGGCAGCCACTCGCCACTGCGCCCCGCCGGTCCCGGACGTGGCGGCCGGCCCGGAGCGATACGGGTATCAGTCAGCAGTCGTCACGGAGGGTATGGACCAGTCGGACCCGTCGACGGTGACCCTCCCGGACGGTCGGACCCTCTCTTTCGCCGAGTACGGTGACCCCGACGGGACCCCTGTCTTCGCCTTCCACGGCGTCGTCGGCTCTCGATTGCTCTGGTCGCTCTGTGACGACGTCGCGACCGACCACGGGATCAGACTCGTCGCCCCCGACAGACCGGGATTCGGGGGGTCGGACTTCCAGCGCGGCCGCGACCTGCTGGACTGGCCCTCGGACGTGAGTACGCTGGCCGACCACCTCGATATCCAGCGTTTCGGCGTCGTCGGTTTTTCGGGTGGGGGACCGCACGCACTGGCCTGTGCCCACCGACTCTCCGCGCGGGTCCGCGCCGTCTCGCTCGTGAGCACTGTGACGCCACCCGAGACCCGCGACCGGGCTGACCCGTTCAACGAGGCGGTCCTCGAGGCGACGAAGTCCGTGCCCGGGTTCTCGGAAGCGGCCTTCGCACAGTCGGCGTGGCTGGCCGACAACGCCCGCCCGTGGTTCGCGGCGTCGCTCGTGACGGGGTCGCCCCCGCAGGACCGAGCTGTCTTCGACGGCCCCGCCGGCGACACGCTCGTCGCCGACGCCGGCGAGGGCTACCGGAGCGGTTCGCGGGGGTCGGCCCACGACCTCCCGCTCGTGGGCAGCGACTGGGGGTTCGACCCCGCCGACCTCTCACAGCAGGTGGACATGTACCACGGGCGCGCCGACGAGACGGTGAACCCGGATCTGGCGCGGGCATTCGGCGACCTGCTCGCCGACGTGGACCTGTATCTCACCGCCGACGCCCACTACTCGACGTACGTCGAGAATCGCGGGGCGATTCTGGAGTCGGCGGTGGCGTGAGACCACTCTCGCCCGAGGGCTTATCAGTCGGAACGCGCTCAGTGTGCCTCTGAGCACTGACGCCGACGGCGCGGAGGACGACGACGCCGCTGGCCCGGTCGAGATCACGCTCTCGCTCGGCGACAGCGGCGACCTGTGGGTCGCTCGCGACGAGGACACGGGGGTCGCCTCGCAGGGAGAAACCCGATAGGAAGCGCTCGTGAACCTGGACGAGGCGGTCGCCCTCTACCGCGGTGAGATCGGACGCGAACCGACGGATGAGGAACTCCGTGAGGTGGGGATCGACCCAGACGACAACACGTCCGGCGAACTCCCCGACGTCCTCGACTAGCGGCCGCGATGGTCACGCGAGGCTTCTCCGGGGACGACGTCGTCCGTGTTCTCGGGAACGTCGGTGGGTTCGAGTGGGAACGGACGACGGGGAGTCACGTGATCCTGACCTGGTATCCCCCGGAAGACCACGACACCGAACTGAGAACGGTGAGCGTACCACGACACCACCGGACCGACACCGGGACGCTCCGGAACATCGCCGACCAGGCGGGCGCGGAGGACTTCGACGAGTTCTGTCGGCGGATCGACCGTCATCGGTGACGCTCCCCGCGAAGTCGGGACTCGTACCGCGAACCCTTTTGCGCGCGTCGGTCCTACCGACCCGACATGGCAATCGGTGACGTCACGACGGTCACGGTCGGCGACTGCACTGACCTGCACTACGTCGACACTGGCATGTACGACGTCGAGGGCTACGGCGCCGTCTACGTTCTCGACGCCGAGCGGCCCGCACTCGTGGACAGCGGCATCGGCACCAACTACGAGCGGGTCCTCGCCGCCATCGACGAGGTCGGTCTCGCTCCCGCGGATATCGAGGTCGTCGCGCTGACGCACGTCCACCTCGACCACGCCGGTGGCGCGGGCTTTCTCGCCGAGGAGTGTGACGCCGACGTCTTCGTCCACGAGATCGGGGCGCCCCACGTCGTCGACCCCGGGCGGCTCTGGGCCGGGACCAAGCAAGCGGTCGGTGACCAGATCAAATTCTACGTCGAACCTGACCCAGTCCCCGAGGAGCGGGTCGTCGAAGTCAGTGACGGCGACAGCATCGACCTCGGTGACCACGCACTCGAGGTCCACCACGCGCCGGGCCACGCCCCTCACCAGGTCGTGTTTTTCGACCCCGCGAACGACGCGGTCTTCACGGCGGACGCCGCGGGCATCTACGACATCGACCGCGACGAACTGTTCCCGACGAGTCCACCCCCGAACTTCGACCCGGAGCAGTGCCAGACCGATGTCGAGACGATCCGGGAGACCGACCCCGGCGTCCTCTGTTATCCGCACTTCGGCGCGACCGAGACGGGCGACCTCCTCGACCGGTACGCCGACCTGCTGGGCGAGTGGGTCGACTCGGTCGCCGAGAAACGTGCGGAACTGGGCGACGACGCAGTCGTCGAGCATTTCGTCAGCGAGGCCGACGCCGAACGGGCCGTGTGGGGCGCCGAGAAGGCCGATGCCGAGGTGGCGATGAACGTTCGCGGGGTACTGACGGCGCTGGACCGCGCGGACTGACCGGTGACGACGACTGGCCGCCGCTCGGCAGTCGGGCGAAGCGAACGGTATTAGTGTGTGTCGGCGTGACGTAGCCTCAATGACCGACGACGCGCCAGCGACCGACGACCCGGACACCGACGGCCGGGTCACTGACGGAGGCGTCGACGCCGAGGGTGCCGACGAGATGACGCTCGACCCGTGGGGTTCGGCGACGGTGTCGGACTACCGCAAACTGTTCGCCGAGTTCGGCATCGAGGAGTTCGACGAGGTGCTCCCCGAGGTCCCCGACCCCCACTACCTGATGCGCCGCGGGGTCATCTTCGGCCACCGCGATTATCGACCTGTGGCCCGCGCCATGCGCGAGGGCGATGATTTCGCCGCGCTCTCGGGCTTCATGCCCACCGGCGACCCCCACATCGGCCACAAACTCGTCTTCGACGAGATCATCTGGCACCAGCAACAGGGCGGGGAAGCGTACGGCCTCATCGCCGACCTCGAAGCCCACAGCGCCCGCGAGATGACCTGGGACGAGATCGACACCCACGCTCGCGACTACATTCTCTCGCTACTCGCACTCGGCTTCGACCCCGACGAGGGCGAACTCTACCGCCAGTCCGAGAACCGCGCCGTGCAGGACCTGGGGTTCGAACTCGGCATCGAGGCCAACTACTCCGAGTTACAGGCCATCTACGGTTTCGACGGCGAGACCGACGTCTCGCACATGCAGTCGGTCGTCACGCAGATGGCCGACATCCTCTACCCGCAACTCGACGAACCCAAACCAACGGTGATTCCGGTCGGCCCCGACCAGGACCCCCACGTCCGCCTGGCGCGAGACCTGGCCGCCCGAACCCGCTATTTCGGCGTCACCGAGGCCTACGCCAGTTTCGAGGCCGACGAAGCCGAACGGGCACTCCTGGCGGAGGCCCACGAGGTGCTCTCCGAACGGCACCCCGACGAGACGGTGCGCTGTGGCGACGCCGCCGGGTACCTCGAGAGCCAGCGCGGAGAGGGCGCGACCGACGCCCGCGCGACGACCATCGACTCCGCGGTCACGATGCTTCGGGAGGCCGGCAAGGAACCGCTCCGGCCCCGCGTCCGGTTCCTCGACCGTAACGCCACCGAGGGAGCCTTCGACGCCCTGATCGACGCCATCGACGGCGAGAAACGCGTCTACGACGAACACGTCGACGCGTTCGACCTCGACAGGGCCGAAGCCGTGGAACTCGCTCGCGAGGTCGAAGTCGATCATGGGGGGTACGGCTTCCTCGCGCCGTCGTCGATCTACCACCGGTTCATGACCGGCCTCACAGGCGGGAAGATGTCCTCCTCGGTCCCGGCGTCGCACATCAGTCTGCTCGACGACCCCGAGGAGGGCTACGACAAGGTCAGGGCCGCCACCACGGGCGGCCGGGAGACCGCCGAGGAACAGCGCGAGCTCGGCGGGCGCGCCGACGAGTGTCCCGTCTACGAACTGTACGCCTACCTGCTCGCCGAGGCCGACGACGAGTTCGCGACCGAGGTCTACGAGGAGTGTGTCGGCGGCGAACGGCTCTGTGGCGGGTGCAAGGAACAGGCCGCCGAGCTCATGGAAGAGTTCCTCGAAGACCACCAGGAGAAACGCGCCGAGTGGGAAGACAGACTCGACGAACTGGACATCGAACTGGACTCGCCGCGCAAGCGAGTCTGACGCGAGGCGTCACCCCTGTTCTCGACGGGTCGCTCAGACTTCTATCTCGACGAGTTCGCGCTCGTCGTCGACGTCTACGTCCTCGAAGCGGTCGTAGGCGACCCAGCTCGCGACGGCGCCGACGACGCCGGCGACGAGTCCGGCGCGGACGCCTGCACTGCGACCCCGGAGGAGGGAACCGACCGCGTACCCGATCAGGAAGTTGAGCGCGAAGTTGGCGACGGTGTTGGTCGTTCGGTTCATACCCACCCGTACGGTCGGCCCGAACTAAGCGGTTGTGCCACCACGGTCAGGGGCCGGGCGCGGACTCGCGGCCGCCGCCAGGTTCGGCGACTCCGTCGTCCACCGCCGGATCCGCGCGCCGCCCGCCCCGCAGATCGGCGTGAGTCACCGTCTCGACGCACCCGTCGGGGTCGAAGACGACCGCGAGCCGACAGCCGTCGACGGTGGCGACCTTCTCGACGCGCCAGGGGTCCTCGCCGTGGACGACGGTCGTCAGGTCGGTCAGCACCCACTCGTACGTCCAGAAGGGGCGCGCGTCGAGGTCGATCCCGTGTTCTTCGCAGTACTCTCTGACCCGGGGATGCGCGCGGAGGAACTCGCCGGGCGTGACGGAGTAGCCCGTCATGCAGGCGGTACAGTAGACCGAACACCCGACGGTCTTCATCCTCGTGGGCGCGCTCTCGTCGGGGTTGCGATAGCGGTACCAGTGAAAGTCCGTCCGTCCGCCACAGTCCGGGCAGGCGCCGTCGAGGAGCGCGGCGATCTTGTACTGGCGAGCGCGCTCGACCGCGAGCAGGAGTTCGCGCCAGTCGCGCTGGTCGAGCGCGTTCGGTTCGACCGTGTAGTAGAGGTGTGACGCCCAGCACTCGCCACAGCCGACGTGGAAGTTCCAGTGATAGCCCGCCTGCAGACCACCGCCGCAGACGGGGCAGTGTCCCTCGACGGGTTTGTAGTCCTCCTCGACATCCCGGAACCAGCCGTCGAGCACCGGTTCGAGCGCCTTGATTCCCTGCATCTCGGGGACATACCCGTTCGCTTCCTCCCTGACGAACCGCCCGCGCAACTTATCGAGGTGGTAGTTGAACTTGCCGCTGTCCGCGACTTCGACCTCGTCTTTGAGCCGGGTGTAGGGGATGGCTCCCTGTTGCCGTATCTGGGAGGCCCACACCGTCTCGAGGATGGCGAGGCGCGTGTCGCTGGCCAGGACCCCGAACGCGTCCACCGAGTCCGAGCGGTCTCGCCGACCCATAGACGAGATACGCGAGCGCCCGTACTTGTACCTTCGCCGCCATATCCGGGTCGTGTCCAGACACGCGGTCGAGAGAACTGATGGTTCGATCGACGGCGTGAAACAGTGCCGTCCCACGGGTGCGAAACCGTTTTGTCCCGGGATGTGATCGACTCGCATATGCGCCCCGGATCCATCCCGTGCGGGTTCGCTCGTCAGGTAGCGACGCGGTTCGGATCCGGGTTCGGTTTCGAGTTCTGACGGACGGCGGAGCCCCGACCGGGTCGGTTCGCCTCGAAACGAACCGCGGTCCGGGCCGAAACCGTCCGTGACAGTCGCCGCGTCCAGTCACGTCTGCGTCCGCGACCGACGACGCGTCGGTCGCGCCCGTAGCGGGGACGCGATGAGAACCGTTAACTGACGACCACACACACCCAGATCCAATGAAACTCCCGGAAACGCAGGTCGCGGTGCTCGAAGCGGCGAGCGCCGACGACCCGGAGACAGTCGAATCGATCGCCGACGAGACCGGCGAATCCGTCGCCGCCGTCGCCGGCGCCGCCTTCGCTCTCGAGGAGGAAGGACTCCTCGCCGTCGAGGAGACCACGGAGATAGAACTCGAACTCACCGAGGAGGGCGAGACCTACGAGTACGAGGCCCTGCCCGAACACGCCCTGTGGGTCGGGGCGCTCTCGCTCGGCGCCGACGAGGAGTCAGTCGAGATCGGTCAGGCCATCGGCACCTCGAATCTCGACGAGGACCGCGTCGAGGTCGCCCTCGCCAACTTCGCCCGCAAGGGGATGGGCGCCATCGACGAGGGCGAAATCGTCGTCGACCCCGCCTACGTCCCCGACGACGACCCCGAGAAGACGGCGCTCTCGGCCATCGCGAGCGGTGCCGTCAGCCCCGAGGGCTACGACGAGGACGTCCTCGACCAGTTGCTCCGGCGCAACCTCGTCACCGAGCGCGAACTGACGGTGCGCCGGGTCACGCTCACCGACGCGGGCGTCACGGCGCTCATGGAAGGCGTCGAAGTCGCCGAGACGGTCGGTCAGATCACCTCCGAACTCATCACCAGCGGCGAGTGGCAGGACGTCGAGTTCGCTGAGTACAGCGTCGAGGCCGACGCCGAGACCACCTACGGTGGGAAACACCACCCGCTCCGCCAGTTGATAGACCGCGTCTCGGAGGTACTCGTGGGCATGGGCTTCCAGGAGATGCAGGGGCCCCACGTCGACGCCGACTTCTTCATCCACGACTGCCTGTTCATGCCCCAGGACCACCCGGCGCGGGACCACTGGGACCGCTTTGCCCTCTCGGAACCCGCGCGGATGGACCAGTTAGACCTCCCCGATACCCTGCGCCAGCGCGTCGAGAACGCCCACCGCCGCGGCATCGGCCCGGACAGCGAGGGCTACGATTCGCCCTGGAGCGAGGAGTTCGCCCGCGCGCTCGCCTTGCGGGGCCACACTACCAACCTCTCCGTGCGCCATCTCGCCGGGCTCGCGAAGGGCGAGCTGGAACCGCCACAGCGGTACTTCAGCGTCGAGAAGGCCTACCGCAACGACACGCTCGATTCGACCCACCTGCTGGAGTTCTTCCAGATCGAGGGGTGGGTGATGGCCGAGGACATCTCCGTCCGCGACCTGATGGGCACGTTCACCGAGTTCTACGAGCAGTTCGGTATCACCGACATCGAGTTCAAACCCCACTACAACCCCTACACCGAACCCTCCTTTGAGCTGTTCGGGCGCCACCCCGAGACGGGCGAACTCATCGAGATCGGTAACTCGGGCATCTTCCGGCCGGAGATGCTCGAACCGCTGGGCATCGAGGCGGACGTGATGGCCTGGGGGCTGGCCGGCGAGCGCCTGTTCATGCTCGCGACCGGCGCCGAGGACATCCGCGACGTCCACGGGACGCTCGTGGATCTGGACTTCCTCCGCAACGAGGAGGTGGTGTACTGATGCCCACCGTCGAGATCGACCCCGACGAACTGCGCGAACTCACCGACGAACCCGACCAGTCGGACCTCGAACTCCGTGAGGACCTGTTCGCACTCGGCCTCGAGTACGAGGGCCGCACCGACGAGGGCGACTTCGAACTCGAGTTCGCGCCCGACAGACTCGACCGGCTCTCGGTCGAGGGGATCGCCCGGTCACTGCGCTACCAGTACGGCAGCGACCGCGGCGTGTACGTGCCGAACACGAACGACGCCGAGTGGACTATCCGCGTCGACGAGGACGTCCCCGACGAGCGCCCGTACGTGACGGGCGCGGTCGTGCGTGGTCTCGACCTCGACGATCGGGCGCTGGAATCGATCATCCAGCTTCAGGAGAAGCTCCACGCGACGATGGGTCGCAACCGGGCGAAAGGCGCCATCGGGATCCACGACCTCGTCGCGCTGAAGGGCGCGCCCGCCGGCGACACCGAGGCGACCGAAGCCGAGGCCGCTGACCCCCACGTCGAGACGCCCAGCGGTCCCGCGACGCGCAAGTCCGTCCGCTATACGGGTATCGGCCCGCGTGACGACCGATTCGTCCCGCTCGACAGCGACATGGAGATGCGCCCCGTCGAGGTGCTCAAGGCCCACCAGACGGGCTCGAAGTACGCCGACCTCGTCGAGGACTACGACAGCTACCCGGCCATCTACGACGACATCGGCCTGTTCTCGTTCCCGCCGGTCATCAACGGCAAACGCACGGAAGTGACGACTGACTCCCGCGATCTCTTCATCGAGATGACCGGGACCGACCAGACGACGATCGACCGGATGCTCAACATCGTCTGCTACGCGCTGGACGCCCGCGGCGGCCGCGTCGAGGAAGTCACCGTCGAATATGCGGACGACGCCGCCGGCGAACACGCTGGTCGGGAACTCCTCCGGCCGGACTTCGCGACGAAGACCAAGACCGTCGAACACGCCGAGATCGAGTCCATGCTCGGGATCGACCTCGACGGCGAGACGGTCGTCGACCTGATCGAGCGCTCGGGACTCGACGCCGCGGTCCAGGGAGAGGCAGGCGACGCCGACCTCTCCTACGAGGTGACGATCCCGCCCTACCGCGTGGACCTCCTCCACCCCGTCGACGTGATCGACGACATCGGGCGAGCATACGGGTTCAACGACCTCGAACCCCGCTATCCCGACATCTCCACCGTCGGGGGTCGCCACGAGCGCTCCCGGCTGGAGGGCGCAGTACGGGACGCCCTCGTCGGACTTGGTTTCGAGGATCTGCTGAACTTCCACCTCATCGGCGAGGACGAGAACTACGACCGACTGGACGTAGAGCGAGGGTCCGAGGTGTTCGGCGGCGGCGAACCGGGCGTGATCGGCGAACCCTACAGCGAGGACTACGAGATCATCCGGACGTGGTCGCTGCCCTCCGTGATGCTCGTCCTCGAGAACAACACCCACCGCGCCTATCCTCAGGATCTCGCCGAGATCGGCTTCTCGGCGTCTCAGGCCGACTACCAGCCGACGAAGATGGCCGAGCGGCGGACGGTCGCGGCCGTCCTCGCGCGCTCGGAGGCCTCCTACGAGGACGCCCGCACCCGCCTGCAGGCGCTGTGTCGCGTCTTCGACGTCGATCTCGAGACGCCCGAGACCGAACACCCCACGTTCATCGACGGCCGCACCGCCGAGGTCGTCATCGACGGCGAGAGTGTCGGCGTCATCGGCGAGATCCACCCCCGGGTGCTCGTGGAATACGACCTGGAACTGCCCGTCGCCGCGTTCGAGTTCGACCTGGACGCGCTGCGATAGGACGCGACCGAACGGAGTGAGGTCGCGCTTTTTCGTCCAGCTTTTTGAGTCGAGTGGTTCCCGCAGCGAACGGAGTGAGCGAGGAAACCCGAGACTGAAAAAGGTGGTTGCAGTACGACCTGGAACTGCCCGTCGCCGCGTTCGAGTTCGGCCTGGACGCGTTGGGATAACGGGCGCCGGACTCTGACTACGTTTCGGTCGGTGTTGTTCTTCTCGTGGCGCCTGTCGGGACATCTGGGCCCGACCACCTGCTGTGGGCCTGCTCACTCTCCCGACCGGACCGCTTCGACCGCGTCGAGATAGCCCAGGAGGAAACCGGGCGGGTCGCGCGCCCGGAGTTTCCCCGACCCGAGCCAGTGGACGGCCCCGACCTCCTCGGGCTCGCGAGGGTGGGCCTCACCGCCGTCGTACGCCCCCGTGACCACCACGTTCAGCACCCGATGGCCGGTGTCGCTCTCGAAGGTCCCGCTGGCCACGTACTGGACCGCCCGCACGTCGACCCCGGTCTCCTCGCGAACTTCCCGCCGGGCGGTCGCGGCGATGGCGTCCGTCCCGTCGGGTGGGGCTTCGAGTTTCCCGCCCGGGAAGGCGAGCTGGCCGGCGGCGTGTCCTTCGCTCGCGGCGCGCTCGATGAACAGGTACTCGTCGTCGCGGGCGACCGCGCAGTCGACGTTGACGACGTAGTTCGCGTTCATGCCGGGGCAGTCGACGGGGCGACACAGGTACCGTTCGCCACAGTCGGGGCTACCGGTTCCGTTCGATCCAGTCGCAGAATTCGTCGAACTCCTTCGCGCCCGCCTGACCGGCGATATCCCGGAGTGTGTTCCGGTTCAGTTCGTCGTGCAACGGGACGGGCACGGTCCGCGCGTCGGCATCGTGGTCGTCTGGGGTTCCCACCGCAGGATCGCGTGGTCGCCGTTCGTCCGGACCCACTCGTAGATGCCACTGTTGACCATGACCTTCACCACCTCTCTCCCGGAAAACGTGCCGCGCGACATCCCACTACCCGCTCCTACTCGAACACGTCCGAATCGTCGATCGACCCGGGTTCGTCGTTCTCCGGGTCGATACCGAGTTCGCGAAGGTCTTCTTCCGACGGCGTTTCGCCTGTACCGTGGCAGCCAGCGAGCGCCTCGTCGAGGTTGTCCAGCGCATCCGTCCGCGTCCGACCCTGCGACGTGACGCCCGTCTCCACGTCTCTCGCGATCCACCAGTCGCCGTCCTCGGTGAGCGTGATCGTCGGTTCGACGCCGGTACTCATCGGCTTCACCTTGTGTATCTGACCGGTAACGCGTTGTGGCCACGCCCGCTCGATGGCCAGCGACGGTGTCACTCTGCCCCGTCCGACCCTGCGTCGCCGCTCTCGTCCAGTCGCCGTTCGTACTTCGCCAGCGACGTCTCCAGCGCGTCTTCGGCGTCCACGTCGAACGCCTCGGCGACCGCCAGCAACGAGAAGAGAGCGTCGCCGAGTTCGTCCTCGCTCACGTCTATCTCGTCGGCTGAAGCGCCGTACTCGGCGGACTTGGTGGCGTCTCCGGCGATCTCTCCGACCTCGGCGGCCAGATCGAGCACGCGGTAGGCGGACTCGCCGTGCAGGTCGTGTTCCTCACAGAAGTCCGCGACGCGGTCCTGTGCGTCCATGGGCGCGCCTCCGACGGACCGGTGTAAAATCACTCGGTGTCGTCGTCCCAGTAGAGGCCGGCACCGCCGGTGGCGATCGCCAGCAGGCCGACGAGAACGACGAGGGCTCCGAGGGGTCCTTTGAGGAGAGCGGTAACGCCACGGTCGCCGGTCGTCACCCGGTAGGACTGGTCGTTGAACCGGACGTAGTGTGTGACCTGGCCGTCGCTGTACTGGAACTCCGGGGGGCGTTCGTCGGCCGAGACGGTGACCGTGTTGTCCGGGCCCTCGAAGGCTCGCTGCATCACGTCCTGGCCGGCCGTCGAGAGGTTCTCGTACCGGAAGGTCAACTCCCCGTTCGGGGCCTCCTCGGCCGAGCCGATGTGCTCGACGTGGTGGGTGTAGCCCGGCCCGACGAACTGGAAGCCCACGACCCCGACCATGACGAGTCCCACGACGACCGCGGCGATCCGCGCGAGTCGCGTTCGGGAGACCATATGCGTACCCGCCCGCACCGAGGTAAATGCTTTCCGAGTGCGACTCGCGGGAGTCCCCCCGAAATTCTCACTGTATCTTTATTTCGCCGGCCGTCGCACGGGGGGTATGGCCGCTATCGAGGTCGACGGACTCACCAAGGACTACGGTGAGGTGCTCGCCAACGACGACCTCTCGTTCGAGGTTGCGGAGGGAGAGGTGTTCGGCTATCTCGGCCCCAACGGGGCCGGCAAGACGACGACCATCCGGACGCTGATGGGCTTTCAGTCCCCGACGGCGGGGGCCGCGACCGTGCTGGGCCACGACGTCACCGACGAGGGCGACCTTATCGCTGCCAAGCGCCGGGTCGGCTTTCTCCCCTCGAACCCCTCTTTCGACGAGCAGGTCACCGGCCGGGAGATCCTCGACCTCCACGCCTCGATCAAGGGCGACGAGCGCCGCGAGGAACTGCTCTCCGTGTTCGACCCGCCGCTCGACCGGAAGATACGGGCCTACTCGACGGGCAACGTCCAGAAACTCGGGCTCGTCCAGGCGTTCATGCACGACCCGGATCTGGTCGTGATGGACGAACCCACGTCGGGACTGGACCCGCTCATGCAACGCGAGTTCAACGAGTTCGTCGACCGCGAGAAAGCCGAGGGCCTCACTGTCTTCCTCTCCTCGCACGTCCTCAGCGAGGTCCGGCGGGTCTGTGACCGCGTGGGCGTCCTCCGGAAGGGGCGACTCGTCACGACCGAGCGCATCGAGGACCTGCTCGACCGGACGGGCAAGTTCGTCCGCGTCCGCGTCGCCGGCGACGCCGACCCCGGTGCGTTCGCCATCGACGGCGCCCACGACGTCGTCTGTAGCACCACCGATGGCGGGGGCGGAGACGCCGACAGCGTCGATACTCCCGACAGCACTGACTCCGACGGTCCGGTCAGCGAGTGTACGTTCACCTTCACCGGCGACGTCAACGACCTCGTCGCCCGACTCGGCGACCACGACGTGGTCGACCTCGACGTCGAGGAGGCACCGCTGGAGGAAGTCTTCATGCGATTCTACGGTGAGACCGATGCTTGAGATCGCCCGCTTCGAGGGCCGCCACCGCGTCCGCGGGACAGCCATCGTGACCGCCGCGCTCGGCGGCTTCTCGCTCATGTACGTCGTGCTCTTCCCGACGTTCGCCGAGAGTCTCGGGACCGACATCGACGAACTGCTCGCGGCCTATCCCGAGGCCCTGCAGAAGGCCTTCGGTATCCAGACGCTTTCCACGATGGAGGGCTTTCTCGCCTCCGAACTGTACACCTTCTTCTGGATGCTCGTCATCGGACTGTACTTCGCCTACAGCGCCGCGGGCCTGATAGCGGCCGACGTCGAGCGCGAACAGATGGACATGCTCCTCGCTCTCCCCGTCTCCCGGGCCCGCGTCGTCCTCGAGAAGTTCGCCTCGCTCGCCGTCCCCCTCCTCGCGCTCACCGTCGTCGTCCCCGTCGTCGTCTACGCCGGGACCGTCGCCGTCGACTACCCCGTCGACCCCGTCTCCCTGTTCGTCCTCCACGCCCTCTCGGTCCCCTACCTGCTGACCTTCGCCGGCGTCGGCCTCGTCGCCTCCGTCGTCTTCGACCGCACGAGCGTGGCCCAGCGCGCCTCGCTGGGCCTGCTCACCGGTCTCTTTTTCGCCGAGTCGCTGCTGACCGACACCGACTACGAGGTCGTGGGTGTGGTATCGCCCTCGCGGTATCTCGACCCCAACGCGGTCCTCATCGACGGCGAGTACGCCTTCCTCGACGCCGCCGTCCTCGTCGTCGCGGCCGTCGCGCTCGTGGGACTCGCGGTGGTACTCTTCCGGCGGAAAGACATCGCGTGATCGCGGCGACCCCCGCTACAGGTCCGCGCCGACGGCCTCGTCGACGGAGTCGAAGCCGTCCCGTTCCAGCAGGTCGAGCAACCCGTGGTTGATCTCGCGAGCGACCGATGGCCCCCGGTAGACGAACGCGGTGTAGAGTTCGACGAGGCTGGCGCCCGCGCGGATCTTCCGGTAGGCGTCCTCGGCCGTGGCGACGCCGCCGACGCCGACCACCGGAACGTCGGTCCGCTCGGCGACGAACCGGACCTGCTCGGTGGCTCGCTCTTCGATGGGTCGTCCGGAGAGTCCGCCCGGTTCGGCGCGCTGTGGACTCTCCAACCTGTCCGAGCGCTCCGTCGAGGTGTTCGTGGCGACGATCCCCCCCAGGTCCAGTTCCGTGGCGAGGTCGACCGCGTCCGCGACGGCGGGATCGGGCAGGTCCGGCGAGAGTTTCACCAGCAGCGGTTCGGCCCCCGCATCCTGCAGTTCTGTCAAGATCGCTTTCATATTCTCTCGGTTCTGTAACTCCTCGAACCCCTGGGAGTTGGGACAGGAGACGTTGACGACGAAGAAGTCGGCTCCGGTGACCTGCTCGTAGGCCTCGCGGTAGTCGGCCGGTGCGTCCTCGCCCGCGACGTCTTCGGACTTGGCGATGTTGACGCCGACCGGAACCGGAGCGTCCAGTCGGGCGAGGCGTTCGCCGACGGCGCGCGCGCCGTGGTTGTTCAGCCCCATCCGGTTGATGATCGCGTCGTCTTCGCGCAGGCGGAACATCCGCGGGCGCTGGTTGCCCGCCTGCGGGCGGGCGGTGACGCCGCCGACCTCCACGAAGCCGAATCCCAGCGCGGCGAGGCCCGGGACGACCTCGGCGTTCTTGTCGAAACCGGCGGCGACGCCCACGGGGTTCGGGAACGTCTCGCCGAAGACCTCGACCGCGAGGCGCGAATCCTCGACGGTGTAGTGGTCGGCGACCGGGCCGGCGAGGGGCGTCTCGCCGACGGCGCGCAACACTCGGTGGCCGAGTCCGTGGGCGGTCTCGGCCGGCAGGGAGAACAACAGTGGCTTCGCGAGGTCGTATGCGTTCATTCTCCGGTCTGACTCGGCGGCTCCCCCGGTGCGAAGGGGATCAGAACTCGTGTTCGACGTCGTCCTGGTCGGCTTTCTGGATGATGATCTTGTTGTCACGGACCCGGACGAACACCTCGTCGCCGATGTTCATGCCGGCGACCGCGAGTTCGTCCTCGTGGAGGTTGATGTGTACGTTGTGGTACTCGCCGTCTTCGTCTTTGGCGCCACTCGGACTGAGCTTCTTCTTTCGCACCATCGCGGGTATTCTAGTCGGGTCTTCGCCGCAGGACACACTTAAGTCTACCGCGCCGCGCCCGACGACGCCGGCGACGGGCTCCGGCCAGTCGCCCTCCCTGACTTCGGTTTCGGGGCCCACCGACTCCGTTTCCGGCCCCACGCCCGCAGCTTTCGCCCCATATCTGTTACCGCGCGTGCGCCACACACCGGCCGAGACCACCCCGGTTTCGGACCTCACGCGACCGATCGACGCCGCCGATACGGGGGAGTTTATAAACGAATCGCCAGCACGCGCCCCGATCGGGGGATATATTTATAATGAATCATGTGCTGGGTTGACACGGAGCGGCCCACCATGGCACGTGATAGTGACAAGCGCAACTTCGCGCTCAGGACGGAGGATGGCGAGGAAGACAGCGTCTTCTCGGGGAGTACACCCCGACAGGCGGCACTGAAGGCGGCCAGAGCCCTCGAGAACCCGGGGTCCAGCGAGGACGCCGCCGACCGACAGCCGATCCGGCTGCGCGAGAAAGGGACGACGAAGGTCCACGTCTACGAGGGCTGGGCCTGGAAGGAGTCTCCCCCGGAGGTGGACATGGACGAGTGGGACGCAGACAGTCCCGACGACGTCTGGATGAACCAGGTCGACGAGATCACGAAGGCGAACGTCTCCAAACAGGGCGTCGAACACTTAGACGAGATCTGAGGCCGGTCTCGTCGCCGCCGTCTGCCCCACAGGACGCTTGTTACGTCCCCGTCCGCCCCTCGCGTGAGCACCTGCGCGCCCGCGTGCGTGAACTACTTAGGTCGCGGGGCTCCCACGAAGAGACGCGTGGCTCCCACCCGGCCACACCGGGCGCACGACGCGCGGGATGACTGGCCGTCCTCCTGCCACGCGACACGCTTCCGTGTAGCTATGTCTCGGTCCTGTGTCCGCCGTCTCGCGCTCGCCAGTCACTCCCGAGCTGTGTCTCCGATGGGTCACGTCCGTATTCCTGGCGACCACGAGTCGTGCGCCAGCTGCGAGGCTCGTGTCGCGCGCGGCGTCGCCCCGCGCAGATCTCACCCGTCCGGCGGCGGATAGCCCCCGGTTTCCACCCGGTGACTGGCGTGAGGGTCTTTATCACGAGTCGCGCCGTCTGATCCGGCCCTCGAATCCGCCCGTTCCGGAGAGTCGACAGAGGCGTCCGCAGACGGCGTTCCGGGCGGGGTTCGAGGTCCAGTTCGGGGGGCTCGTGTCGTCGGGTTGATTGGGAGGGCACCCCATGAAATCGCATGACGTGGCGGCCATCGAAACGACGGGGTTAAGTATACCCCACCCATCGGAAGAGATACGAAGCGGCGCGGGGCTGACGCCCCGACCGCACTCGCGTCCCGGGCCCGGTCGGCGGGCACCGACCTGCCGTGGTCGGTTCGATGCCCTTAAGTGTAACAGGGCATTCGGATGTGATGCGAACGTGGCCTGGTCGAGGCCGACATCGCTCGACCGAGCTGGACCCGAGTGTCCGTCGCGACGCATCGACGCGTCTCGATGGGTTTAATACCCCTCGCGGGGAACATTCAGGTCCGCAAGAGATGAGGATTCCACCCCTGCGGTCCGCCGTACAGATGGGATCTGATGTTAGCCCTGGTAGTTCGGTGACACTCGGTCGGCGAGTGTCGTCGGACGCTTATTCGATAGCGATCACACTCTTCGAGTGTGTTCCCGCCTAACCCCCCTGCTCTGCAGGGGACATTCCGGTTGATCCTGCCGGAGGCCATTGCTATCGGAGTCCGATTTAGCCATGCTAGTCGCACGGGTTTAGGCCCGTGGCGGAAAGCTCAGTAACACGTGGTCGAACTGCCCTGTGGATCGGAATAACCTCGGGAAACTGAGGCTAATTCCGAATACAGCTCCCCTGCTTGAATGCCGGGAGCTGGAAACGTTCCGGCGCCACAGGATGTGACTGCGGCCGATTAGGTAGACGGTGGGGTAACGGCCCACCGTGCCGATAATCGGTACGGGTTGTGAGAGCAAGAGCCCGGAGACGGTATCTGAGACAAGA
>Ga0207770_100313_pt1 | contig 29547 bp, 27 predicted proteins | sample A23E2SouthBayCA_FD_187729 | JGI IMG/M metagenome (GOLD analysis project Ga0207770, IMG submission 187729) | Aerobic enrichment media microbial communities from Eden Landing Ponds, California, USA - A23 E2 (SPAdes) | ecosystem: Environmental > Aquatic > Marine > Unclassified | place: Emeryville... | reverse complement strand
ACCGCGAGGCGGTCGCGCAGGTCGTCGCCGAGGAGACGGCCGACGCCCTGGGTCACGACCGCTCGGTCGTCAGACTGTACGACCCGGACAGCGAGACACTGGTGCCCGTCGCTCGCGGGAGCGACGACCCCGCGGTGACCGACCGGCCGACGTACGCGGTCGGCGAGGGCGGCCCCGGCAGAGCGTTCGAGCGCGGCGAGACGCTCCGACTCGGCGAGGACGTCGACCGCGAGGAACCGGTCGGCGACGTCGGCGAACCGACGGACGCGGTGTACGTGCCGCTGGGCGAACACGGCGTCGTGACGCTGGGGACGACCGACCCGGACGGGCTCGAGGCCGCGACCGTCTCGATGCTGGAGGTGCTCGCCTCGACCGCGGCGGTGGCGCTCGAACGGGCCGACCGCGAGCAGGACCTGCTGCGCTACCGGACAGTCATCGAGAACGTCCAGGACATGGTGTACGTACTGGACAGCGAGGGACGCTTCTCGCTGGTGACCGAACCGCTCGCGGAGTGGCTGGGCTACGACCGCGAGGAACTGCTCGGCGAGCACCCCGGGGAGGTGCTGCCCGACCACGAGACGGAGGCGATCCAGTCGGTGATCGCCGACCTCTGGGCCGACGGTGACACCGACGCGAGCGAGCGCGTCGAGACGGAAGTGGTCGACGCGAGCGGGACCAGTCGCCCGGCCGAACTCGAACTGTCGCTGTTCCCCACCGACGAGGAGTTCGCGGGCACCGTCGGGGTCGTGCGTGACATGAGCGAACTCGTGCGGACCCGCGAGATGCTCGAGACCGAGCGCGACCGCTTCTCGTACCTGTTCGACAACCTCCCGGACGCCGTCGTCGAGGCGACCATCGACGAGGACGACCGTCCCGTCGTCCGGACGGTCAACGACGCGTTCGAGGACCAGTTCGGCTACGACGCCGACGAGGTGGTCGGCGAGTCGCTCAACGAGTACGTGCTACCCGAAGACGAACGCGAGAGGGGCCGGGATCTCGACCGGAAAGCCGCCGGGGGCGAGCGCCCGCGCCGCGAGGTCAGGCGCCAGACCGCCAGCGGCTACCGGGAGTTCCTCTTCCGTGGCATCCCCTACGAGAGCGGCGACGACGGCACCCGGAGTTTCGGCATCTACACCGACATCACCGCACGCAAGGAACGCGAGCGCAGGCTCGAGGTGCTCAACCGCGTGTTGCGACACAACATCCGAAACGACGTCAACGTCATCCTCGGCTACGCGGAGATGCTCGCCACCAGCGTCGAGGACGACACACTGGCCGAGCGAGCGTCGGATCTGCGCCGGAAAGCCACCGAACTGACGGCGCTGTCCGACCGGGCACGCTCGCTCGACCGGACGATGCGCCGGGGGTCGCCCCGCGACAGTACGGTGAACCTCGCGATGCTCGTCGACGACGTCGTCGCCGATTACGTGACCGAGTATCCCTCGCTGTCGGTCGAAACCGACGTCGGAGACGTGAGCGTCGTCGGCGACGGCCGCCTCGCGCTGGCCATCGAGGAGTTGCTCGACAACGTCGTCGACCACGCCGGGTCCGACGCCACCGTCCGCGTCGAGAGTGAGCGGTCGGGCTCGGACGTCTGTCTCTCGGTCGCCGACGACGGTCCCGGGATCCCCGAACACGAACGCGACGTCGTCGGCGGGTCGACGGAGATCACCCAGCTCGAACACGGCAGCGGCCTCGGCCTCTGGGTCGTCCGCTGGGTGTGTGAGTCCTGTGGCGGCCGGTTGCGCTTCGACGAGAGCGGACTCGGCGGGAGCGCAGTCGTCCTCTCGCTGACCAGCGCCCGGGACTGAGTGTCAGTCGGCCAGGTCCCGGACGAGTCCGGCGAGTTCGGCGTACTGGTCGTTCCCGGTTCGCTTGCGGACGTGCCCCGAGAGCGTGGTGTCGTACTCCGCCTGGACGGTCGCCTCGTCGTGGGCGGTGTAGAGCACGCAGGGCAGCCCCGGTTCGCGTTCGCGCACGGCCGTCGCCAGTGCGACACCGTCCATCTCGGGCATCGTCAGGTCGGTCACGACGACGTCGACGTCGTCGTGACCGACGCGCTCGAGGGCCTCGTCCGTGCTCGTCACTGTCGCAACGTCGAGGACCGGGTCTTCCTGTTCGAGGAACTCCCGGGTGATCGCGAGCACGTCGCGGTCCTCGTCGACGAGAAGTACCCGGACCGTCTCGGACATGGGCCAACATCCCGAGAGCGGGAACTTGTAACCACTGCCTAGGAGACCGCTCGGGCCGTGGTCGGACGCCGTGCTCAGGCGGTACTCGTGTCGACCGTGCCGTCGATGCGGACGAACCCGTAGTCACAGTCCGGACAGTGCCACTTGACCTTCGTCCCGAGGTGGACCTCCGTGCTCGCCGCACGGTAGAACGACTGGTCGTCCCCGCAGACCGGACAGTGTGTGTCCAGTGTCTTCGTCATACGCACCCGTTGTCGACCCCTGTAATTGAACGTGCTGGTTTTCTTGCCGGAGGGCAGCGGCTGTCGTCGGTCGGCCGCCCGTCGTAGCCGGTCGCCTCGTCTGGCGCGTGGGCCGACTCGACCGACGGTCCGTCCAGTTCCTGCAGTGTCGATTCGAGCGACTCGATCCGCGCTTCGAGGTGCTCGATGGACGCTCGAACCGCCTCCGTCTCTTCGAGGTCGTCCGGTCGTTGCACGCTCGTCTGTTGCGTCCCCGACTCCCGCAATCTACCGGACGACTCACCGAGCGGACCACGTGCACAGCGAACCGTTCGACTCCGGAGTTAAGTCCCTCGCGTCCCGACCGACGTCTATGGACATCTACACCGGTCGCGGCGACGAGGGCGACACCGACCTGCGGGACATGTCCCGAGTCTCGAAGGCCAGTCCGCGCATCGAGGCCTACGGCACCGTTGACGAGCTCAACGCGTTCGTCGGCTCGGTCCGGCCGACGGGCCACGACGACGTCGACGAGTTGCTGCGCGAGGTCCAGAACCACCTCCACGTCGTCCAGGCCGATTTCGCCAACCCCGACCCCGACGAGGACGACCCCCAGATCCGCGAGGCACACGTCCGAGACCTCGAGGACAGTATCGACGAGTTCGACGCGGAACTCGACCCGCTCCAGTCGTTCATCCTGCCCGGCGGTTCGGACGCCGGCGCCCGCCTCCACCAAGCGCGGGCGGTCTGTCGCCGCGCCGAGCGCCGCGCGGTCGCCTTCGAGGCCGACGAGGACGGTGTCAACCGGCAGGCCATCGTCTACCTCAACCGGCTCTCGGATCTCCTCTTCACGCTCGCTCGCGTCGTCAACAGACGGGAGGGCGTCCGCGAGGAGAGCCCGACGTACTGACCCCGGGAGGAGAGTCCGACCTACCGACCCCGGGAGGAGAGTCCGACTTACTGGCCCTGGAGTTCGACCCCGACGACGAGCGCTATCACCGCCACAGCGGCGACCAGCCCCACGACAGCGCCCCCCGCGGACGACCCGGTCGAGAGAACGCCGGCCCCGTAGCCGAAGACGCCGAACACGACGGCGTATCCCCAGATACTCAGCCCGAAGCGGTTCGAAGGTGACACGTCACGGGAGTCGGGAGAACGGTAATTACCGGTTTCGATGCCAGCGCGACGTCGGCCCGCAGTCACCGTCGGTCACGCGACGTGCTCGTAGGTCAGGTCCTCGCCGGTCTCGTCGACACGGACACGGTCGGCGGCTTCGAGGACATCGAGGTGACCGACGGCCTCGCTCATGCCCATGTACTGTTCGGTCACCGGGAGGTCGCCGAACAGCGCTTCCATGACCTCGACGGGGGTCGTCGGTTCGGCGACGACCTCGGTGACGCGTTCGGTCCGTTCGTCGTGTTCCTCGAGGATCGCGTCGATCCGCTCGGCCGGTCGCTCGACCGGGCCGCGATGGCCCGGGAGGAAGCGGTCGAACTCCGCCCGGGCGAGGGCGGCGAGCGAGTCGTTGTACGCCGGGAGGACACGCGGACGGTCGTCGCCGGGTTCGGGCGGGGGCTGGAGGAACGGATTGGGCGAGATCTCCGCGAGGACGTTGTCGCCGACGACGCCCCAGCGTTCACCCTCGTGGTCGAAGCCGAACATGACCTCGCCGGTCGCGTGCCCGACGAGTTCGCGGACGGTGAGTTCGCGGCCGTCGACGCGGACGGTGTCGCCCTCGTCGACAGCTACGTCGACGTCGACACTCGGTGCGTAGTGGACGAACACCTGCGGGAGGTCGGTCACCGTCTCGGCCGTCGAGTCGGCCATGCCACAGCGAACGAAGAAGTCCCGGAAGAACTCCCGTTCGTAGTCGAGCCGCCCGGGGAAATCCTGGAGAATCGGGACCGCCTCCTCGCAGGCGACGACGGTCGCCCCGGCCTCGCGGAGGCGGTTCGCGAGTCCGAAGTGGTCGGGGTGGGGATGGGTCACGAGCACCTGCTCGACGTCGGCGGGTTCGAGGCGACGCTCGCCGAGCGCACCCTGGAGGGTCTCCCACGCTTCCTCGCTGTCGGGGCCCGGGTCGACGACCGTCCTGCCCGCGAGATAGGCGTTGACCGGACCGACCTGAAACGGCGTCGGGACCGGGACGCGGTCGAACATGGACCGCTCTATTCGGTGTGCGGGTAAGTGTGTGGCGGGTGGGAGCCGCCGCGTACGCGTGGATGCCTACCGCGCGTACTGGGACAGACGTCCGGCTTCCGTCGGCACTTTTTAGGCCTGGCTAAAACATCATAAGCATTGGGTTCCGGGAGCGCTGGAAGCGCGTGACGGAAAACAACTGTTAAGTTCGGCGCTAGAATAGCGTCGAGTGCGGGTTGGTGATCTAGTCCGGTTATGATACCTCCTTCACACGGAGGAAGTCGGCGGTTCAACTCCGCCCCAACCCACTTCTGAGGCGCAAACCGACGAGCGGTGCGAGCGGCATCGCCGCGAGCACGCGAGTCATCTCGCCGAAGAATGGGGTCCGGCAGAGCTGAACCCTGGCAGTCGCGCACAGTGAGCGAAGCGAGCGAGCACGTCTGCCTCCGGTTCAACTCCGCCCCAACCCATTCGAAGTACGCACGGTCTCTAATTGTGCGTTTTTTCTCCAACTTCAGACTACCTAACGGCATAATCGTGATTTTCGACGGCGGATTCGCGGCCGCTCAGATCGCCTAACCCATTCGTTCCGTTCACGGGGGTCGCCTCCGTCTGGGGATCCGCGTATATGACCTAGCCGAGGGGTTATAACTGTGGCGGCCAGTTGCCATCTATCAGCCCGTAACGTCTTTCACACCCATTCATGCCTTTCTGTCTCTGTAGTGATGGTCCAGTATCTATCATCGACACCGAGGGGAAAGGGTGGACATCAGTAGAGCCCGCTCCCGGAGGGTACCTAATTGTAGAAACCGCGATTTCCGAAATCATGATTTCGTATCGATATGATATACGCCAGCCGTTGGATCACGTAGTCACTGAACGGCACACTTGTGAACCGTTCGTGCACGCGAAACCAACGGTTGGCTTGCGCCCTCGACACCACTTCTTTGGTACGGTTCGCTGGCCTGTGAAGGCCGCCTCACACATCATCTTCGATCGCCTGCGAAGGGGTGGCTTCGTCCACGTACAGGATAGCGTCGAAATCTGTGCGAGGATCTGATTCGACGTAGGTGGTTGGGTCTTCGTGCGCCATACTGGCGATTTCTTGCCGGACTGGCTGCGCAGCGAGCCACTCTCTCGCCGGGCTTGTGTCGGGAAGCCGGTCGAAGTCGATGAGTCCGGTTGGAGCGTCAAGTCGAGAGTGCACGTCGGGAAGCGACCCCGTTGGTGGGTCAGGTATCTGGATCGTCTCCCAGGTGATGTCCGGTGGAGAGATGACTCGGGCTTCGCCGGTGCCAACACTGTATCCGACCGCGCGGTACTCGATTTCATCCGATTGGTCGAGTAGTTCTCCCATCGCGGTCTGACCACCGAATTGGTCTCCTGGCCAGTCACCGTATTTCACGTGGCTATTGTGTGCCAGCACAACCAACTGATCCGTCGACCCCCTCTCTAAGAGCCAGGAGACGGTGTCCGCCATCCCTGACTCCCGGAGCTGCATCGCTGTTTGCTGGTCGTCACCGTACCGGTTCGGGACGAGGTCAGCAAGGCGGTCTACGTGTTCGACCTGCCGCCTCGCTCGTTCATAGGCCCGGCGAGAACTCCGCTCGATATAGGTCGCGCGCTTGTCAGTGAACTGTTCGTCAAGTACCGCGGCGATCTCCCGGCAGGTGTCACCGTACTCATCCGGGTCGTCTGGTTGTCCCTTGACCCCGACACGCTGATCGAGCACCGATTGGAACAACTCGGCGAGCTGGTCTCGAACTGTCGGGTCGACGGTTTCGAGGTACGAGTCAAGCGCCATCAGCGTTGGGCGGCCGTTCTGCACATCGATCCCATGGAACCGGATCTGGTCTGCTGTGTCACGCGCTTCGTTGAACGACCGCGCCCACTCGACGAGCGTAACCATCGACTGGCACTCCCAGAAATCGTAGAACCCCTCAACTGCGAGCGCGGCCTCGGCACTCCCCTGTCCTGTGGAGAGGTATTGATTGAGTTGTGCTGTCGCCGAGAAATCGACTTCAAGCCCGATATCCCGGTACCCAAGTTCTTCGACGAGAACTCTGAGCAACTGGTGACGCAATTGGAAGCATTCTCGAATCCCGTGTCCCGTTTCGCCCAGCCCAACAACCGTTGCGTCGCCGATCGTATCGGAGACCGTGCCACGGGCCGTTATCGACTCACCGGGCGTGTCTGCCTTGATGGCAAGAGTCGCTTTACTTACCGCCTGTGCGATCCCAGCGAGTTCTTCCTCGTCCCACTCCACCGAAGAGTCAGACATCATCGAGTGACAGAAACGAGACCAGTAAAAATCTGGTGCCACTTCAATATGCAGTACGAAAAACCGAGATGAGTACCGTTGTATAATCTTGTCAACGTTTGAGATGAGCACGTTGGAACATCACAGCACGGTTCGAGGGTCGGCAATCGTGACTGACTCGTCCAGTCCGCGGCGGGCAGTCACGTCCCACACGATCCGTCGGAGTTTCTGATCTGCGGTCACCAACTGAACAGAGCCGTCTGCAGCCAGTTCACAGACGAGGGCAGGAATGTACTGGTCGGCCTGGACAGCGTGTTCAGGGAGTGAGTCGTCGGCAATCCGGCGTCTCGCTTCATCAACAACTGCGCCGTACGTTTCGAAGTCCGGCGAGCGAACCATGAGATACCCGTCCTCAATGAGACTCTCGATAGCGCGGGCTGATTGCCGGTGGTTTTCTGGTGCGTCGTCGTTCTCCAACACGTCATCGACGAGTTCTCGCTTCACGGCTGCAGGTAGAATGATTTGTTCTCCGTCTTCGAATCGTGCTCTGACACGCTGGGGAAACGCTTGGCCGTGCATGATCACGGCGTTGGCGTCCAGAACGATCGAGCTCATCAGCCGAGCAGTTCCAGTTCAGCGGCGACACGCAGGAAATCCGCGTGCTGCATCTCTAGTTCGGCACTGGCCTCCCGGTAGGTCAGGTCGCCCGCCTCGACTCGCTCCCAGATGTCGAGCACGTCGTCGACGATGTCGGTGCCGTACTGGTCAGTCGCGTAGGCGAGCGTCTGATTCTCCGCTTCGACGGCAGATGCAATATCGTCCAGAGAGAGATGGATATCGAACTCGACGGGCGCGTAGGCGGCTGGCTTCTCCTGGGTGCGGCGTAGCAAGCCAGCCCGCTGTAGGTCACGACAGTACTCGTGTGCGGTCGTGTGGGGGATGTCGAGTCGCTCGGTGAGTTCGGTGACTTGGAACTGCTCTTGCTCGGCGGCAAACCGCAGGATATCGAGCTTTCGGTCGTTCGCTAATTGCTCACCGATCGCCCGCAGGCGCTTTCGGGACAGCGGAGGGTCATCTGTCGTACTCATACGTTACTTCTGTATATTCGATAGACTCGTATATCCGTTTTGGTCGGATTAGATGACAGGCGCGGTGTCCACCAGAGAAGTGGATGCCGGAGTGAGCAGGATCATCGCTGTTGCGTTTCCCAGATTCGACGTAGCAGACCAGTCTGGGTTGGGCCAGTAGTGGACGCAGTAAACATCAACCCGTCAACAGACCTCGTTGATAATATCTGGGAGGGTATCACCGGGTACGAGTGAATGGAGTGAATCAGACAGCTCGTATATTCGCGGCCGCATCGACGGGTACCTCCACGCCATCGCTCAACACAGTGACACGGACAAACAGTTCGATCCGACACAGTGGGAAAACCTGTACGGAACCCGCGTCATATGCGATAGTTTCCCAGCGTGGACGAGTACCGAGGCGCGTGACCGCGGTGAAGACCCCATCACGCTCTGTGACTGGGACCACGCAACCGACACAAAATCACTGAAACACGGAGTTGACCTCCCACTGGATCGGTCCGGGAACATCGTCTTCGAAGACGGCACCGTCGTGATGGTGACTTCAGGCACCCCGCTGATGTTCACACTCGACCAGCAGGACAGAGACTACATCGAACGATTAAACGAACACTCACTCGAAATGACTCGTGAAGCCAGCGATTACTACAACCACTGACTTGTGCTATCCCAGCACCCGGTGTGCTTGAGCATACTAACCGCTGTACGATGCTGTCTCTGAAGAAGTTAGAACTCGGTCGGTGGAAGCAGATTACAGAGGATCAGTGCTTGGTCGAGAAGCGCGTCGAAGAGCTGTTCTGTCGGGCGATACAACGCGTGATGCTCATCGACAGTAAACCCGGGCTTGCCATGCTCTGTTGTCGTCTCGGAGAGGAACTCATTGTCGAGAGGTGGGGCGAGCGTGGTGTCCAACGCAGCATCGGTGCGTCCGGATTCGATTTCGAACGTGTGCACCGAGAACTCAGAGAGGAAGTTCCGGGTACAGCACCCGAGGATGTGGGCGCGCCGGTCGGCGAATAACTCGTTGAGTGCAGTCCGGTGAGTGCGGGTCCAGTAATCATCGAGTCTGACGTAGGTGCGAACGATCGGCGACTGGTCATTCAGGCTGCCGTCAGCGTGAACGATACCGAGATCGTTCAGCGCGTGCTTGTCCTGACGATTGAGTGGTTCACCAAGCGGGTGAAGCACCGTTTGAAATGCTTCATGATACCCTGACGTGAGGAACTCCCCAGCAACGACGCGGGCACTCCCGATATTCCGCGTTGGGTGAATTGCTTCGTGGTGGTCCGGGAATGGGGTCCGGCGGAGCTGAACCCTGGCAGTCGCGCACAGTGAGCGAAGCGAGCGAGCACGTCTGCCTCCGGTTCAACTCCGCCCCAACCCACTTCTACCGACCCAAAACCGCGAGAGACTGCCATGGCTCTCGCACACTGCGTCGGTTGTGTGGCTCGGCGGAGTTGAAGCAAGGAGGGGCTTCGCTCCGACCGAGGTTCAACTCCGCCCCAGCTGAAATTAACAGAATATATAAATACTCCGACTGATATTCGGATCTCCGGTAGAGATATTCGGTATGCCGAGATGGCTGGAATTGTAGGTCAGTGAAACTGGAAGAACGTCCGTAACGTACCCAGGTGGTTCCGAATACGGAATACACAACGGACTGGCGGACGTCGACTGTGTTTTCCAGAAAGTCCTCGCCCCTGAGATCCCGGATCGAGTCGATCCCTTGCTCGTTGCACCACTCGCAGAACTGCCGGGTGTGGCCGCGATTGGTATAGAGTGTAGACGCTGTCTTCTCGCGCCTGTTTCGACTGTCTGGGACGTCACGACCAGGAAGCCGCACGGATCGAACAGCAGTCGCCCGCCGAACGCGAGACGGAACGCGAACGCGAGTACGTCGACGACGACCTCACGCCCGAGCCGGCGGTTATCCACCTCAACAGCTCGTGTACGTCGAAAGCAGTGTCGGTCCTCTCGGACCTAGTGACCGGGCGGTCCGCGTCGTCCGACTTCATCAGGTGCGATGACACGACGAGTGAGATGACCGAGTTGACGGCCGACCCGTCGGCTGGCTGTCCGACCTGTGGTTCGGACGGCGTCCTCGGCGTCGGTCGACGGACGTTCGGCGACGCGCAGTTCGAACCCGAACAGGACTCGGAGTCAGCTGTCTCGGACTAACTGTCACACGCGCCGGAGCCTTCGAGGCCCCGGAGTCCCCTTACGACGTGACCAGAAACGAGTCTCTGACACCCGCTGATCTACCCTCTGTGTTCGACGTTCACATACGGGTGTGAACTGTTCACACCGCTGCGTCAGCCCTATACCGGCCCTGGCGCTACCACCGGAGGATGAGTCGTTTCGTCGTCTCCGACCACCACTTCGGACACTCGAATATTATCGAGTACTGCGACAGGCCGTTCTCCTCTGTCGGGGACATGGACGACACGCTCCTCGACCGGCACTTCGAGGCGGTCGACCCGGACGACGTGGTGATCCACCTCGGCGACGTCGCGATGGACATGCGGACCGGCGAGGACACGATCGAGCGGATGGGAGCGCTCGGCGGTGATCTGCTCGTGCAGGGCAACCACGACGTCGGACTCTCCGACGGCCAGGCGCCCTTTCCGGTCGTCGAGAGCTGTGTCCTCACGCACGGCGAGTACACGTTCTACTGCACACACCGGCCCGCGGACGTTCCGGAGAGCTGGGACGGGTGGGTCATCCACGGCCATATCCACAACAACGACCTCGACACCTACCCGTTCGTCTCCTACGACCGAAAACGCGTCAACGTCGGCGTCGACGTCCTCGAGTTCAGACCAGTCTCGCTGGAGACGATCACGACGCTGCTCGAGGCGTGTGAACCGGGCACCCACCTGGAAGACGTCGCCGCAGCACGGAAGTTGGCCCAGTCGACATGAGAGCGGACATCGCGGACGAACTGGCCGAGAGCGCGAAAACTGCGCTCGTCGTCCACACGCACGCGGACCTCGACGCCGTCGGGTCGGCCGTCGGACTCGCGGAGACGCTCGGCTCCGAGACGACGGTCGTGACTCCCGGGGGGTGTCCAGTCGAGCGGTGCGACGTTGCTGGACGCCCGCGAGGTCCGGACAGATGCGGACCCACCCCTGGAGACGTACGACCTCTCGGTCGTGGTCGACGCCCCGTCCCGGGAGCGAATCGCCCCGTGTGACCCGATCGCGGCAACACCACCGTGTATCGTCATCGACCACCACGAACCCGGAGACCTGCGGACGAGCGCAGATCGTACGTATATCGACCCCTCGGCACCGGCGACCGCACTGCTCGTCTCACACGTACTCGAGGCCGGTGGGTGGGACGTCTCCGGGACCGCAGCGGCGGCACTGGCGGCCGGTCTGCTCGACGATACCGGGTTCCGGGCGATCGTCGGTGAGGACACGTACGATCAGACGGCCAGACTGCTCGAACGGGCCGGCGAGGCACGGTCGATACTGACCGGTCTGTGGGAGGACACCCCGTGGAGCGAGCGGGTGGCGACCGCGAAAGCCCTCGTCAGGGCGAACGGGTGCAGAGCCGGAGACACGCTCTTGCTCACCACAACCGTCGGTGGCGAAGAGAGCTCCGCAGCCCACGCGCTCCTCGCCGGCAACGCCGATATCGCAGTCGTCGTCTCCTCCCGGAACGAGCACACGCGCGTCGTGGCACGGGTCGCCGAGTCGGCGACGGCCGACCTCGCAGTTCCCGACGCCCTCCTGGAACCGCTTGTCCGGGAGTTCGGCGGGGACGGGAGTGGTCACAGCGGTGCCGGGGTCGCGAAACTCGAGACGACTGCCGTCGAAGACGTCGAAACTCGCATTGTCTCGCTACTGGGGGAGTCGCTCGGAGTTCAGTTCGGCCGACTCTCCTGACTAGAGTACAGGCCCCAAGTTACGAGTTCGCCAGAAACTCCAGTGTCTTCGAGTCCCGGCTGCCGTCGTAGTCTTGGTCGCCGTCGTAGTACCGGTCGAGTGCCCTGCTGAAAGGTGTAGGGTCGTCTGCCACGGCCTCGAAGAGCGTCATCGAGGACTGAAACTTCAGGTCGTCCGGCGGTTCGAACACGTCTTTCGCAGAGCGTCCCTCGATCGCGTTCACCAGTTCGGTGCATTCGCGCAGGCGGGAACCGAGTATCGGGTGTTCGAGGTAGGCTTCGGCTTCCGCCCGTGAGGATATCGCGAAGCGCCGGGACAGCTGACTGCTACCGAGTCCCTCGACCTGCGGAAACACGTACCACATCCAGTGAGTGTCCTTGCGGCCCGACCGCAGTTCCTTCCTGACCCCGTCGATAACCGGGTCCTGTGCCTCGACGAACCGCTGCAGGTCGTGTGGATCACTGGAACCTGTCATGGGACGCCAACTCTCGTGCTGTGCTGACTCTCGAAGCAAGTATCTTACGACTGACTATCGGGGTTGTCGTCCGGTAAAGATTGCAGTTCACACTCATGCCCGGCGGGGCGACGAACGTGACAGGGGCCCACACGTCGTAGCAAAACCTTTACCAGTCGAACCGAAACGTTGGCCGGCAACAGCGGGTATCGACGTCCCGCCGCAGGTCGACGTGAGCGGGAACCAGAGTCGTTCTGGGATACAGATGACGACAGGAAACACGACACAGTCGACAGACGACGACACGACAGTCGGAGCGCGGACGGGTGAACAGTTCGGCGAACTCTCGGTCCTGGCCGACACAGGCCACGAGAAGGTCCCGGACCTCGACCGGGACGCGTACCACCACCGACAGATCCAGGGCGACCGCACGGACGTCGAGATCGTCACGCGGGCGCTCGAACTCGGGATGAACGTCGTCCTCAAGGGGCCGCCCGGCGTCGGCAAGAGTTTTCTCACGCGGTACATCTGTGCGATGACCAATCGGCCGCTGTACCGAGTGACGCTCTCAGAGACGACCTACCGCGAGGATCTCCTGGGTCACCTCCACCTCGTGAGTTCCGACACCGGCGAGACGGTGACCGAGTGGATCGACGGCCCACTCACCCGTGCAGTCCGGGAGGGGGCGGTGCTGCTCCTGGACGAGATCAACGCCGCCGACGCGAACACCGTCGCGGCGCTCAACGCCGTGATGGAACAGCGCGCCACGCGCTCGCTGACGATCCCCCAGACGGGTGAGCAGATCACCCCTCACGAGGAGTTCCGCGTCGTCGCGACGTCCAACCCCGGCTACCAGGGGACCTACGAGCTGAACGACGCCTTCGAGGACCGCTTTCGTCACGTCAAACTCTCCTATCTCCCCGAGTCCGTCGAGGTCGAGTTGATCTTCGACCGGACCGACCTGGACAGGGGGAAAGAAGCGCAGGTCACCGAACTGGTGTCGTTCGCGAGTCGCCTCCGGGAGGCCTACGTCGACGGGGAACTCTCCACGCCGGTCACGACCCGCGAACTCGTCCGGATCGCGCGGTTCATGGAGAACGACTTCATGACACTCGGGGAAGCGACACGGAGCGAGCTCGTCGCCCGCGTCGACGAGTACGACGAATCGCTGGTCCGGACGCTCATCGACAAGCGACTGTAGATGCACCTGACAGACGAGACGAACACGGCCGACCTCGCCGCGCTCTCGATGCCCGAGCGGGCGTCGAACGAGCGACGGCGCGAACTCGAACGGCTCGCGTCGCTGTGTACCGACCGGGACACGACGGTGACCGTCACGCTCGACGACGACCGCGCGCTGGCACGCCCCGACGAGGAGCGCGGAACGGACGCCTACGAGATCCTGATCCCGACCGAGCGGTACGAGCAACTGGGGACCGACCTCCCCCAGGGGCTGTGGGACCGCTCGCTACAGGTGGCCTTCCTCTTTCACGAACTCGGGCACGTCTACTACTCGGATTTCGACCGCTTTGGCGACTGCCTGGAGGCGACCGATGGCCGGTGGCGCGACCTGTTCCGGACGGTGTACAACACCGTCGAGGACGGCGTCGTCGAGACGCAGGTCGCAAACGAATTCAACGTCACCGGCGACTTCGTCCTCCTCAACGAGGTGCTCGTCGCGCGGGCCGACCGCCGTCACCGCCAGTACGTCGACCTGTTCGACCTCGACACCGTCGAGGGAGTACCGGTCCAGTCGTACACCGTCTTCGAGGCACTCGCCATCGGTCTGCTCGACCGTGGCTTCGTCGACAGCGGTCGGTTCGAGGCCATCGTCGACCCGACCGACGACCGACGGGTCGTGCTCAACGGCTACCGGAACGCGCTCGTCGACCTCGTCCCGGCGATGGACGACTACGCCGCCGACATGCTCGCCGAACCCGACGGGACGGAGCGGGTCGACCGCGCCCGGGAGTTCTTCGAGACGGCACGGGAACGGTTCGAGTCGCTCCCGCCGCTCCAGAACGGTCGCGTCCAGACGGCGCCGGTTCGCCCCGCCGACGCACGGCCGCGAGACGACTGGGGCGTCGCACCCGCGGACCGACTCCCGGACCAGGCGACGGCGACCGAACACGTCACCGGCGACCGGCGAACGGGAACACTCGCCCAGTCCAGCGGGACCGCGAGGGGGAGTCCGGTCGAAGAGAGGGACCGTCGACCACCGGGTCAACTTGAGGTGGAGGCCGTCCGGCGCGTCGCCCGGCGACGGACGCGGGCACAGGCGTCACGGAGTACGACCGGTCGTTCCCCGCTCGAACGGGAAGCGCGACGATTGCTGGACGTCGTCCACGACGACGGGTCCGACCTCGAAGACGTGGTGGTCGTCGACCCCGCGGACGACGGCGGCGACACCGACCGGTGGGCGTCGGCGGTCGACCGGTCACAGAAACTCGAGGCGGACCTGGCGACCCAGCTCAGGCGGGAACGCCGGCCACGGGACACGGGCGGTCACCGGGTCGGTCGCCTCGACGGGCGACGCCTGGTCGCGGCCACCCGGGGGACACAGCGCGTGTTCACCCGACGGGAGTCCGGGACCGTGAAGGACTACTCCTGTCTCGTGATCCTGGACCGGTCGGGGTCGATGGAGGGACCCCCGGTTCGAACCGCCGAGACAGCCACTGCACAGCTCGTCCGCGCGCTGTTCGGGGTCGGCGTCGACGTCTCCGTGCTGTCGGTCTGGGAGGGGTATCCCTGTCTGGAACTACCCTTCGGGGCGCGCCCCGCGAACCACGTCGACCGACTGATGACCGAACGCGCAGAGTGGGGGACGCCACTCTCGACGGCCATCGAGGTAGGTCGGGCACGTCTCGACCGTGGACAGGGGTCGTACCCGTTCGTCGTCGTCATCACCGACGGGGAACCGGACGATCCGGCCCGGTACCGTACCCAGCTCGAGAAGTGTACGTTCCCGGTCTTCGGCATCTACGTCGGGTCGGACCCGGAGTCACACACCGACTTCTTCGACCGTGTCGTCCACACCGGTGCGGACGCCCTCGAACGGACGCTCCAGCGGCTCATCAGGACGCTCTTCTCGACGGAGGCCTGACCCGTGGACCGCCACCACCAACACCGCCACCAGTACCACAGCCCACACCGTCTCCGTGCGGCGTTCGCGGCCGGTCGGATCGACGCCGACGAGGCTATCGACCGGGCGGTCGAAGGGCTCGACGCGGAGACGGACCCGGCGCGCGAGGCGGCGCTCCGGACGCTCGTCGCGGCGACGGAGAGCCAACCGGACCGCACGATCGACGTCGTCGACGCCGTGGACGAGTCGTTGCGTCCCGGCCGTGCGCTGACAGCCGAGGAACTGGCTGCCCTCCGCGACCTCGGGCGACGACGGCCGCGGGCGCTCTCGCCGCTGGTCGACGCCTTCGGGCGGGCACTCTCGAACCCCGACGACTCCGAAGTCGACGCTGCGCTGGTCGCGCGGTTACTCGGCGACGTCGGCGTCGCGGCGCCGGGCGTCGTGAAACCGGCGCTGGGCCCACTGGTGGACCGGACCGACGCGGAGCGAACGGAGACCGTCACGGAAGCCGCGTGGGCCGTCGTCAGGACCGGAGTGACCGAACCCGCGATGCTCCGGCCGGTCGTCGCCGGTCACGTCTGGGACCTGGACAGCCACGACCCCACGAGAGTCGCCAGCGCACTCGGCACGCTCGGGCGGGTCGGCTGGCTCCTCCCCGACCGCCTCGCCGGTCTCGATTCGGTCGTCGAACTGGTCGACCACCCCGTCTCGGACGTCCGGGAGGCGGCGGTCCAGGCACTGGGCTGGGTCGCGGGCCGGAAGGTCGAACCGGTCCTGGGTGTCCCGGATCCCGACCGTGTCGAGCCGTACCTGGACCGGATCGTCGACCGAATCACCGACCCGGACTCGGACGTCCGAACGGCCGCAGTCGCGACGGTCGGACAGTTCGCCCGGGAGGATCCCGGGTTCGTGGCCGACTACCTCGCGGACCTCCTGGTGGCGACGGACGACGACGTCTGGCACGTCCGGGCCGCCGCACTCGAGACACTGGAGACTGCGATCGCCCCGGCCGACTCAGACACGGGAGCGACCAGACCGGACGTGACCGGTCCGGAGACGCTCGACCTCGACCAGGTACGGCGATACGTCCTCCCGCGACTCGTCGACGGCGACGACGACGTCGAGACGGCGGCCGTCAGCCTGCTCGTGACGCTCGTCGAGACTGTGGGATCCGACCGGCCCGCGTTCGTGCGTCACGTCGTCGACCTGCTGGTCTGGGACGAGTATCGCTCCGGCGGGATGTTCGACGGGCCGGACCCGCTCGACGCGCTCGAGGAGGTGTCGGTCGATATCCCCCAGGTCTCTCGATACCTGCGAGTCGTACGGACACTCGGAAACGCAGACGACGAGGGAGTCCGCTCGACCACAGTCGAACTCTGTGGGTTCGTGGCCCGGCGGTCGCCCCGACACCGACTGGCAGCGGTCGGCACCTTCCAGTCGATGCTCGGGGACGAGTCGGAATCCGTCCGCAGACAGGTACTGACGGAGTTCGAGGCGCTCGTCGAGACAGACCCGACTGTCGCACACACCGTGGGCCACGTCGCGTCGGTCGTGTTCAGGTACGATCCCGAACTGCGAGACGAAGCCGCCGCGGTGCTCGCGGCGTGTCGCCCTCACTCCCACGGACCGGCGTTCCTCGACGAGGAGATCGGTCTGTACTGCCGGTTTCTCCGGGAACATCTGGAAGACGAGGACGACCCCGCGGACGAAGACGAGGGGCTGGGAGACCTGTTCGGCGGCGAGTCGAGCCAGTCCCGTCTCGTACCGTTCGTGGACGCCGCACCCGCGCTGGTCGTCGACGCCGCACCGGAGCTGGTCGAGTGTCTCCTCGTGGGCGGTGAAGAAACCGAGTTCGTGGCGGAGTCACTCGCACGCGCCGCTGCGACCGGTGGCAGTATCGACGGCGAGACCGCCCGAACTCTCGAGGACGCTATCCGGGAGGAAGACGTCCCCCTGTCCCGTGTCGCGTGGCTCTCCACGCTCCTGATACTCGGGACCGAGAGCGAGGCGGTCCGAGACAGGGCGGTCGACCGGCTCCACTCGCTCGCCGAACGCGACGAGACGACGCCGCTCCCGTCGTGTCTGGCCCTGCTGGCGGCGCACGACCCGGCACTGGTCGCCCGGTTGCTGGTGGTCCATCCACCACTGGCGACGGTTCCGGCCACGACCGCGTTCTCCGAAAACGAGATGGAGTTGCTGACGAGCGCCGTGGCCGCTCACCCCCGCCTGTACCTCCGGTGTCGGGAACGCTGGTCTCCGTTCTCCGACCGTCCGATAGCTCCCGGGCACGCCACCGACAGGGAGTGGCTGACCGAACTCACCGAGACGGTCCCCCAGACCGTCCCCGCGGCCGACTGGCTCCGCGACGGGTTCTGGGCCGACGACGGCGAAGTCACGCCCGGACTGCTCGAGACGGTCGGTCGCCCCGGCGCACTCCACGGGAACGGCGAGCTCGAGACCTGGACCGCACACCCACACCCCGACGTTCGAACCGCCGCACGCGAACTGGACACTGACACCGCCGGCTGCGACGCTCCCGCCGGCACTGTCGATCTCACTCCAGGGACAGCCACGGAAGAGACAGTCGACGACGTCGCGACGAGGGTGGCGGCGACGGATCCCGAACAGTGCGAGCGTGCGCTCGAGCGACTGGTCGAGATCGGCGTTCGCGACCCGGAACTGCGCGGCTACGTCCGCCAGCACCTCCTCGCGAGTTCGGTCACCGTCGACGAAGTCGCCGCGCCGGCGTCGCTCCTCGGTGCGCTCGTGACCCTCGCTCCCCGCGGGACGACCGAGACGGCCGCGACGGAGGCTGAAACGACAGCGACAGCAGCGACGGAGACTGGAGTGGGGGCCGACGACGTACTCCCCGACAGGCCGGTCGACACCGGTGAGCGACGCTGTGCTATCTACCAGCAGTACGCCGCGTTCGGGACCGCACCGGTCCGGGACGTCGCGCTCACCGCCCTGTGTTCGCTGCCGGCAGCCGAACTCGACCCGTCGGTCGTGGAGACGCTCACGGAGCGACTGGCGGACCCGGACGCCACGGTCCGCGCACAGGCCGCTCGGACGGCGGCCCACGTCGCCCGTGACCCGACGACAGTCTCGTCCACGCTCGTCGACGCGCTCGTGAGCGGCCTCCGCGGACCCCGACACGTGACGGTCGCCTGCTGTGTAGCGCTCGGCCACTGTGGGGTCGCGGACCCGTCGGCCGCCGACCGTGCGGTGTCGGCACTCGAGACTCGTCTCCGGGCACGAGAACGCGGCGTTCGACGGGCCGCCGCTGCCGCACTCGCCCGTCTCGGCCGGGCGAGACCGGACTCGCTCGCACCGGCCGGAAACACGATGGTCGACCGGTTCCGGGCCGACGAGGTCGTGCGTCCCGAACTCCTCCGGGCGATGGCGAGTCTCCCCCTCTCCGAACTCCCGACGCCCGAACGCGTCGTCGAACCCGCGCTCTCGGAACTCGTCGAGACGGACGATCCGTCGGTCGGCCAGGCGGCCGGTCGGTTGCTCTTCGCGGTCGCAGAGGAGTCGCCCGAGGCGGTACACGTCCACCTCGAGGACGTCTCCGAGCGCCTGGAAGAGGGGTTCGAGGAGTCGTTCATGCCGGACATCCGTGACGTCGAGACGAGTCCGCTCTCGACGTACTGGCTGTTGCGAGTCGTCGGGACCTGTGCCGAGGGCAACCGCCTCGTCGCGACCCACTTCGAGTGGCTGGTCACGGAGACCGTCGCGGCCCTGACAGACGAGGACGGGAGTGGATTCGACCCGGTCGGACCGGTCGGTCGCGGGCACGTCACCGCCCGGGGACTCGCGCGGGTGTCCGCCCGGGTCGCGGCGTACGGTGGATTCGAGGGCTACGCGGAGGTGCTCCAACGCTGGTTCACCGACCCGTCGAAGCCCACACCCGACCCGGCGGAGGTCGCCCACCACCTCGTGGTCACCGACCCGGAGACCCGGACCGAGACACTGACCGTCGTCGCCCAGCACGCACCGACTGCGCACCTCGATGCCCTCCTCGAGGAGTTGCTGGGGATGGATCCCAACCTCAATCGGTACGACGCGGTCTTCGCGTCGCTCGGGAGGCTCCTCCCGCAGACGGCCGACAAACGGCTCCACCGGAGGGGTGTCTCTGTCCTGCTCGACGCGAGTCGGGGTCGCAACTGGGAGATCTGTACGGCGGCCGTCGAGACACTCGCCGAACTCGGGGAGACGGACGTGGTGCCGGCCGACGAAGTTCTCGCTCACCTCGTCGGCCTGTTCGACGTCGGGGCGCGGGCCGACTCGACCGTCGCCGACGCGGTCGAAGAGCTGCTACAGCACGCGGAGCTCGATGCGGAAACACTGTTCACGCCGCTACTCGCACAGTACGAACAGTCACCGCAGTCGCCCAACCGCCGCCAGGCCGCGATCCGTCTCGTGGGTGTCCTCGGGAAACGGCACTCGACGGTGCGTGAGCGGGCTGTCGCCGCGCTCGTCGACGCGGTCTCCGACGACGATCGGTGGGTTCGCAAGGAGGCAGCCAGAGCGCTTACAGACGTCGACGGTGTCGCACCGGACGCTCTCCGTCCGTATCACGATACAATCGAAACGCTGATCCAGACAACCGGTGATGGGATCACAGCCATACTCGAAACCTGTGTCACGACGACGGGCAGACTCGAGTCGGATTCCTCTCACGGCTAAAGCCGTGGGCTTCCTCCTTGCATCTGTGTGAATTCCGTCCGTCACCCGTATAGACTCACCAGCGTCCGTCGGAGCCCAGTCGGAACATCGCGTTAAGTTTGGCGTGAGTTGTGATAGACAGCGAAGACTTCGAGCCACGATTCTGCTGTGTCGAGCGTGATATGACTGAAACTATTTGCAAACGTGGATGTTCTGCGTTCTACCTCTTAGAAGATACGTTCGATGGCGTTCCGATTCCCATGTGAAATCACCTGGAATCGGTATCCGTCTTCGGCGAGCACTGGGCCGAGATAATCGGCGTCATCGACGAGAAACACGGCGTCGTCGAGGTGATAGCGGCGATGCAACTCGTCGAGAAACCATCGCGCCGTCTGTTTCGTCGTGGTCGGAAACAGGCCGACGTGCAGGATTTCGTTCGTCTGTGGATCGACAGCGCCGTACAGCCAGTAGTCTTGGCCGTCCAGGCGGATCATCTTCTCGTCGACCGCGAGTTGATCCGCGGTCACTGTCGAAATCGGCTGTAGATCGGCCTTGTGAACCCAGTCATGAACGGCAACGTGACTGCGATCTATCCCCCAAATTATCGAGAAATGTACTTGCATCCCGGAGCGACATACCCGCCAAGTGACACCGGATGCCTACTTGAATCGCCCACTCGGGAGTCCGCTGGCGCTCCACAAACGACAACTCTATCCACGTGATAGCGTCGCTGAGACGTTCGAGATCGAGCATGGCACTCAGAGATCGAACGCCTCATTCTCTAACTTAACGTGACCCACAAAACCGGCACGTAGCTTTTATCCAGACCAGTCCTCGCAGGCGTTCGGGACCGACTCGGCAGGCGCCGTGCCGAACCGATCTCCGACCTGCATCAATCGGTCAGTGAGCCGTTCGTCACCAAACTCAGCAGACTGGAACTCTTTGCGAACCGTGCCAGAGACATCGGTCTGACACAGCTCCGCCTCCTTCACTCCAATCCGCTGGCTTCGTGAACCACTCTGCGTCTTGGTCACACGTTCCGCGAACTACAGCGATAGGAGTTGTGGGGAGGAGACAGGACTGCAGTCGTGGGAGGATGTCAGCTACCCCACCGGTTCCTGAAACCCAGGGCTCGACACCCCTGGTTCCAGAGTCACTACACCGACGTCTCGATCTCGGTCGAGACGAGCGCCCGCGAGAGCAGTTCGAGGTCCTCACGATACTCCACAGTGTCGAGCCACCGGTCGGGCAGGGCGTCGGCACCGAACCGGGCGCCGGCGAGCGCACCGGTGACGGCACCGACGGTGTCCGTGTCGCCGCCGCGGTTCACGGCGGTGGCGACGGCCTCCTCGGCACTGTCGGCGGTGAGCGCGTCGTACAGCGCCGTCTGGAGCGTGTGGATCACGTAGCCGCTCGTCTCCAGCTGGCCGTCGTCGACCAGGTCCGGCACGAGTCGGAGCGTCTCGACGAGTTCGTCCGGGGCGTCGCCCTCGACACCCTCGAGCGCGCTCGCCAGCGGGTCGTCCTCGTCACGAAGATAGCCGGCGATCGTTCGGTTGAGTACGGCACAGCCGTACGTACACCGCGGGTCGTAGTGGGTGATCGCCGATGACTGTCTGCTCACAGCGGTGAGTGTCTCGGGGTCGTCGGTGAACGCGAGCGCGTGTGGCGCACAGCGCATGACGCTGCCGTTGCCGGCGTTGGACCCCTCGGGGCGCCCCTGCCAGACCTCCCGGCCGGCGTCGCGCCAGGACGTCCCGCTGCGGTACTCGGTGATCGCGTCGGCGGTCATCAGTCCGACGTCGAAGGGACCGGCCTCGTACCACGCGACGAAGCGGTCGGCGACGTCCTCGCCGTCGAAGGCCTCGCACTCGACGAGACTGCGGGCGAGACAGAGCGCGAGGTCGGTGTCGTCGGTGACAGTTCCCGCCGGTTTCCGGTGTGTGCCGTGGGCGAGCATCTCCGTGACGGTCCCATGGGTGTCGGCGATCCAGCGTGCGGACCGGAACTCGACCGGCCGGCCGAGCGCGTCGCCACAGGCGAGTCCCAGCAGCGTGCCGGTCGCGGCGTCGAGCGTGTTCATACGACGTGTCCGTGAGGGGATCACTTCAATGTCAGTCAGAACCGCGCCGACGCTCCCCAGGGCTGGGCGTACTCCGGCAGTCGGCGTGAACGACCGGTGAACGGCGACCGATCGAGATCGCGAGCCTAGCGGTTCCGCTCGTGGGCCTCCCGGAGTAGCGACGCGAGTTCGTCGCCGAGGAACTCCGCGATTCGCTCGCCTTTCTCGGCGGTCGCGAGCTGTGGGTCACCGACGGCGCCACTGGCCGAGTACTCCTCGAACGAACGGTAGACCGCCAGCGGCCCCTCGTCGAACATATCGCTCGCGGCGCGGTCGTACGGTTCGGCCATCGGTTCGCCGTCGATAGCGTCCTCGTCGACGACGTCAGGGCGCAGGTGGAGCAACAGTGACGTCTCGAACTCGCCGGCGTGAGCCATCCCGCCGAGGTCGCTCTCGCGGACCTCGTCGACGACGGGGGCAGCGAGTTCGAAGTAGGTCACGCCCAGCACCTGCCCCTCGTGGGCGGCACCGACCGTCGAGACGGCGTCACCGATCGTCGCGCGGTTTCCGCCGTGGCCGTTGACGAAGAGCAGTGCGTCGAACCCGTTGTCGAGGACGCTCGCGGCGACCCGTTCGAGGAGATCGAGCAGTCCGTGGACGCCGACGGAGATCGTCCCGCCGAAGGCCTCGTGATGGGGCGAGTTCCCCGTCCAGACGGCGGGAGTCACGAGAACCGGGATATCGTCGGCGACGCGCTCGACACCGAGGGACGTGACAGCCTCGGCCAGGATCGTGTCGGTCGCGACCGGGAGGTGCTGGCCGTGCTGTTCGACGCTGCCGACGGGGACGACGGCGACCGACCCATCGGCGTCACCGACCGTACCGATCTCGTCTGCCGTCTTCATGGCCCACGACGCGGCCTGGTGCTCGTTCCACATACCGGCCACTCGGCACGCGGCGGCAAAACGATTCGTCCACAGAGACGGCACGCTCTTGATACCACGTCGACTTCACCATCAGTTCTCGTTCTACCGGCGACTCTCGTTTCGCCGGCAATATTCGTTCCACCGCCGGACCCACCGGTCGACTCAAGCTCCGGCGGCCGCCGTCTCGTCGTCGCGTCGAGCGAGGACGATCCCGGCGACGAAACAGGCGATCCCGAGGCCGAAGAGGCCGTACCGGAGCAGTCGACCGGACGCGAGGAAGCCGGCGCCGACCAGTACCGCGAACGTCGCGTGCAACGCTGCAGTCCAGTTCACGTCGGCACCGAGGAGTACAGCGACAAAAGGGACCCGATGTCGAGTGTGAGACGCCGGAGCGAGTCCGTAGTCCGGGTGCAGACCAGACACGGTCGGCGGCCACTCGTGGCCCCGGCGAGCGAGTCGATGTGCGCGTTCGTTGTCCGTCCGCGGGATGGATCTGTAGGTCACGAGGGGGACGTCGGCGACGGCGTCACGGATGGCGGCGACACGACGGCGTTCGACCCCGTCCGAGGGGCGAGCGGGCGTTCCGGGGTCGACCGCCCGGAGAACCGCGTCGGCGTCGCCGTGAACGTGGAGCGAACTCACAGCCTCGAACGTCGCGTCGACCGCCCGGACGGTCTCGAGGAGTGAACGGTACTCCAGTGCGGCCGAAGAGACGAACGCGTCGACAGCGAGTGACCGTTCGACGTACGTCTCGGTGCCGTCCTCGACGAGGAAGCCGACGGCTGCCGACGTTGGGGTGGCGTTGTCGGCCCCGTGGTGGATACTCGCGTCGAAGTACGCCAGCAGCGACGGGGCGAGCGCCACGTGTGTCACCGCCGCTCCCGGACGTGGTCGCTGGTGCGCACGTCGATCGCAAGTTTGTCGCTCGTGCGGATCCACGCGAGGTAGTCGGTGAGGCGGTCGGCGTCACGGAGGCGAGTGATCGTGTCGAACGACTCACGGAGTTCGTCGTTGGTGAAAAGCGCGTGGACCTGCTCGTGACAGGGGCGACAGAGGTCGACGGTCGGGCTCTCGGCGCGGTTCTCGGGGACGAGGTAGTGTTCCTGGACCGCGGCCGGGTCGTCAAGACGCTCGACGGGGATCCGGCGGCGACAGAGCGCACACGTCGTCGGCATCGCCGGGTATTGGGCTTCCGGGAATACCAGTGTTCCCCTGCACTCAGGTGTCGGGCAGCCTGGCTTCCATCGCGGCGAGGTACGCGGCGGCGCCCGCGGTGTCGGGTTCGTCCGCGAGAAGTGTCTCGACCCGTTCACAGCCGTGTGCTAGCCGGTCTCGACGGTCACCCTCGGGGAGTTTGGTCGTGACGACGGTCTCGGCGCTCCCGACGGCCTCGCGGGCGGTCTCGACGTCGCCGGCGTCGAGTGCCGACCGGGCTGTTGCGAACAGTTGCGTGAGGACAGACCGGACGTCTGTCGGGAGGTCCCCGGGCATACTGACACCTCGGAAACGAGGGCCCTGAACCCTGCGCCGAAACGGCGGGCTGCCCGCTGTTTTTGTCGGTCCGTCCCCAAGGGCCGGTGTGTCAGGCTACGACGCGGTACTGTTCGACCTCGACGGGACGCTCTGCCGACGGACACAGGACACGGCGGCGCTGTTCGAGGCGGCGTTCGAACGTGCAGGTATAGGGTCGTTCGGCGAGCCGTCGGCGCTGTGGACGGCGCTCGACGGCCCACCGGACCCCGACGACCAGGTGGGCTATCTGGGTGCGGGGTTCGCACGACTGGCTGCCCAGCACGGCCAGCGAGTCGACCCCCTCTCGCTCGCCGAAGGGTTCGTCGACGGCGTCGACAACCGACAGGTGGGGTTCCGGGAGAGCGCCCGCAAGGCACTCGACGCCGCGAACGCGGCGGGCGCGACGGGACTGGTGACCAACGGTCCCGCGGAGCGGCAGGCGGACAAGGTGGCGGCGCTCGGGCTGGACACCGACCTCGATACGGTGGTGTACGCGGGCGACCTCCCGCGCCGGAAACCCCACGCTGCCCCCTTCGAGCAGGCACTCTCGGATCTGGACGTCCCGCCCGAGCGAGCCCTGTACGTCGGCGACTCGCTGGCCTACGACGTCGCAGGCGCGCACACGGCGGGACTCCCGGTAGCCTGGTGTCGCCACGACGCCGACGAGAGCCCGGACCCGTACCGCCCCGACCACGTCCTCGATTCGCTCGCGGACCTCCCGGGACTCCTGGAGGGCGACCCGTGAGCGAGGACTGGATCGGGTCACTGGTCGGGGAAACCGACGCGGCCGCCGCACGAGCGGCATTCGCCGACGCGAGGCCCGGCAGAGAACTGTCGGACGTCTCGACGCTCGGACGGGGCAACCGCAAGCGAACGGTACTGACGACGCTCGACGACGGCGAGCGGGTCGTCCTGCAGTTCGCCGACGACGAACGACTGTTGCGGTCGGAGGCGGCGCTCCTGACGGCGATCGACGAGCGAACCGACGTTCCCGTCCCCCGGGTGCTCACGTCGGGCATCGAGGCGGGCGTCGCGTACCTCTGTACGGCACACGTCGAGGGCGCGGACCTCCACGAGCGATTCACCGGGTGCGAGGCGGCAGACCAGTGTGCCCTCGCGCGGTCGTTCGGTCGGTACCTCGCGGACCTGCACGCCACCTTCGCGTTCGACGGGTACGGCGACGTGGCGGTCGTGGACGGGTCGCTTCGCGTCGACAGTGCCGAGACGACGTGGGCCGACTGGCTCGGCACCTACGGTCGGGACGCACTTGAGCGGTTGCCCGACGAGTTCGACGACCTCCGACCGGACCTCCGGGAGTTGTTCGCGGACCCAGACGTCGACTCCAGCCCGCGGTCGCGGCTCTACCCGTGGGACTTTCGCCCGGGCAACGCGCTCGTCGCGGGCGGTGAGGTCACAGCGGTCCTCGACTGGGAGTCGCCGCTCGCGGCCGCGACGGCGCTCTCGGTGGCGAAATCCGAATACCTCGTCGCCGACTGGTACGTCGAGGACCCCGACCCGCTCCGGGCGGCGTTCCGCGAGGGCTACGAGACTCTGCGGTCGTACCCGTCGGTCGAACCAGTACACCGGGCGGCCGCCGTCGTCGACAGTACCGTCGACTCCCGCGGCGTCGTCACGAACCCACGCTATCCCGAACTCGACCGCGAGGCCGCCGTCGCGTTTCACCACCGTAGTCTCGAACAGATCCTGTAGTTGTCTATTATACCTACACGCGAGAAATATGTCATTTCAGCCGTTCTTCGGCCGCTCTCCTCTTCGTTACTCACTTCACGCCCATTCTAATGCGTAACGGGCCATCTGTGTGCCGCGTCGACGGTCTCCGATCGAACAGGTGATTCGATGGTACAGGGACAAAGATTCGGGACATAAAGACCCCTGTACGTCTTCTACGGCCGGCTTCGAACCCGAACGTCTCTCAGAAACTGAGAGAAATAGTACCAGAAAAATATATAATAATAAGTCATATATATGAGAGTCGAAGAGCGAACAGAAGACCTTTGCAGGAGACACGACTACGGGAGTCGTATGGCCGAGGACAGCGGGAACGCGCCGGAGAACAAGGTCGAGCGGGTCATCCAGGAGTACGACCTCGAGGGACTGGGGGAAGAACTCGAGCGGCGCTGGCTGGGGGAGGGGTACGAGCGACAGAGTCTGCGGGACCTGGCGGACCACTTCAACCGTCGCGTGCTGGAGAGCGCGCTGAACGAGGCGGGGGTCGTGACGCTCCAGGGGGAGCTGTCGAACACCTACGAGCTGTTGACGGGCGACGACGTCACGGAGGGCGCCAGGATACAGGCACGTAACAGGTTAGAGCGAGACGGCGTCGACGTCGAGGGGTTGCGCGACGACTTCGTGAGCCACTACGCGATCCACACGTACCTGCGGGACTTCCGGGAGGCGGAGTACTCCACGGGCGACGACGAGGACCAGCTGGAGAAGTCGGTCGAGACCATCCAGCGACTCACCAGTCGGCTGACCGCCGTGACGCGGCGCAACGTCGAGAATCTGCGCTCGACCGAGCGCCTCGACGTCGGTCCGGTCGACGTCATCACCGACGTACAGGTGGTCTGTGAGGACTGTGGCCGCCAGTACGACGCGGTCGAACTGATAGAGCGCGGTTCCTGCGAGTGTAAAGACGACGCCGAGTGAGTCGGTACTTCACTCGCGGCCGGTCGTGGGCCGGGGAGCTACGCCGACCGGGGCCAGACGGTCATCGACCCCGCCTCGCGGTTGTCCCAGGCGTAGTAGGGAACCAGTTCGGCGTCCGCCGACTCGACGTCGAACTCGTCGTCGGGACGGTACAGCGACCCGGTCCAGCCGTCCAGTTCGGGAACGGCGGCGTCGACCTCGATGGTCGTGACGCCCTCGAGCAGGTCCGGGTCGTGTGCGACGTCGACGTCGCCGTCGGTGTCGACGGCGTACTGGTGGAGCGACCGGTCGTTGTCGACCGCTTCGGTACAGTAGACGAGCGGGCCGCGTTCGACGGCGACGCGCCCGCTGTCGGCCTCGACTGCGGGATGGGCACGGACGAACTCGACGGTCTGTTCGAATTCGAGTTCGACCCGGGTGTCGTCCCAGTCGCGCTCGAGCGTGACAAACGCCGCTTCGCCCGTCGTCACGTCGGACTCGACGGCCTCGCCGTCGACAGTGACCGCCACGTCCGTCGCCCACGAGGGAACCCGGACGTTGACCGGGACCGCACCGTCGGCGTCGACGTCGAGGGTGACTCTCCCCTCCCAGGGGAGCGAACTCGACTGGGAGAGAGTCACCTCGTGGCCGTCGACGGTCGTCTCGAGGTCGCTCCCGACGAACTGGCTGACGTAGAGTTCACCGTCGACCGCCGAGTACAGGTACTGGCCGAGCGAGGCGAACAGGCGCGCGGCGTTCGGGGGACAGCAGGCGCAGGTGAACCAGCCCTTGCGGTGGTGATCCCCGTCGCTCTCGAGGGGGTTGACGTAGAAAAACTCCGTGCCGTCCATCGAGACGCCCGCCAGGAACCCGTTGTACAGTGTCCGCTCTATCAGGTCGGCGTACTTCGGGTCCGTCGTGAGTTCGAACAGGCGCTGATTCCAGAAGATGCTCCCGATGGCGGCACACGTCTCGGCGTAGGCCGTGTCGTTGGGGAGGTCGTAGTCCTCGGTAAAGCCTTCGTGGGCGTGAGCCGACCCGATACCGCCGGTGACGTACATGCGCTGTTTCGTCATGTTCTCCCAGAGGCGGTCGAGCGCCGCGCGCAGCTCCTCGTCGCCGGTCTCGGCGACGAGTTCGGTGACGGCGGCATAGAGGTAGACGGCACGCACCGAGTGGCCCTCGATGGCGTCCTGTTCGCGGACCGGCGCGTGGGCCTGAGCGTAGCTGCCGTCGTACTCGTCGTCGGCGAGAAAGAGGTTCTGTGCGGCGTCCATGATCTGATCGCCTCGGCCCTGTGGGAGTTCGCCGTACTCGTGGCCGCCGATCTCGTCGAGGTTCCCCGTCTCCCAGGCGAGTCTGTCGTCGTGGCCCCGCAGGTCGACGAAGTACCGTGCGAGGTCGAGATACCGTTGCTCGTCGGTCACGCGGTAGAGTTTGACGAGGGCGAGCTCGATCTCCTCGTGACCGGGGACGCCGTCGAGTTCGTCGCCGAAGATGTCGTCGACGTGGTCGGCGAACGCCGTCGCCACGTCCAGCAGGGAGGTTTCGCCGGTCGCCTGGTGATGGGCGACGGCGGCCTCGATCAGGTGCCCACCGCAATATAGTTCGTGCATCAGATGGAGGTTCGTCCACTTCTTCTCGGGTTCGACGAGCTGGAAGTAGGTGTTGAGATAGCCGTCGTCTTCCTGTGCGGCCGCGACGAGCGATATCACCTCGTCGACGCGTTCGCGCAGGTCCGGGTCGTCACGGTTCGCGAGTTCGAAACTCGCCGCCTCGAGCCACTTGTAGGCGTCGCTGTCCTGGAACCACATCCCGCTGAACCCGCCGGACTCACCGGAAGACTCCTCTTCCGAGCCCCCGCTCGCATCACTCGCGGGGGTCCCCTCGGCGACCCGACGGAAGTTCTCCAGCGTACCGGACGATTCGAGCTGGTCGTACTGGTGTTCGAGCGTGACCTCGCGGTTGCGTGTCAGCCACGGAGACCAGAAGTCGTCGTCGACCTCGACCGCCGCAGTTTCCACTGAGTACTGGGGAAGCGTCACTGTGCTGGACCGGTTGTGCGGGCACCCGCTTATAGTTGCGGGACACGGATCCGGAGCGGTCGAACGCTCCCACGACTGGGCCATCGGAACGGACTGTCGAGCGGGCTCATCCACAGCGAAATCACGCTGTGTCCGTCACGTGGAACGGACGGCGACAGAGTCGCCCATAGCCGTGTGCGTGAACGGCGACCTCGATAGAGATACTTTATGTTTTCGCCCGTGCGTCCGGTAGTGTTCAGAGAAGCGGTCGGAACAGGAACGAGATCTGCAGACAGCGTGAAAGCCCCGGCTCGGTCGACTCGGGCGGCTCGCTGCGCTCTCGGCCTTCGGCCTGCGGTGCTTGCGTCGCCGGCCTTCGTCGA
>Ga0207770_100312_pt1 | contig 29590 bp, 28 predicted proteins | sample A23E2SouthBayCA_FD_187729 | JGI IMG/M metagenome (GOLD analysis project Ga0207770, IMG submission 187729) | Aerobic enrichment media microbial communities from Eden Landing Ponds, California, USA - A23 E2 (SPAdes) | ecosystem: Environmental > Aquatic > Marine > Unclassified | place: Emeryville... | reverse complement strand
TCTCGACGCTGAAAGACTACATCCAGAGAGGGATCAGCAAGATCGACGAACCGAATATCTGGCCGTACTTGACCAGTAAAGATTCGTCCTAGTCACTATCAATCGAGCCCGACTAGCGAGAATCAGACGGGTAATACCACCTACTACACTCAAATGAACCCAGATATCATACCATCCGCCTCCATCCAGTACGGGTGTCAGCCATGACTACGGCAGATCGACCGGATGAGCCCGACACTCCGCCAGGGAAAGACGGCGCGATTCGAGCCGAATACGACTGGACAGCCACGACGCCGAGTACCGCAGTTATTGAGACGGTCGCGGTGGCGTCCGATCGTGAGCCAACGGGAATCGAACCGCTGTACGAGGTCATCGATCCGGACGCGCTGGACGCACTCGTCCGGTCGAATGGAGACGAGCCAGTGGGTGTGGGAACTACTGTTACGTTCGAGTTTGGAGGGCAGTCAGTGACCGTTCACGGTGGCGGTTCGGTGGTGGTTCGACCTGTTGAGCCACGATCGGAAGCCGAAGAGTGAGCAAGACTATCGGCGTCAATCGGCTTGCCCTAGTATATCAGTAGCGGTCGGTTTAGAAACGAGTGACAGGTTCGTTCAGGGGTTGGCAAGCGACGGTTCTTCGGGAAGTCCCTCTAACACAGCCTCGATCTGCTCGTCGGGCCGATACTCGATGGTTCCGCGTTCGTGGTCGTGTTCGATGACGCCGTGATCTGCTAACTTCGGCAGGTGGACGTGGGTGAGTTGAATGGCGAGTTGGTCCCGACTCATCTGTCGACCATCGGCAGCTGGTTCGGCCTGGGACAAGTGATCGACGAGGTCATCGATCTGTACCTCCCCGTTTCCGTTGTGCCGGAGGTGTTCGAGGAGTCTTCGCCGGTGTCGATCAGCGACGAGTGTGAGAGACGCATCGAGACTGTCGCCATTCATGGTGTTCTATCCCATGACTCCTGAGTACATTAATGAACGACATTTTCACAAACACCGAGATTTTGATTATTCGAGTTACAACGTGACGGAGTGCATTGGACGTCGGGCGATGACCGCTACACTCGGCGTTAATGGCTGGTCAAAACGTCTGGAAGTAGTATCGACCACAGAGAGATCCGCCTGGAGAGCCGAAGTCCTAGGATGGCAGACGACAAGCGCGGTCGAGACAAGCAAGCACACGACGCTGAAAAACGGCAGCAACAGCGTGAGATCGCCACGGAACTGGAGCGCGAGGGCGAAATAGAGCCCCCGGTGGAAGCGGAGGAACTCGCCGATCTTGAGGCGGAACTCGAAGAGCTGACATTCCCGGCGACGGGGATCGAGGTCGTCGCGGCGATCGGCGATCGTGAGATCGAATCGGACGAGGGGAGCTACCGTATCGAGGAACTGGTACCGGAGACAGACGAGGAGACGTTCGACTCTCCAGCCGCCGTCCGGGTGCAGGTACAGCGACCGACAGTTACCGCAGCCATGAAACGGGTTGTGGAAGCCAGCGAGACGCTTCGGAACACGGATTTCAGTTGGACACAGCGCAAAGCGTACGAGAAGACCTTCCAGGAACTCAAAGCGATCGACGCCGACGACGATGATGAAGGGATCCAAGTCATTAGCGACTGGATCGTCAAGCGAATCCGCGACAAAGAAACGCTCCCGACGTCCCGGGCGGTACGCCGAGAAGCGGCGAAGTTCTGTCGGACGAACGGATATGAGGTCCGAAACGACGAATGGCTCGGGATATAGACCGATGATCACGGGCGACCGTGGCAATGCCTGCTGTAAAGCTTCGAGCGTGACCGCTCGGATCCGACCGCACGATCCTGTGACGCCCACCCGACATTTTTCCCGGTGGTGGCCGAGACGGAAGCTATGGAACCGGATCGAGCAGGCGAACGGTCACTCGGGTTCGCCCCTGCAGATGCGTTCAGACGACGCGACGACCCCGTGGGGGTGGCGTGATGTACGTCCTGGCGTTCGACCGGGACTGGACAGTCGACGTGAATCCCCACCCCCATCGGGAGGCAGTGCCCCTCGAGTGGGTCCGGTACTGGGCGCACGACGCCGGCCACGAGGTGTGGGCGGTCGGGAACCAGGACCTCGTCTACGAGGCGGACATCCCGGGTACGGTGGAGTCAGTCCGGCGGCGTGACGGAGACGCCGACGCGCTGGGCGAGCGGGACGAACACGGGTACTACGAGTGGTGGCCCGAGCGCGAGGAGCGCCTGCACATCCTCGCCGAACTGTTCCCGGACGCCGAGGGGCGGGTCGTCGTCGACGACCTCGACCTGGGACACGTCGACGGCTGGGAGCACTACCACGCGTGGGAGTTCGTCGAGCGCGTCCGTCGGGGACAGTTCGGACTGTCGGTGCCGTCCCCGGCCGACTGACCAGTATCGATGGTGACCAGAGTCGCGGACCAGTCGTGGTGTGAGACGGATCGCCCGTCGATTCTCGGGTGGAGTTAGCCGCGAAAGCAGGGGCGTTCACTCCAGCCGTGCTGGTGCTCGCCTCCGTCGAATCCGGCGTGAGGTCCGGGTCACGCCCGGACTTTCCGCATCCAGTCGTCGATGGCCTCGCGATACCCCGTCTTGTCGACGTCCGGGAGCGTGCCCAGGTCGTTGAACTGGGCCAGTATCGCCGCTCGGCCCCGCTCTTCGAGACTCTCGGGCACCGACCCATCCCCACCCCGCTTGTGTGCGACGAGGTCCGCGACCAGATCCGGGTCACCGCCCTCGACTGCTTCTGCGAGTGCGAAGACGTCCGCCTCGACGTCCTCGTAGTCGAGGACGTACTGCGCGCCCAGCAGGCCCCGGTAGACGTAGAGGAACGTCTTTGCCCCTGGATCGTAGCCCTCGGCTTTCTCGGGGTCGAGGTGTTTGTAGTAGTTCGATTTCGCCATCCCGAGGTATGCGTGGGGGACGTTCAGCGGCAGGAACTCCCGAAGGAGTTCCCGCAGGGCGTCCATCTCCAGTGGTATCCCGTTCATCACCGTCGGGGCCTCGAAGACCAGTTCCACGACGGTGTAGTTCGCGCTCTCGAGGAGTGATCCGAATGTTCGGAGTTCGTAACTCCGGAGTTCGACCCCGGCGTACTCCTCGAACCCGCCTGTCGTCCCGTCCATGTTGACCGTCACCTCGCCCACAGGCCTGTCGAGGTAGGCGTACTCCTCGCCGGGCACGAGGTGGATCCCGCGGACGTCGACGTCGCTCTCGGGACTGGCGAACCCGTAGAGGTGACTGCCCGTGACGACGTAAAAGCGCGGCCGGCGCTCCTCGTCACCCTGGCCCGCGACGGCCTTCTCGACGAACGCACGTATCCGCTCCGGGTCGTGTGGCAGGTCGAGGTCGTCGACGCTCACAGCCCTAGCCCCGCATGAGGTTCATCACTTCGTCGACGACGTCGGACTCGACGGCGACGAGATACCGCTTGCCGGGCGTGAGCGTGGTCTCGGGGCGGGAGACACGCTCGCCGTCGTCGTCGGAGATGACCAGAGTCCCCTCCGGGAATCGGACTTCCGCGAGCGTCTTGCCGGCGGCGGGCGCACCCTCGGCGACGCGGATCTGCATGATGTCGAGCTCGCCGGTGACGTCGGCGAGCGACTGGACGTCGGAGCCGACGATCTCGTTGGCAGCGACGCGAGCGCCCGCTCGCTCGGGGTAGACGACGGCGTCGACGAACCGGGTGTACTCCTCGCCCGAGGCGCGGTCGATGCGTGCAACTGTCCGGACGCCCGGTGAGAGGTCCTGTGCCGCCATACAGACGGCGAGGTTGAGCCCAGTCTCGCCGGTGAGCGCGGCGACGACGTGCGCGTCGTCGACGCCCGCCTGTTCGAGGATGGACGGGTTGGTCGCGTCGCCCTCGATGACCGTCGCGAACCACTCCTCGGCGATGTCTGCACAGGCGTCCTCGTCGCGTTCGATGACCGTCACGTCGTCCCCGCGGTCGGCGAGGATCCGAGCCGTCTGGAAGCCCACGCGCCCACCGCCCGCGACGACGACGTCGAGTGAACTCACCATGTGCTAGTCTCCCTCCCCCGACGATATGTCAGTGTCGGTGGCTCCGAACTCGGGACCCTCGGCGATGCCCCGTGACGAGCGATAGCGGTCGAGAGCGTAGTAGGCGACCACGCCGAGCAGGATCCACCCGACGCTCAACACGAGCGCCAGCGGGTCCGTCCGGACGAGAAAGACCACGAGGACCACGGTGAGCACGAGGTTGAGGACGATCCCCAGGACCGGCGGGATCGGGTAGTAGGGCATCTCGTAGGGTCGGTTCATGTCCGGACGCTCCCGTCGGAGTTTGATCACGGCGCCGTTGACGATGACGAACGAGAGCAGGAAGAACAGACTCGACATGTTGCCCGCGCTCTGGGTGGGCAGGACCACCGAGGCGAGCATCACGACAGCACTGGTGAGGATGGCGACGAACGGCGTCCCGTAGCGGTGATGGAGTTGGCCGAAGCGGGGGAGGAGTTGCCCCTCCCGCCCCATCGAGAACGCCACCCGGGAGGAGGCGATGACGACCGCGTTGAGCGCCGTGAGCGTCGAGAAGACGGCCCCGAAGACGATGACCGCGCCGCCGTTGCCGACGACAGGGAACGTCGGCATGAACGACGTCGCAGCGGTCGCGATGCCCGCCTCGCCGGCGTCGGCCAGTCCCTGTGCGCCCAGGGTGCCGACCGCGACGGTGACGACGGCCAGGTAGACTATCACCGTGGCCCCGAGACTCACGAAGATGGCCTTCGGGATGTTCTCGCGGGGGTTCTGGACCTCCTCCGTCACCGTCGTGATGAGGTCGTACCCCTCGAAGGCGATGAACGTCAGCCCCATCGCCGACATGACGGCCACCACGCCGGTCCCCTCGGGGAACAGCGGCTGGAACTCGGCCGTCGCGAAGCGGTCGGCGGTCGCGCCGAAGGCGACGAAGACCACGAGGATCGAAACTTTGGTGATCGTGAATATCGTCTCGACGCTCCCACTGGCAGCGGTGGAGACCGCGTTGAGCGCGACGAACCCGGCGACGGCGGCGAACGCGAGTCCGAGTCCGGCGGGGATCCCGGCGTCGACGACGGGAAGCGCGACGGCCCCGACCTCCTCGGGCGGCGGGACCAGGTCGTAGACGTGCAGGAGTTCGAGGAAGTTCGGCGCGAATCCCAGGGCGTACAGCGCCCCGGCGATCATGTAGGCGAACCAGAGCATCCACCCCATCAGAAAGGAGGAGAAGTCGTCGAAGATCTCCCGGACGAACGCGTAGCCGCCCCCGCTCTTGGGGATGGCGGAGGCGAGTTCGGCGTACGAGAGGCCGGTAAAGGCTGTCACGATGCCGTTGAGGAAGAAGACGAGGATCGCGGCGGGGCCGGCGATCTCCGCCGCCAGTCCCGTGAGCACGAAGATCCCGGCGCCGATCATCGCCCCCATACCGATCATCGTCGCGTCGAGGAGGCCCAGTTCGGCCTCCGGTGACCTGCTCTCCTGGCCACTCATCGGTGTCTATTCCGACCGTGGGAACTCCGGGACATAAAGCCACTGGCAACCCCCGATATCGGGGTACACGGCGATTCTCTACTCGATTTCGACCCGTTTGCCCGTCTCGGCTGATTCGTAGAGCGCCTCGAGAGCGTGCATATCGACGAGCCCGTGTTCGCCGTCCGGTTCGGGGGCGACGCCGCGCTGGAGACGGTTCGCGAAGTAGTCGAACTCCTCGCGCATCTGGTCGACCGGTTCGGGGCGATAGACGCCCTCGATGTCCGGTCCCGAAATCCGGAGTGTCTTCCGGGTATCGGGGAAGAACAGGCCGTCGATAGTCAGTTCCCCGTCGGTGCCGACGAACCGGAGCGACGACTCGACCGCCGCGCTGTGGGAGACGGTACAGGACGCGAGTTTCCCCTCGGAAAACTCCAGCTGGAAGGCGGCGTGTTCGTCGACGCCCTCGTATTCGGGCTGGACGGACTCCGTCCGGGCGTACACCGCCGTCGGGTCCTCGTCGAGGATGAATCTGAGCGTGTTCAGCGGGTAGATACCGATGTCGTTGATGGTGGTCCCGCCCGAAAGTTCTGGATCGAGGCGCCAGCTCGTCTCGTCGGCGAATTCGAGAAGCGTGTCGGACATGTGCCCGACCATCGAGACGACGTCGCCGATGGACCCACTCTGGATCAACTCGCGGGCACGGCGGGCGACCGGTTCGGTCTGGAGCCGATAGGCGACCATCAGCGGGACGTCCGCCTCGTCGCAGGCGTCGACGAGCACCCGTGCGTCTTCGACGTCTCCCTCCATGGGCTTCTCACAGAGCACCGCCTTGCCGTACTCGGCGGCTGGGACGACGTGCTCCCGATGGAGTGCGTTGGGCGTGCAGACGTACACAGCGTCGTAGTGTTCGGTCGCACCGCCGTCGGCGTAGTCGTCGTAAGTCAGCGTCGCCTCGATCCCGTCGAGGTCGGCCGCCACGGCGTCGGCCTTCTCCGTCGTGGAACTGATCAGGACGGTGGTCTCACAGTAGTCGGCGTCTTCGACGGCGGGGATAGCCTGTTCTCGGGTCCACCAGCCGAGGCCGACCATGGCGAATCTGACGGGGTCGGTGTCGGTCGGTTCCGCCCAGTCGCGGGCGCTGAACGTGTCGAGGTCGATCTCCATGTCCGGGAGTTCGATGCCCCGTCACATAATTGCCACTCAGACCGGGGGAGTGGCGGCCGGTCGCGACACCTCACTCCAGACCGACCCGCGACCGGAACTCGGGCCGTCCCCCGACACCGAGATCGACCCTGAATAGCGCACCCGCGCCGTCGCCCTCCTGTTCTTTCGAGCGTTTCGGCCCGTCGGCCGGGCCGAGCGCCGTCGTGACGAAGGCCGTCTCGTAGTCCGGCCCACCGAACGTGACGGCCGACACCTTTCGGGCGGGAAAGGAGACGCGTTCGACCTCGAAACCGTCGGGGTCGTAGCGGACGAGACAGCCACCGTCCCACCGCGCAGACCAGAGGTCGCCGGTCTCGTCGACGGTCAGCCCGTCCGGGATGCCGTCGTCGGGGTCGGTCTCGACGAGCGTCTCGCGACCCGAAATCTCACCGGTCGACTCGTCGTAGTCGTATCGCGAGATCCGGTGGGCCGTCGACTCGGTGTAGTACAGCGTCGACCGGTCGGGCGAGAACGCGAGCCCGTTCGTGAGCTGGACGTCTTCCTCGACGGCGTGTAACGACCCGTCGGTATCGAGGCGGTAGAGGGTGCCGTCGTGGTGCTCGGGGTGCATCGTCCCGCAGAACACCGCCCCCCCGGGAGCGGCGACCACGTCGTTGAACCGGTAGTCGGGGTCGGTCTCCGCGACCACCGTCTCGGTCGTCAGCGTCTCGCGGTCGAGTACCTCGACCGTCCCGCGGTCCTCGAACAGCAGTAGATTTCCGTCGGCCTGGACGGTGAAACCGCCGAGGAGACTCGTGCGATACACCTCGCTGTGCTCGCCGGTCTCCGGGTCGTAGCGGTAGAGCGCGCCCGCCGGGATGTCGACCCAGAACAGCGCCGCCTCGTCGGGGTGCCATATCGGCCCTTCGCCCGTGTGGTTCCCGTAGTCACAGACCACTTTCGGTGTGCTGGCCATGACCGGAACGAGGTCTGCCAGCGAGATAAAACTCGGCCGGGACCCCCGGTCGTGTTTAGTTAAGCGTGAAAGGTGAGGCGGAACGATTTACAGCTGGTTCATGGCAGAAATCGCCCGCCTCAGCGGTCATAGAGAGTGGATCGATTTGGATTTTGTGGAGCGCGAGCGGACACCCGAGCCGGCGATGGCGCTGGGTATTCAGACGCATGTAGCGGGGCTGTCGCTGTCGAATACCGTCGATTTGCTCGATGCCTTGGGTGTCCAGCGCAGTCGGAAAGCAGTCCACGATTGGGTACACAAGGCCGAGTTACAGCCCGACGCCGGCCAGAGTCCGAATCACGTCGCCCTCGACGAGACCGTGATTCGAATCGACGACGAGCAATACTGGCTGTACGCCGCCGCTGATCCCGAAACGAATCATCTGCTGCACGTGCGGTTGTTTGCGACGACCACGACCGCACTCACCGAGATGTTCCTCCGCGAACTCCGCGAGAAACATGATGTCGAAACCGCCGTGTTTCTCGTCGATGGCGCCCAACATCTCCAAACTGCACTCGACCGAGCAGGGCTCCGATTTCAGACAGAACGCCACGGAAATCGGAACGCCATCGAGCGGATCTTCCGCGAACTCAAGCGCCGCACCTCGTCGTTCTCGACCTGCTTCAGCCACGTCGAACCAGAAACCGCCGAATCATGGCTTCAAGCCTTCGCTCGCTGGCATAATGCCGCTAACTAAACACCACCGGACCCCCGGGGCGGACTTTCTTGATACACGGCCCCGTACTCAGAGCCATGACGCAGTTCGAGTGGATGGTCCCGGCGTTCCCGGGCGCGGGCGTCCACCGCGACGCGCCGCTGTACGAGGAGTACGACTGGGACCTCACCGAGTCGGCGGTCCGGCTGGCCGACCGACTGGGCTACGAGGGGCTCTGGGCACCCGACCACTTCATGCTCGGCGTCGACGACCACGAACTCGAAGTGTGGACGCTGCTCTCCCAGATCGCGGCACTCACCGACGACGCCACGGTCGGGCCACTGGTCGGCGCCGTCACCTACCGCAATCCCGCACTTCTGGCCAAGATGGCGACGAGCCTCGACGTGATGAGTCGCGGCCGGGTCGAACTCGGCCTCGGCGCCGGCTGGCACGAGGGAGAACACCGCGCCTACGGCTACGAGTTCCCGCCGATCGACGAGCGCATCGACAGACTCGACGAGGCGATCCGCCTGATCAAGGCGATGTGGGCGGACACGCACGCGACGTTCGAGGGCGAGTACTACCAGATCGAAGACGCGCCCAACGTCCCCCGGCCGGTCCAGGAGCCACACCCGAAGATCATGATCGGCGGGACCGGTCCCCGGATGTTGCGCCTCGTGGCCGAACACGCCGACTCGTGGAACGTCGAGATCACCTCCCGGAACCGCGGTCCGCCCATCGAAGAGAAAGTCGGCTATCTCGAACGGTATCTCGACGAGGCGGGGCGCTCGCCCGGGGACGTCGAGTACACCTGGCTCGGGCACTGTCTGGTGGCCGACTCCGAACAGCGAGTGCGGGAACTCACCGAGCGAGTGCTCCCGGTCCCGAGCGCCTCCCCCGACCAGGAGTTCGAACTCACGACCGTCGAGGAGGCCCGCGAACACGGCGACTACTTCATCGGCACCCCCGCAGAGGTGAGCGAGCAGATCGCCGAGAAGCGCGAGGTCGGGTTCGAGCGGTTCCAGCTGATATTCGTCGACTGGCCCTCGCTCGACGGGCTGCGGCTGTTCGCCGACGAAGTGATGGGGACAGTCTAAGTCGAGCGGGGGGCGGTGGCCGACGAGTGCCAACCCGTCGGGCTCAGAAGTACTGGTCGAGGTAGTCCGAGGCGTTGTCCTGGGTGACTTCCAGCCCCTCGATCTGGTAGTAGTCCTCGAGGGACTCGCCGCGGACGGCCATCGTGCCGCGTTCGATGGCGGTGTTGACCATCTCCTCGGGGAGCTGGGCGATGGTGCCGTAGTACTCGTTGTCGGCGAACAGTTCGACCCAGCCCTCGGTGCCGTCGATCCCGGTAACGGGGATCGGCCCGATGTCGCTGCCCTGGACGGCCTGGTGGACGCCCAGCGCCATCAGGTCGTTGTGGCAGAACGCGCCGTCGATGTCGTCGCCGAACTGGGTGATGAAGTCCTCCATCACGTTGAGCGCGTCCTGCGTCGCGAAGGCGCCGGTCTGGCTGCCCAGCACCTCGATGGGGTTCTCGTCGACGACGTTCTGGAACCCCTCCCCGCGGTCGTTGGTGACACTCGCACCCGTCGTCCCCTGGAGTTCGACCACGCTGTACGTGTCCTTACTCTCCTGGTCCTGCATGAACCGATAGAGCAACTCCGTCGAGCGCTCGCCCAGCGAGACGTTGTCCGAGGCCACGTACGTCGCGATGACGTCCGAAGCCACGTTCCGGTCGATGGCGACGACCGGGATCCCGGCGTCGACGGCGTCTTCGACGGTCGAGACGACCGCGTCCTCGCGGATAGCCGAGACCATGATGAAGTCCACCTCGTTCGTGATCGCGGTCTCGAGGTCGGACACCTGCTGTGAGGAGTTGTTGTTGGCGCCGTAGAACGTCGATCCGCCGGAGATCGTCCCCGCCTCCTTCGCGGCGTCGAAGGCGTTTTGCATCCGCGCGAAGAAGGTGAACTCCAGCGAGGGCACCGACAGCGCTGCCGTCATCGGCTCCGACGCCGGCGTCCCGGTCGCCGTCATCCCCGAGTCCGTCTCCGTCGCCGTCGGCGTGGCCCCGCCGTCGCCACCGTCGCCACCGTCTCCGCCATCACCGCCGTCGCCGCCGTCACCGTTTCCACCACAGCCCGCGAGCAGCGCCGTTCCAGCGATGCCGCCGTATCTGAGCAGGTCTCGGCGAGTGATATCGTCGCGCATAGCCCCAGGTCCCTCCTAGACGTGTATAATAATACACTCGGGATAGTTCGGTAGGCTGGTATTACCGTTCGGAACGGGCTCCAGACCGACCGCAAGCGACGGGTCGGTTCGGCGATCCTCGTCAGCGAGCGACGACGTTCGCGAGGACCGCGAGCATGAGGACGATCCCCTGGGCGACGCTCTGTCCGGCGGGGTCGACCCCCAGGAGGTTGAGCCCGTTCTGGAGGACGCCGAGGATGAGGACGCCGACGAGCGTGCCGACCATGTTGCCGCTCCCCCCGAAGAGGTTGGCGCCGCCGAGGATCACCGCGGCGATGGGCGGGAGGAGGAGTCCCTGTCCCATCGTCGGACTGCCGATGCCGATGCGGCCGAGCATCACGACGCCGGCGACCGCCGCGAACACCGCCGAGACGACGATCACCAGCAGTCGCACGAGCGCCACGTTGACGCCCATCCGCTCGGCGGCGTCGCGGTTGCCGCCGACGGCGTAGACGTAGAGGCCGAATCGCGTGTACGAGAGGACGAACTGCGAGACGACGAGCAGTCCCAGAAAGACCAACACGATCGCCGGTATCTGGACGGTCCCGTCGAGCTGGACGATGTAGTGACGATAGAGCGTCTCGCCGCCGAACCACTGGAGCGACTCGGGGAGCCCCGTGATCGGGCGGGCGTTCGAGACGATGAGCGCGAACCCCTGTGCGAGAAAGAGCATCGCGAGCGTGCTCATGAACGAGGGGACGCCGTACCTGCTGGTGACGACGCCGGAGACGCCACCCAGTACGGCCCCGGCGGCGAGACCGCCCGCGATGGCGACCGGAACGGGATACGTCGTGGAGACGACCACCGACCCCGTGGCCAGCGCGGCGACGAACAGGCCGGTGAATTCCATCATCTCCGCGATACTGAGGTCGATCTCCGCGCAGATTATCGGGAAGGTGACGCCGACGGCGAGTATCCCGATGATGGACACCTGCCGGAGCACGTTCACCTGGTTCCCGACCGTCAGAAAGCGCTGATTGAGCGCCGTGAACACCACGTAGAGTCCGACCAGACCGATGATGGGGCCGTACCGACCCAGCGTCTGCAGGTCGACGTTCGGGCGCCGGAACTCCCGGAGTATCTGCCGTGCTACCATATATCACGACCGGGCCGTCGGTCAGTTAACTATTCGTCGCGGGACTGCTGGTAGGAAGCTCCTACCGGCAGTAGCGGGTCGAGATTTAACTGGAGTCGTCCCGAACGTGGTCGGGATGACACCGGACCCCGCGGGTGCGGACGGTGACCAGTCGGTCGTCGTCTCGATGGAGGGGATCTCCAAGTACTTCGGCGAGGTGGTCGCACTGGAGGACGTCGACCTGGAGTTGCGACGGGGCGAAGTGCTCGCCCTGGTCGGCGACAACGGCGCCGGGAAGTCGACGCTTATCAAGTGTCTCGCCGGCGTCCACGAACCCGACACCGGTCGGATCGTCGTCGACGGCACCGAAGTCGAGATCGACACCCCCCGTGACGCCAAGTCGCTGGGGGTCGAGACGACCTACCAGGACCTCGCGCTGGCCGGGAACCTCTCGGTCACCCAGAACGTCTTCCTGGGTCGCGAGGAAGCCGCCGCGTTCGGTGGACTGTTCGGTATCCTCGACAAGGACTCGATGCGAGAGCGGACAGCACAGCTCCTCGAGGACCTGGAGATCGGCATCGACCCGCAGGCGACGGTTCGTGATCTCTCGGGGGGTGAGCGCCAGCTGGTCGCGCTCTCGCGGACGCTGCTCTCGGACCCGGAGATCATCATCATGGACGAGCCGACGAGCGCCCTCTCCGTCGAGGGCGCCGACCGTGTCCTCAGTCTCATCGAGCGGTTGCGCGACCAGGGCGTCTCGATCATCCTCATCTCGCACAACCTCGAGTACACCCAGCGAGTCGCCGACCGCATCCAGGTGCTGTTCCACGGTCGGAACGCGGGTGTGGTCGACGCAGACGGCGTCACTCGCGACGAGATCGTCTCGCGCATGATCGGCGGCCTACTCGACGACGAAGGACGTGACCCGGGCGGGGCATCCGAGGAGGAGCGCGGTTCCGGTGAACCCGCCTGACGACGGATTCGATCGCCCGGGACCGGCGTAGTCAGTTCTCGACGACGTCGACAGGGTCGCCCGCACGGAGCGTCTCGCCATGGCCCTCGACGACGCGAGCGATCAGCATCAACGTGTAGTAGTGGTCGAAGGCGCCGTGGTCGGCGAACTCAGGGAAGGTTTCACGGCGCTTCTCGAGAAACCGTTCGCGAAAGCCTTCGAGCGGGTCGCCCGTCTCGGGGTCACGGGAGGGGACGACACAGCGGGCACAGGGCGTCACACCCTCGATCCGTGCCGGACCCGCGTCGAACGCCGGCGCGTCCTCTCCCACGAACCGGTCCTCCCAGAACGCCGGGACGCCCGAGACTTCGACGTTCGCGCGCAGGCGTCGGCGAGCGCTCTCGACGCTCATCCCGTCGAACCACGAGGCGACTTCCTCCAGGGTCGCGGTGCTGACGACCGACGGGCCCATGTCCGTGCGGTCGACGTGGCCGACCCTCGTGTCGCGTTCCATCCGGAGGTCACCGCCGAAATCGTCGCCGAACCACGCCGCCGCCGTCTCACGGCCCGCCTCGCTACCGAGGTCGAACGTCTCGACCGCTTCTTCGGGCGTTTCGACGCGCAACTCCGCCGTCTCCGGTTCGAAGTCGGTCCGGAGTTCGTGGACCCGGTCGGTCCACTTGCCGTTGACGATGTGGTCGTCGGCGTCGAAGAGGGCGAACTCGCGGTCGTACTCGAGCGTGCCGCCCTCGCGGACCAGGGCGGCGTCGATCTCGACGCCGTCGAGCCCCTTGACCGGATAGACCCGCAGTCGCTCGATGGTGGCCATTGGCGGGAGGTCGGGGCGGCGAGACATATGCCTTCCCACCGTGGCGACACTCCGGTCAGATACCGCCGATACCGTTCCGGGATCCGGTCGTGTTCCGGTCGCGCACCCTCGAAGGGTATATTCGCCGACCGACCCGATCGGAGGTATGAGCGAGGACTCGGACCTGTACCCCAACCGCGACCGGGACGGCCCACCGGTCTCACGGCGGGGGTTCGTCGCGGGGTCGGCCGCCCTCGGCGCGGCGGCGACTGCCGGGTGTTCCGGTGACGCGGGGACGGGAACCGAGACGGCAGAACCGACGGCGACGCCCGAACGACGCGATACGGTGCTCGTGTTCAACACCGGCGACCGGACGGTCAGCGTCGTCGACGCGACGAGTGTCGAAGTAGTCGAGACAACACAACTGGGAGTCACCTCGTCGTTCCCGTCGAACCAGTACGCGCGCACACTCGTCGATTCGGCGAGCGACAGCGTCTGGGCGAACGTCGGCCGGGGGGTGCGAGCGCTGGGCGCCTATCGACTGGAAGAACGCGCCCGGGTCGAGACGGGCTCGGGCGCCAACTGGCAGGAACTCACGCCAGACGGGGCGTCGGTGGTCGTCAGCGCCCGCGAACCCGCCCACACCCAGTACCGGGTCGACGCCGACCCGACGAGCGAGACGTTCGGCGAAGTCACGGGAGAGATAGACCGCACCGACGAGGGCGGGCGAGGCGACAACGACGGCCCCGGGCCCTGCGACATCACCGTCTACCCCGACGGCCGCTACGCGTTCGTCCCCGACCTCTACGGCGATACACTCACCGTCCTCGACATCGAGGCGTTCGAGATCGCCTCGCAGGTCGACGTCGCACCCCTCGACGGGGAGCGAGCCCCCCAGCCGTGGATGGGGACTGTCGACCCGCAGGGCGGGCAGTTGCTCGTCGAACACCGCAGCGGGGTCGAGACTGTCTGGGACGTCTCCGAGCCGACGAGTCCCGAAGAGGTCGCCCGGTTCACCGACGCGGACGGCCTGGGGTCGGGGCCGCTGACGAGCGAGATCAGCGCCGACGGCTCGACGGGATACGTCTTCACCCGGGGGAGCGAGGACGTGACGGTGATCGACCTGGACGCGCTCGAGGTCGCCGGACGGATCGACCTGGGCGGCGCGGCCTTCTCCGGGACCTGGGACCCCGCTCACGAGAACCTGTACGTGCCCGTCCGCGGCGAGAATCTCGTGCGAGTGATCGACCACGCAGCAGGTGAGGTCACCGAGACCCTGGAGGTGGGAGCACGGCCCTACGGCGCGACGGCGACGCGGGTCGTCCCCGACCCGCAGACACCGGGGACGGCGACGGCGGCGGCGTCGCGACTCGGGTTCGACGAGGACGGGACGACCTACTGTATCGGCGAGTGTGCCTGCGGGCACGAACTGTGAGAGCGGGTCGACGTCCGGGCGCGTGGATCCCGCAAGAGCCACAATCCCCACAGTCCGACCCAGCGTAACGGCTCCGTTCGGTCCGTCGACAGAGTGCCGAGGATATCAGGCGTGACCCCCGGCATCGCCGTGCCAGGTGGTTTCCACCCGCTTCGACTTCACCCACGACGTGGACCCCGAAAAGGAGGATCTGTGGGCGTTCGAATCACCCCTCTACGCGCACGAGATATGGTCTTTCACGCGTGACGATCGATCCACGGCGGCGACCGGAGCAGCGTGGACGCGGATCGGCATCTTCTGATTTCCCGTCTGAAAATCGGCCCAGAACATATTTCCGCACTCTCAGGAGTTATTTCACCATGAGCTATCTCGGGAAGGGTGATCCCGTCCATCTACCGTCTCCTCAGATCCGTGTGCTTCACGTCGATGACCAACGCGATCTCGCTGACCTCACCGCCGAGTTCCTCGAACGAGAGAACGACGACATCACAGTCGTCACGGAAACGAACGTGCAGAACGGACTCGACCGACTCGCTACCGAACCGATCGATTGTATCGTCTCCGACTACGAGATGTCCGGGCAAAACGGACTGGAGTTTCTCGAACGGGTTCGGGCAGAACACGGCGACATCCCATTTATTCTGTTTACCGGGAAAGGTTCAGAGGAGATCGCCAGCGAGGCGATTTCGGCCGGGGTGACCGACTATCTGCAGAAAGAGTCGGGTACTGACCAATACACAGTACTCGCCAATCGTATCGCAAACGCGGTCGAGCATCATCGGTCTCGACGCACCGTCGAGGCGACCGAGGAGAAACTCCTGCAACTCGCTGAACGCACCGACGATATCCTGTTCATGTTTGATGGAGCCTGGGAGGAGGTCCTGTTCGTCAATTCCGCCTACGAAGACCTGTGGGGCGGGTCGATCGCCGAGTTACGAGACGACCCCACCGCGTTTCTCGACTATATTCACCACGAGGACCGAGACTCGGCCAGGGAGTCACTCGAACGCCTGCAACACGGCGAGGCGGACACTATCGAATACCGAGTCATCACCGATGACGGTGACCAGCGCTGGGTTCGCGGACAGACGAAACCGATCTTCGACGACGACGGAACTGTGAGTCGTATCACTGGCTTCGTCCGCGACATTACCGACCGCAAGACGCGAGAGCAGGAGCTGGAAGCCCGTGCGACCGCCATGGAAGCGGCGACTGACGGGATCGCCATCCTGAACGACGACCAGGAATATGTCTTCATGAACGACGCCCACGCCGCTATCTACGGCTTCGACGACCCCGACGAGTTGCTCGGGAAGAGCTGGCGAGCCTGTTACGACGACCCCGACATTGCCCAGTTCGAAACCGAAATCCTCCCGCAACTCAGCGAGACAGGGGAGTGGCACGGCAACATGACAGTCACGGCTGCGAACGGACAGACCATCCATCAGGACCTCGACTTGCAGCAACTCGACGACGGGCGCGTGGTCTGTGTCGTGCGGGATGTCACCGACCGAATCGAGCGCGAACAGGCCGTCAGAGACCTTCACGAAACTGCGCGTGAACTCGTCCAGGCCGAGACACCCGAAGAAGTAAGCGAGATTACCGTCGAAGCGTTCCGAGATGTCCTCGACATGCCGGCCAATACCGTCCATCTCTACGACGAAGAAGAAGACGGGTTAGTGCCGATCGCATCGACAGCCGCTGGGCAAGAACTCGTCGGCGAGATTCCGACCTTTCACCCTGGCGAGGGAATCGCGTGGGAGGTCTTCGAGACCGGCGAACCACAGGTCTACGACGATGTCTCGACGGCAACCGGCCGGATCAATCCCGAGACCGTAATCAAAAGCGAGCTGATCCTCCCGCTCGGAGAACACGGCGTTCTCTTGATCGGGTCGAACGAGGCGATGAAATTCGACGAGACAGACGTCTCGCTCGCCCGGACGCTGTCAGCCCACGTGACGACAGTACTCGACCGGATCGGGCGTGAAGGCGACCTCCACGAGACGACAGCGCGCTCTCGGGCACTCATCGACCATTACCCCGGTGGTGGTGTCTTCCTCTACGGCGAGGACCTCCGATGTATCCTCGCCGGTGGTCAAGGACTCTCAGGGGCAGGCCTCTCGGTCGACGACGTTACCGGGAAACGGCCCCGAGACCGCTACCCCGAATCGATCGCGACCGAACTGGAGACGAATATTCAGGACGCGTTCGACGGTGAATCGAACGTCTTCGAACAGACGTATCAGGGTCGGTCCTACCGAGTCCAGATCCTGCCTATCGGAGATACACCGATCGACCACGTGATGGCCGTTTCACAGGACGTCACGGCGCGGAAACAGCGCGAAGACGCGCTCGAAGCACTGCAAGAGCGAACGCAGGCCCTGATGCATTCGCCCACGAAAGCGGACACCGCTCAGATCGCAGTCGACGCGGCACAGGAGATACTCAAGGCACAGTTGAGTGGCGTCCACTTACAGACTGGTGCCCGACAGACCCTAGAACCGGTGGCGTTTCTCGATACAGTTCGAGAGGAACTCGGTGAACCGCCAGTCTACGACCGAACTGCAGACTCTGACCCGCCGTCACAACTCGTCTGGGACGTCTTCGAGAGCGGCGAACCACTTGTCATCACCGACACGCGCGACCACGGCCGGCTTGCCGAGGCGACACCAGCCCGTAGCGGGATCATCCATCCGCTCGGTGACTATGGCGTGTTTATCGTGTCGGCGACCGACCCGGACGCGTTCGATTCGACCGAGCAAACACTCGTCGAGATCCTGGCGACAGCGCTCACGGCAGCCCTCGACCGGGTAGACCGCGAAACGCGACTTCGTGAGCGTGAAAAGCGCGTCCAGACCGAGCGCGACCGGTTGACCGCGCTCTTCGAGATGGTGCCCGACCCGATAACGCACGTCCGATTCGACGGCGAGGAACCCGTCCTGGTCGAAGCCAATACGCCGTTCGGAGAGACGTTCGGCGTCGATCCCCCGGCTGTCGCCGGGCAGTCAGTAAACGACCTGATCGTCCCCCCGGAGTATCGAGACGAGGCGAAACGTATCGATGAAGTGGTCCGGACAGAAGGGACTGTCAGTCAAGAGGTCCGTCGGCAAACCGCCGAGGGGACCGGGGATTTTCTCTTCAGGTCGGTCCCGATCAGCGATTCTGACGAGACCACCGAGTACTTCGGGATCTACATCGACATTACCAACCAGAAAGCGACTGAGCGGCGTCTCGAAGAGCAAAACGAACGCCTCGACGAGTTCGCGACTCTGGTCAGTCACGACCTGCGAAACCCGCTGACTGTGGCAGAAGGTCAGTTGCTACTGGCTCGGGAAGAGTGTGACAGTGAGCATCTGGATGCAGTGTCCCGAGCGCATGAACGCATGGAGACGTTGATCGACGATATTCTGACGTTGGCACGCGAAGGCACCCAGGCTACGGATGTCGAGACGGTCCGCCTCTCGGAGACTGTCGACGGCTGCTGGCAGAACGTGGCGACGGAAGACGCGACGCTCGTCACGGACATCGAACGGACTGTTCAGGCTGATCCGGGCCGACTCCAGCGCCTCCTGGAGAACCTGTTCAGGAATGCGATCGAACACGGCGGAGAGGACGTGACCGTTCGAGTCGGTGAGGTGGACGGTGGCTTCTACGTTGCCGACGATGGACCGGGTATTCCCGAGGACGAGTCCGAACGAGTGTTCGACACCGGCTATTCGACGGCGGAAGACGGGACGGGATTCGGGCTTGCAATCGTCGAAGAGATCGCGGACGCCCACGACTGGACCATCCACGTGACCGACGGAGTCGATGGTGGGGCACGCTTCGAATTCACGGGCTTCGGGTTGGCTCAGAAGTAACGACTCAGGCCTCCAGCAGCGAATCGAGGACCTTCGACTGGGCGACGGCGAGGTGTTCGGCGAACGTCGACGGCGAGATGTCCAGAGCCTCGGAGACCTCGGTGGCGTTGGCCTCGCGAGGACGCCGGAAGTAGCCCATCTCCATCGCCGTCTCCAGGACCTCCTGCTGGCGCTCGGTGAGTCGGCCCCGGTCGACGGTGACGAGGTCGTCCGAGGCGGCGCCGCCGGTCCGGGCGAGGCGGTCGATCCGCACCGACTCGTAGGCGTCGGTGAGGTCCTCGACGACCGCCTGGACCGTCTCGACGTCGGTAGTGTGGAAACTGAGTCTGAGAGTGCCATGCGAGGCGGTCACGTCGCTGACCGGGACACCGTGTGCCTCGACGCGGTCACAGATACAGTCCGTGTCGTCGCGCTCGAAGCGGACGCGGTGGCTGTCCTCGGCGGCGAAGACCACCTCGGCGTCGTCGGGCAGGACGCCCTCGTCTAAGTCGCCGACGAAGTCGAACTCCTCGACGACGTCGCCATCACCCGCGCGACTCCACGTGACCGACCGGGCGCTGCCCGTGTCGTCGGTGGCCCCCGCGACCGGGCAGGCCTCGGCCGTCTCGACCGCGACCCTGACCTGGATACCTGCGTGTGCTCCCATACCCGGGAGAACGCTCTCTCGCCCCAAGAAGGGACCACGGCGCTCTCAGTATCTGGGAACGTACACCACGTCGCGCTCGACGCACGGGACCGGAAAAGGCGACGAGAGCGGCGAACTGGACCCGACCGGGAGCTGTGTTCCACGACCCGTACGGCCCTTCCGACTCGCGTCGGTTTCTCGAGCGTCGTTCCCACGACGTCCGGTACTTGGCCTTCGCAATCGTCCGTCCAGTCGGACGATCCCTGGGTCGCTGCGGTTCTCCTTCGGGACGGCGACCTCGTGACCCTGTTACAGGCCCTTCGGTGGTGGTCCCGATCCCGAACCATCCGTCCGCGTCGGAACGGTTCCCCGTTCCGTCGCAACTTCTGACTCGGGGCGGTCGATGAGCCCTCGCGGCTCCCGTCGACGTCTGGAGAGAGGCGCGCCCGGAGAATAGCGGTATCGGTGATTCCCACTGAGCTGGAACTCGACGGTCGCCAGCACCGGACAACGCGGGACCGGCAGGGCGCCACTGCCGTTCCGACGGGGGATGACGAGTGGGTGGTCCCGTCCGACGTGAACGATTGCCGTCGAGTGAGAATCGTGGGTCGGTTTTTCGACCGCGGCCGGCGTACGCCGGGATACGCACTGAAGTGAACGGCAGCTATGGAGGACACATCCCAGTGACGCCGACCGACGACACGGACCGGATCGGGATCGCGAGTCCGCCGGACCATCCGGTGTTCTCGGTCGTCGCCGCGGAGACCGGCGTCGACCTCGGGGGCGTGCGTCTGGACTCGGGCGACCTCGCGGCGCTCTCGAAACAGGTCGACGAGATACTCCCCGGGACGGACCAGTTCATCTCGTCGGGCATAGACGAGTACGCGATCCGGGACCGTGCCCGTCGCGAACGACGGAAACTCCCGGAGGCGGTACGCCGGATCGAGGATCCGGCCCCCTACGAGGTTCGGACGAGCGACGCGCTCGAGGAACTGACCCGGGCGCTTCGAGTCCGCCTCGAGAGCGAGGTGAGCTGAGCCCCCCGGCCGCGTCTCCGCAGTCGGCAGTCCCGCCGGTCAGGACGTCGTCGCCGTGTCACTCTCGCTCACTTGTTCTTCAGTCGCGTCCGCTTCACGGATGATAGTCACCGAGGTGGGCGAGCGACGCGCGACCCGTTCGGCGACGCTGCCGAGGAGGAACCGCGACAGGCCCGTCCGTCCGTGACTCCCGATGACGACGTGGTCGATGCCGTGTTCCTCGGCGTAGTCCACGATCGTCCCGGAGGTCTGGCCCGTCTCCAGAACCGTCTCGACGGTCCGGTCGTGTTCGCCTGCGGTCGCTTCGGCCCCCGCCAGCAGTCTCTCACCCGATTCCCGGGCCTGTTCGAACGCGTCCTCGGAGTAGTACGCGCCCATCGAGTCGCCGTAGACCCACTCGCTCGGATTGTTGACGTGCAACACGACGAGCTCGGCGTCCGGAAAGCCGGTGAGCGCGTGTTCCAGGGCGGCCTGTGCCTGTGGCGACTCGTCGTACGCGACGAGGATACGTCGGGGCATGTCGGGGTCTACGCGTCCGACAGAATTCACCGCATCGCGCATTATCGATCCGTGGGAATCGGAGACAGTCGTCTTCCCGGGTCGGTCACGACACGGCAGACGGAAGCCGACCTCACGTGGCTAGCCCGGTCGTCGTCAGGGTCACCACTGCGAGTCCCCGGTTCACTCGTCGGCCGCGACGTCCAGCAGTTCCTTGTAGCGGTTGCGGATCGTCACGGTGCTGACGACGGCGGCCTCGCCGACCGTGACCTGCGACGACCCGTGACCGACGAGTTGCCCCGCGGCGTAGACGGCCGACGCGGCCAGTCCGACTGGGCTCTTGCCGTTGAATACTCCAGTCTCCGCCGCCTCCCGGAGGGGTTCGCGGGCCTGATATCGGGTCTCCTCGTCGGCGTCGACGCCGTCGACGATCCGCTCGACGAACTGGAGCTGGTCCGCGTGCTCAACGGCGAGTCCCAGTTCGCGGTTGACGTATCGATACGCGCGTGAACTCCGTCTCGTCGATGCGACTCACGGCCGCCATCTCGCCGATGCTGCGGGGGCGGTTCAGCTGTCGCGCGGCCGCGTAGAGGGCCGCCGTGGCGACGCCCTCGATCGAACGACCGGGCAGGAGGTCCGCCTCCTGGGCCCGGCGGTAGATCACCGACGCCGTCTCGCGGACGTCGTCGGCGAGACCGAGTCCGCTCCCCATGCCTTCGATCTCACCCAGGGCCTGCTTGAGGTTGCGCTCGTCGTGGTTACGAGTGCGAAAGCGCTCGTCCCACGTGCGCAGTCGCTGCATCCGCCGGCGCTGGCGCGAGGACAGCGCGCCCCGAGGCGTCTCTGTCCTGCCAGCCGATGACGCTCGACAGCCCCTCGTCGTGCAGCAACTTCGTCGTCGGCGCTCCGACGCGACTCTTCGAGTTGCACTCCCCGGCGTCGAACGCGCGCCACTCCGGGCCGCGGTCGACCGCGCTCTCGTCGACGACCAGTCCACAGTCCGTACACACCGTCTCGCCGGGCGATGCGTCCGGCGCTATCCGACCGCTACACTCCGGGCACACCTCCCGCTCTGCGGTCCGCTCGTCTCCGTGCTGTTCAGCTCGCGTCGATTTCGTTTCCGTCGACGCGGTACCGTCCGCCTGTAGTGTTCTCGTACTCATTCGAAAGACGCACTCGAGACCGGCGAAACGGAATCTCACCGACCCCGGATACTAACTATAGGTAACCCCTGCGAAAATATACATATTTCGCTTTCTGAACGGTCGCGTTCAGAGGAGTTGAATCGACGTGAACGCGAATGGTTCGAGTCTGGCATCGGTCGCTGATGTATTCGAATCGAGATCGACGGCGGCGTAGAGTCGGTATTGCCCGTCGTCGAACCAGACCACGGTCCCGTCTCCCTGACTGTCATCACCATCCAGTGGAGAAGCATCTCGAAACAGCGGACGGATCTCGAGGCATGATCGCCCTCTCAAACGTCGTGACTGCCCACATTTAACGCACTCCTGAACGTGTCTGCGATCGGTGTGAGCAGTTATCGTTACTTTCTACTCATTTCTAACCCTATCTACCCCATATATCTCAACAACAGCTCCCACATACGATCAACTAATTTTTAACTACAATATCTCACTGATAGACTAGTAATAAGACATTATAGATTCAATTTAACCGATTTTAGATACAATATTGGAGACTTGGTGCGTATTGATGACCAGATCTGCCTGTAAACCGAGAGATTCTGAGGGTGAAGTATTACGTCACCATGCCGTTAACCGTGCCGCGAAGTCGTGCCACGGCGGTCAACACAGGGTATGTCCAACCACAGTTTGTGTATAGATACGCACAGAGGTCGTGACCGTCGGTTCGCGGCGATGCGGTTCGGCTCGCGAACGTCTCCTGTCGACTGTACGCCAGTTCGTCGAGTGCGTCAGCGAACTCGGTCCTCGTTCCCACCGAAACGTACGTTCCATCCAGTTCGTCCAGCACCGCGACCAGCGTGTCCCGGCTCTGGGTGAGAGACTCACGTTCGCCATCGAGGATAGCACAGAACGTCTCGCGCTGGTCGATAGCGCTGTCGATCCCAGACAGCAGCGCCCGTTTGTAGATGTTCGTGAACTGCAGGTGCCCAGTTCGTTCCAGCCCCGCGGCGATTTCCACGGACAGTTCCGCTGCGACGTGCTCGACGAGCGATTCCCCGTAAACGTCGTCGTAGTGGTCGACACTCATGACCGTCTCGCGGAATGCGCTTCGGAGACGTTGAATTCGCCTGGACTGGGGATCCCGTACCTGGGTTCTGGGACTCGGTGTCAGGTTCCGACTCGACGCTGATTCGAGGGAGGCAACCCTCCCTCTGAACCGGACGAACGCCCGGCGTTCCGCCTCGACCTCCCCGTATTCCGTCTCGGCAATGGCGTTCGCAGTCTCGATCGGTGCCAGGACGTGACGCTCGAGGGACTCCGCCAACCGCGTTGCAGAACCCTTCGCGTCGCTCATCGGTGTCAATGTATGTTACACGATCACAAATTAGTTACCCACGGTCCGAGCGAGGATATCACCTGGGACCGGACCGTCGGTGGAGGTTCATCACCGGCTCGATACGTCCGGGAGCGACCGTCTACCGGAAATTCGTGGGCCGGACCGAAACAGCCGGGCTCGACTGCGTCGATCAGGCCTCCTGGTCAACGGGCGCGACGAACCCGAGACCGCACTCCGGACAGCGCTCGTGGGGCCGGTCGTATTCGACCCCGCACTTGATGCATCGATACTCACCTTTCGACGGCCCCTGGTCGTTCCCGGACGCCGACCGGAGAAACTGGTACACCCGGTTTAACAGACCCATACGGAAGCTACGACCGTTTCGGATAAAAAATACCGGCTCGACTCGAACAGTACAACAGAGCGCCCGACCTGCGGACCGGACCGGTCCCGGTCCCGATCACTTGAGCGGTCGGTCGGACCGTCAGGAGTGGCCGAGAACGTCCTTTCACTCGCGATATCGTTCACTCCTCTTACCGCTCGACGGGATCGGTCCACCGATTTTCGTCTCCGCCGGTTCGTTCCCACCACTCCCTGACGGCTTCGCGGAGCCGCGACTCCCGGCGCTCGTATTCGGCCTCACCGGTCAGGTTCGTCGTTTCGCCGGGGTCCTTGCCCATGTGATAGAGCTCGTCAGTTGCGTCCTCGAAGTACTCGACGAACTTCCACTCCCGCGTTCGGACGCCGCGATAGGGGTGTTCGCCCCAGTAGGCGTACTTGTGTTCGAAGAATACTCGCTCGTCGGAGGGCGGTTCCGTCCGGTCGAAGGTCGGGAGGAGACTCTCTCCATCGATCCCGTCTGCGGGGAGGTCGGCAGCGTCGAGGAGCGTCGTCGGGAGATCCCTGAGTGAGACGAGATCTGGTACCCGGTCCCGGCGGCTCTCGCGGTCGGGGACGTCGACGACAAGCGGCACCCGGAGGAGTTCGTCGTAGGCGACGACGCCTTTCACCGATAGCCGGTGACTGCCCTGCATGTCGCCGTGGTCGCTCGCGAACGCGACGACGGTGTCTTCCCGCAGGTCGTTAGCCTCCAGCGCGGCGAGTACTCGCCCGACGTGGTCGTCGACCCGAGAGACCATCGTCCGATACTTGTACCGCATCTCCCTGACCGCCGCCTCGGTGAGCAACTCGCCCGAGCCGCATTCGCGAGCGCGCTTCGCGTGGAACGCGGGCTTGTCTGCGAGATCGTCGTCGAAGTTCGCCGGGACTCCCACGTCCTCACGGTCGTACCAGTGGTCGAACCCGGGGTCCTCGTAGAACCCCGGGTGCGGGAGGTTGAAAGAGACCGTGAGGAAGAAGGGCCGCTCGCCGTCGTGGGCGTCGAGGTACTCGACGGCCCGGTCTCGCGTCGTCGTGTCGCCCGGCGTCCCCTCCGGCGGGTTGGCCGTTTCGTGGACGTTCTCGGTTCGCTCCCAGCCGAGGTCACCGATGTTCCCCTCTCCCAGGTGCCACTTCCCGACGTAGACTGTCTCGTAGCCCGCCTCGCGGAACGGGCGAGCTACGCTCGGGGCGTCCGGGTCGAGTGGCCCGGGTTCCCAGTCGGGAAGCGTATACATCCCCGTCTGGTGGGGATACTGCCCGGTCACGATCGACGAGCGAGCGGGCGAACACTGCGGATGCGTGCTGTGACAGCCCGTGAAGAGCACGCCGTCGTCGATCAGCCCGTCGAGGTGGGGCGTTCTGAAGCTGTCGTCGACGGCACCGAGGGCTCTCGCCTGTTGCTGGTCGGTCAGTAGCAACACCACGTTCGGGCTGTCAGGCATACGGAAGTCCCAGTGCCGGACAGCTGATAAATCTGCTGGCGCTACCAGACTCCCGCCGTCCCCGTACCGCCGGCGTCGTCGCACCACTGCCGACCTCTCAAGTATGCTGAGCCAGTCTGCTGGCTTTCGGTGGCAACCGGCGTATGAACAGTCTTGAGACGGCCTACGCGACGGCGATACGCGGCATCCAGAGCGGTTCTCTTTCCATCTCGGCGAACAGCAGGTCACGGATCAGTCGCTGTTTGGTCTCCCGGTAGTCCGGGTCGTCCCAGCGATTGCGGTGTTCGCCCGGGTCGTCCTCCAGGTCGAACAGTTCACCGTACTCGCGGTCGTAGTAGACGGTGAGTTTGTACCGCTCCTCGACGTAGGTCTTGCAGTGGACGGTCGTCGGTTCGTGGCGGTTCTCGACGACCACGCCATCGCGCTCGCCGTCGCTCTCTCCGCGCCAGACGGCCGACTGGTCGACGCCGGTCATCGTTCGCGGGACGTCGATTCCCGCCAGCTCCAGGACTGTCGGCGCGAGGTCGTTCAGACTCTGGAGCGCGGAACACCGCCGACCGGCCGGCACCTCGCCGGGATATCGGGCGACGAACGGGACCCGAAGGAGGTCCTCGTAGTGGAACGGCCCTTTCGCCGTCAGGCCGTGCTGCCCGTAGAGATGGCCGTGATCGCTCGCGAAGACGACGAGCGTCTCCTCGGCGAGACCGAGTTCGTCGAGACGGTCCAGAATCTCGCCGACGTATTTGTCGAGGAGCGTCGTCATCGCGTAGTAGATGGCGACGTCCGCGGCCAGTTCGTCCTCGTCGTGCAGGTGCGAGTGGAACCCGTGGAGGGCCTGTCCGCTCTCGGCCCACTCGGAGAAGTCCGGGTCCGCCTCCTGGGTGAGCTGAAAGTGGGGCGGATTGTCGTCGTGTTCCCCGGGTTCTTTGCTCGGAATCGTCAGCTCGTCGGGGTCGTAGTACTCGTCCCAGGGCTCGGGGACGAGGTAGGACGGGTGAGGGTCGAAGAAGCTCGCCCAGCAGAAGAACGGTTCCTCACGCTCGGCGTGGCGCTCCAGTCGCGCGTTCGTCCGCTCGGCGATCCACGCGTCGTAGTGGTACTCCTCGGGGATGTTCCAGGCGCCGTGCTGTGCCTCGGTGTTCCCGGTCGGGGGGCGAAAACAGTCCCGCCAGTCTTCGAAGCCCTGTTCCTCCATCCAGAGCGCGTAGTGCTGGCCAACGTGTGCTTCGTCAGTGTGATTGCGCGCCAGTTCGACGTGGTCGAAGCCGTAGAAGGGTCCGTCGAACTCCCGCCAGAAATCGAAGTCCTGGAGTGTCGGGTAGGCCTCGATCGATCCATATTCTTCTGTGTCATCAAGCGGCTGGAAGTGCGCCTTGCCGATCAGGGAGGTCTCGTAACCGGCATTCGCGAAGTCCTCTCCGACGGTGTGTTCGTCTTCGGGAAGTTTCGTCCCCAGCGACCACGCGCCGTGCTGGCTCGGGGGCTTGCCCGTGATCATCGACGCCCGCGTCGGCGTGCAGGTCGGGTTCGAACAGTACGTGCGGTCGAACAGCGTGCCTTCGGCGACGAGACGGTCGAGGTTCGGCGTGTCGATCTCGTCGTTGACGACGCCGAGTGTGTTCCAGTGTTGCTGGTCTGTCGTGATCCACAGGACGTTCGGACGGTCCGCAGGTGGCATAATTCGTATCCCGCCAGCCCACCGATAAACGTTCGGGTGGACGCTCTCGATCCACCTCCACCTTTATTCCGTCGGGGCCGGAAACGGCGGTCCGAAGACGATGAAGACCGTCTACGTCGACATCGACTCGCTCAGACCCGACCACACCACCCCGTACGGCTACGAGAAAGAGACGACGCCGACGCTGGCCGACCTGGCCGAGGACAGCGCGGTGTTCGAACGCGCTTACGTCGCGGCGTCGCCGTGTATGCCCTCGCGCGCTGGCCTGTTGACCGGTCGCTACGCGGTCGACAACGGCGTCGCGACGCACGGCGCCCGCGGCCGCACGTTGAACGAACCCGCGATGTGGGACGACTTCGACGGTGACGAGACTGACTGGTGGACGCTGCCGGAGCTGTTTTTCAACGAACGGATCCACACCGCTGCGGTGTCGTCGTTCCCTCGTCACCCGTCGCCATGGTTCTACCAGCTCTGGCACGAGTTCCACCACCCCCAGGAACCGACGGGTGAGGGCGAGTACTTCCAGACGCCGCGCGCCGAGACGGTGGTCGACCGCGGCCTGTCTTTCCTCGAGGAGCACGGTGACGAACCGTTCTTCCTCTACATGCAGTTCTGGGACCCGCACACGCCGTACAACCGGTCGTCCGACGAAGTGGACGCGTTCGACGACGGCTACGTTCCGCCCTACCCCACGAGCGAACAGATCGACGACCATCGGGACTGGGATACCTGGCGGTCGGCGGGCACCGAGGGCGTCGCCGACCGGGAGGACCTGGCGCGTATCCTCGCACGTTACGACGCGGAGATCAACTACGTCGACGACCAGCTCGGTCGGCTGGTCGGATACCTGCGCCGGGAGGGACTGTACGACGAGACGTTGCTGGTGGTCACCGCAGACCACGGCGAGGAGTTCGGCGAACACGGCCTCTATCGAGAGCACTGGTCGACCCACGAGGGGACCCAACACGTTCCGCTGCTGGTCAAGCCCCCCGCCGACGAGCCGGTCGAGACCGGTCCGCGTGAACACCTCGTCACCAACGTCGACATGGCGCCGACGCTCGCCGATTACGCCGGCCTGGACGCGCCGGCACAGTGGCAGGGGCGCTCGATCCGGCCGGTCGTCGCGGACACCGGCGCGCCGGGCCGGGACCGCATCGTCGTCGACCACGGACTCTACACGGCCCAGCGGGCCGTCCGGACCGACCGCTGGAAGTTCGTCCGGACGTACGAGGACGGCCTCTGGGACCTCCCCGACCGCCAGCTGTTCGACATGCAGGGCGACCCCTGGGAACAGGAGAACGTCGCGGACGACTACCCCGACGTTGTCGACGAACTCGAGACGGAGATGGTCGAGTGGGCCGAAAGGCATCGTGGTCGTGCGGAGGACGAACTCCACGCCGTCGCCCGCGAGGGACCGGCCGGTCTCAACTGGGCGACTGACGACTGATACGGACGGCCGGAACGGCATCGGTACGTCGCCGGGTGTCGGTGAACTCCGGAGGCGACGTGCACTCGCCTGTCGGACACGTCGTCGACGCTGGCTGTGGGGTCGCCGTCGATGGCGGAGCGGACGTGACGCGTCGGCCGTTCCCGTGATCAGGTGTCCGCGGACGCCGGAGCTAAGTACACCGGTCCGGTAATTGTCCACCGTGTTCCCCCGCCTGGCCTATATCGAGTGGATCCGGGAACGGCTGGAGACGGCTTCGGTGTCTCACGACTTCGGATCGAGCGATCTGGGCCGGGAGTTCGAGGGTGCCGTCCCCCCGCGACTGGCGGCGCTGCCGGACCCGGAGGACGGCGTCAGTCTGGAGGCGCGCATCGCCGGGGTGTATGGACCGTCGGTCGACCCGAGCAACGTCCTGGTGACGGCGGGCGCGACGCAGGCGAACCTCGTCGCGGCCGCCACCGCCCTCGGGGAGTGGGGTGATCGACACGTCGTCGAGACGCCGGGCTACGAACCGTTGATAGCGACACCACGCGGCCTCGGCGCCGAGATCGACCGAGTCCACCGGGAGCCACCTCGATACGCGCTCGAGCCAGCGGCCGTCGCGGCGTCCGTCGACGACCGTACGGGGCTGGTGACGGTCACGAACCGACACAACCCCTCCGGCCAGTCGACCCCGCGGGAGCGGCTGGACGCCGTCGCGTCGGTCGTGGGCGGTCACGGAGCGTATCTCCTCGTCGACGAGGTGTACGCGCCTTTTCGGCGGGACCCGGAGACCGGGCCGGGGACGGCCCTGGGTGGGGTGACGGGGGCGGGGCTCGACCGGACGCTCGTCTCGAACTCGCTCACCAAGTTCCTCGGGTTCGACGCGCTGCGGACCGGCTGGCTCGTCGGGCCGACCGAAGCCGTCGACCGCGCGCGGTCGGTGGAACCACACTTTCTCAGTACGTCGAAGGTGAGCCGTCGCCTCGCCCACCGGGCGCTCGCAAACCTCGATACCGTCGTCGAACGCTCTCGTAATGCCGTCACCGAGAACAGCACACTCCTGTCGGCGTTCGTCAATTCCCGCGACGACCTCGAGGGCGTCGTGTTCCCGGAGTCGACGTTTGCCTTCCTCTCCCACCGGTCCCGGTCCGGCGACGAGGTGAGCGACGCGGCGCTCGACGCGGGGGTGCTCGTCGTCCCTGGCCGGTTCTTCGACTGTCCGGGGCGGTTCAGGATCTCACTCGGGGGAGACCCGGATCGAATGCGTGCGGGCCTCGACGCATTCGCGTCGGTCCTCGACTCGCTGGACTGATAGTGCTTATTGTAGATTATTTCCGGATCGCGCCGACCCCGGGG
>Ga0207770_100308_pt1 | contig 30001 bp, 24 predicted proteins | sample A23E2SouthBayCA_FD_187729 | JGI IMG/M metagenome (GOLD analysis project Ga0207770, IMG submission 187729) | Aerobic enrichment media microbial communities from Eden Landing Ponds, California, USA - A23 E2 (SPAdes) | ecosystem: Environmental > Aquatic > Marine > Unclassified | place: Emeryville... | reverse complement strand
ATCCGGACCGATCTCGAACTCACCGACCGCGAAGCGTACACCCTGCTTGGGCTGTACGTGGTGTTCGTCTGCTGGATGGCCCTCGAATCGGTCGGGCTTATTGAGACGGTCAGCGGTATTTGAGGCGGGTCCACAGTGCCGTCACTGGTGAGCCAGCATCCGCCCTCGATGCCCTCGGGAAACTGCCCTGTTGGGCTTACTCATCGCCTTCTCCGGGCGATAGTTCGCGGGAATACACAGCCTCGTCGTAGGGATCGCCACCGATAGTCAGTGTGCGAACATTAGTCCGCTCGAAGCCGAGATTCTCGAAGAACTCCCGGCTCCGGTCGTTCGAGGCCAGGTCGAGCGCCCGGAACTGCTCGACGCCGTGCTCCAGAAAGATGTCTTCGAGCCGGTCGTACAGTGCCGTCCCGACACCCTCACCGTGGTGCTCCGGATGGACGTACAGCCGCAGCATCGTTCCCATCGTATGCATAGTGATACCCTGAGTGAAGCCGATAATTTCGCCGTCTTGTTCGGCGACCAGCAGTGTCGCCTCGATATCGTCGAGGTCGTTGGCGGGGACGCCGCCGGCCCAGCCGTGGAGCGCGCTACCCAGTGGGTCGGCGTACCAGTCGGATATCGTCTCGTCGATGACCTCGGAGTCCAGCGAGTCGTAGGCGTCGTGCCACGCTGCCCGTGCGACCCGGCGGATGCCGTCGGCGTCGGCGTCGAAGGCTCGGCGGATAGCCGTCATCTGTGCCTCGACGCCGGACAGAGTGATTGTTCCGAGCCGGTTTTACACCGGGTAGACTGACGCGATAGACGGCGCAGTCCCGGCGGCTCGGCCGGATGCTGAATCGTGTCGCGTACCATAGATGCTGTGTCTATCGGTTCGTTTGGGCTATCATGGCTAATATCCTCTCCTTGGTGTGTGAATCTCTCTCACTATCTATAATGGTTTATCATTAGGTTTATGTAGGTGACACCCATTGATGCTCTTGTATGAGGACAGTCATCCTCGGTGTCATCGGCTCCGACGCGCACGTCGTTGGGATTACCATTCTGGAACGAGCGTTCGAAGCGGCAGGGTTCAACGTAGTCAACCTCGGTGTCCAGTCGTCCCAGTCGGAGTTCATCGACGCCGCGGATGAACACGACGCCGAAGCGATACTCGTTTCGTCGCTGTACGGCCACGCCGAGCAGGACTGCCAGGGATTCCAGCAACAAATTAACGAGGCAGGACTCGACGTGACGACGTACATCGGCGGCAACCTCGCCGTCGGGCAGGACTCCTTCGAGGAGACGCGGGAGACGTTCAAAGCGCTCGGCTTCGACCGGGTCTTCAATTCGGAGACCGACCCGGAGGAAGCCATCGAGGCACTGAAAGCCGACCTCGGCCACCGCTCCCGTGAGGAGGCCTCGTCCGAGAAGGTCCAGCTCGGCTCCTGATCCACGGACTCTTTTTAGCCGCTCACGGCAGCAAACCATACGTAATCCGGAACACTCTCAGCTACTGCTGCCGGTCGACCGCGCACAGCCCGGGATGCTTTACGACCAGAGTGAGTATGGTTTACAATGTCGCATATGACTGCTGAACTGAGTGACGGTACCGAAATCAAGAATATTCACGACGTGGTCGAAGGGTCGAACGGTGTCCACCTGAAGAAGGAGGTCGGCGGTGGCGGGCTCGAACGGGTCGCGCACATCCCGTATCCGAACCTCCTCTACGTGTACCACGACAACTGAACGTCGGCCAGAGCGACCTTCGTAATCGTGGTAATCCGGCAGCAGAACCGAGACTAGCGACGCACCTAGTCCCCCACCAATATATCGGCCCCACTGCATAGGTCTGCCATGTCCGAACCACGCGTCGTCGGCGTCGTCGGCAGTCTCAGGGAGCAGAGTTACACCAGAGTCGGCATCGAGCGCGCACTCGCTGCCGCCGAAGAGACGGGAGCGACGACGGAACTGCTCGACCTCCAGGAGTTCGATCTGCCGGTGTTCGACGCCGACCACCGCGAGGCCGGTGACGCCGTCGCGTTCGCTGACAGCATCCACGCGGCTGATTCAGTTTTGCTGGGGACGCCGGTGTATCACGGGTCCTATTCCGGCGTATTGAAGAACGCACTCGACTACTGCGGGTTTGACGAGTTCGAACACAAGACCGTGGGGTTACTGGCGGTCGCTGGCGGGGGCTTTCCCATCACCGCACTCGAACACCTGCGCTCGGTCTGTCGGGCGCTGAACTGCTGGGTCATCCCACATCAGGCTGCAGTTCCGAACGCGCGCAACCATATCGCCGATGGCCAGATAGTTGACGCCGACATCGAGGAACGCGTGGTGACCCTCGGCGAGGAAGCGGTCCAGTACGCGAACATCGAGCCGGACCCGGCGTGTTTCGAGAGTGCGGAGAACGTCGGCGCGGACGATTAGCCGCGAGGACCGCCGTGGGTGTCCGAGCCGTGAGCGGCCGGTCCGAAGGAGCGGATGATTAGCCGTGAGGACCACTCTGCGTGTCCGAACTGTGAGCATCCGCTTCGCAGGAGCGGACGATTAACCGCGAAGACCGCCGTGGGTGTCCGAGCCGTGAGCGGCCGCTGACCGAGAGAAGGAAACGGTCAAACCGACCCACGTCTTATTGACGGTCGTGACTCAGTGGGTCGAGAATCCGACCGGTGGCCGGGACCGGGGGCCAACCGCGCTGGTTCGCGCGTGGGTCGAGATCCTACGGCGTCCGCGGCGCTTTTTCCGCACCGGCGTCGCGCCGGGCGACCAGGCTCCGGGGCTGGTGTTTGCGGCGACGGTCGTCCTCTTCGAGGAGGTGAGCCGCTATGCCGTCGTCAATCTGGCCGAGCGGGGGCTACTTTCGACAGGGCCGTTCGATTACCCCGCTATCGGCGGGTTCTCGCCCGGCGTTGCGGTACTGGCGCTGTTTGCTATCCTCGTGTTCGTCACGCCGGCAACGGTACATCTGACGGCGGCGTTGCAGACGCTGCTGTTGCTCCCCGTCGCGTCGGACCGCGGCGGCGTCAGTGAGACCGTGCAGGTGATGTGCTATGCGATGGCCCCCTGTCTGCTGGCGGGTCTGCCGAGCGCAGAGGTCCGGGTGCTCGTCACCGCCTGGGGCGCAGGGCTGTACCTGATCGGGACCGCTATCGTTCACAACGTCAGGCTCCCGGTGGCTGCAATCGTCGGGGCCATCCCCGCCGCGATTATTTTCGGCTACGGCTTCCGTGGCTTCCAGGCCCTCTCGGTGCTGGCCGCTAACTACGGGTTTTAGGGTCCGGCGGCGTGCGTTTCCGCACGATGCTCAGTATTGATATCGACCAGTTCATGCTGGAACTCAAGGATGGAGCGTTCAAGAGCGTCGGCCCCTCGAACAAGGAAGCGACGATCAAGATGTACGACGTGGACGGCGTCGACGTTCGCGAATACGGCGACAAGCGCGTGAAAATTGCCTTCGAAGACGAACAGGGAAGCGAAATCGAGGTCGCCCTGTTCCCGGAACAGGCGAAAGCCGTCGCTTCAGGGCTAGAGCTACTCGAAGAGGAAAGCGAGATGTTCGAATAGAGATCCCGTTTGGCTCGTCCGGAATTCGACAACCGTTTTAGGCCCGACATGCTTGCACCGTGTAATGGGTTCGTGTATCATCTGCGGCAAATCTGTCGAAGGACGCATCTGTGACCTCCACGAGGAGGACGCCCTGTTCGAGTTCCGTGGCTCGCGTGCCGACCAGCTATCGGTCGACCGCTACTACCGCGGCAGTGTCGACGGCTTCGCCGAGTTCGGCGTGTTCGTCGACATCGGCGACAGCGTAACGGGGCTGCTCCACCGGAGCGAACTGGACCAGCGGCTCGATTCCCTCGACTGGGAGTCGGGTGACACCGTCTACGTCCAGGTCAAGAACGTACGGGACAACGGCAACGTCGACCTCGGCTGGTCGATCCGCCAGTCCGAACGCGAGTTCCGCGGCGTCCTCGTAGACGACCCGGAAATCGGCCATTCCGTCCTGCTTGAGAACGAAGACGACGAAGACGACGAGGTGGACGAGGAAGCAGCGCCTGAATCGACAGCCGACGAGTCAACAAGCCAGAGTGACGACGAGTCGAGTGCGGACGACGACTCCGGCGCAAGCCAGCCTGACTCCGAGAGTGCCACAAGCGCCGGTGCTGTCAGCCGAGCCAGCGACGACGACCGCGTCGAGGGCACTGCGTCCGTTGGCGGCAACGACAGTGGGTCGAACACCGCCGTCATGACCGAGTCTGACGAGGAAGCCGACGCAGAGAGCGAGGCAAGCCAGTCAGACGAGACGACCGATGAACCGGTCGCCGCGGCTATCGGCGACCTTGACGACCACGTCGGTGCGGACGTTCGGCTGGAAGGCGAAGTCGTCGGCATCCGACAGACCTCCGGGCCGACAGTGTTCGAACTGCAGGACGAGACCGGCACTGTCGATTGCGCGGCCTTCGTCGAAGCGGGTGTCCGCGCTTACCCCGAAGTCGAAGAAGACGACTACATTCGACTGTCGGGCGACGTCCGTGAGCGACGTGGCGAACTGCAGGTCGAGACCGAAGACCTCGATGTGCTCGAAGCAGAAGAGCGCGAAGAAGTCGAACAGCGACTCGCTGATGCGCTCGATGACGAGGCCCGACCCGACACGGCCGACCCGCTCGCCGAAGACACGGCGGTCGCGGCCCTCTCCGATGAACTGGTCGAGGCAGCGACCCAGATCCGGAAAGCAGTGCTGACCGACCGACCGGTCATCGTCCGCCACGCTAACACCGCGGACGGCTACCTCGCCGGCAGCGCGCTCGAACGGGCGGCGCTCCCGCTCGTCACCGAGCAGCACCGCCGCGCCGACGCGAAGTACCACTACTTCGACCGGCGACCTATCGAGGGCGGCGTCTACGACATGGACGACGCAACGAAGGACACGACGACGATGCTCGACAACCGAGAGCGCCACGAGGAGAAGCTCCCGCTGTTCGTCTTCGTCGCCGCCGGCGGCACGCGCGAGAGCCTCGACGGCTTCGACCTGCTGAACGTCTACGGCGCGCCGAGCGTCGTCATCGACGACATCGATGTCGACGGCGCGGTCGTCGACACCGTCGACGCCGTCGTCTCGCCCTCGGCTGACGCCGTTTCCGAGACCACCTCGACGGCGCTCGCGGCCAACGTCGCCGCACACGTCAACGAGGACGTTCGCGACGACCTGCAACACCTCCCGGCCGTGAGCTTCTGGGAGGATATCCCCGAGCCGTACGTCGACGCCGCCAGCGAGGCCGGCTACGACGAGACTGCGGTGTCGGAACTCCGCGAAGCTGTCGCCCTCGAAGCCCACTACCAGTCCTACGAGGACAAGCGCGAACTCATCACCGACCTCGTGTTCGGCGACGACGAGGAAGACGTGGGCGGCTTGGCCGGCCACATCGCCGAGCAGTTCCGCGAGAAGGTTGACGAAGAGGTGGCCACCGCCCGAGCCAACCTCGACCACCGGACTGTTGACGGCGTTGACATCGCCGTGCTCGACACGGACGCGTTCACTCACCAGTACGAGTTCCCACCGGAGTCGCTTCTGCTCGACGAACTCCACCGGGATGTCCGCGACGAGAGTGACGCCGTGCTCGGCATCTCGACGGACACGATGTACGTCCGTGCCAACGGTGATCTGGACCTGCACGAGCTAGTCAACGAGGTCAGCGAGCGAGTTCCCGAAGGCGGCGTCGCGACACGGAGCGTCCGCGAGGGGACCATCCGCTATCTGGCTGGCGAGCGCCCGGCCGTCCTCGACGCCACGCTCGACGTGCTGGCCGACGAACTGTAACGCAACAGACTTTTTCTCCCTGCCGGCAGTCTGACCGGGCATGAGCGACGGCCCCGTCAACGAAGCCGACCTCGACTGGACCGACCACGAACACGGCGACCGGACGTTCAAGCGCAAGCAGATCGGTGACGCCGCCGGAGGCGAAAAACTCGGTGCGAGCCTCTACGCCGTCCCGCCGGGCAAGCGGCTCTGGGTGCGCCACTACCACGAGGGCAACGAGGAAGCAATATTCGTCCGTGGCGGAACGGGAACGCTCCGGCTCGGCCCCGAGGCCGACGAGCACGCGCTGGAACCGGGCGATTACGTGGCGCTCCCGGCCGGAGAGGAGAGCGCGCACGAAATCGAGGCCGGTGAGTCTGAACTCCGACTGCTAATGGTTTCGACGATGGAAGAACCGGATATCACTGTCTACCCCGACCGGGAGATGGTCGGACTGTACGCCGGGTCGCCCCCGGGCGGCGAGAAAGCAGACCGGACGCTGTCGACGTATCTCGACAGGAACGCCGAAAAAGAGTACTGGGAGGAGTGAGTCGCTAGCGGCTGCCGACCTCGAACTCCGACAGCATCGTCTGGAGCCGCTCCGATTGGTCGGCGAGTGATTCGATGCTGGCACTGACCTGTGACATGGACGCGGCCTGTTCCTGCGCGGTCGCGGAGGCGGTTTCGGTTTCCGCGGCGGTCGCCTCACTGATGTCCACGGCTTCCTCGACCATCGCCACCGTTTCCTCGGTCGTGGCGGCCTGGTCATCGGTCGTGTCGCTGATCTCCTGAATACCGTTGTCGGTCGCCTCGGCGTTTTCAGCCACTTGCGTGAACGTGTCGACGACAGCTTCCACGGCTTCGGTACTCTCTTGCATGTCCTCCTTGGCTCCCCGTGCCTCCGTGACCGTGGTTTCGGTCTGCGCCTGGGTCTCCGCGATGAGCTGTTCGATTTCGCTTGCCGAGGTTTGCGTCTCCTCAGCTAGCTGTTTGACCTCGTCCGCAACGACGGCGAACCCGTCGCCGCCAGATCCGTTCCCGGCCCGGGCTGCCTCGATGTTGGCGTTCAGGGCCAGCATGTTCGTCTGTTCGGCGATGTCGCCGATGAGTTCGACGATGTCACCGATCTCGGCCATCTTCTCGTCCAATCGCTCCACGTTTTCAACGGTCGAGTCGATCGCCGTCTGGACCTCACGGGAGCCCGCTATCGCTTCCTGTGCCGTCTCCTGGCCCGCGTCTGCAATCTCAGCCGTCTCGCGGGACCGCTCCGCGACGGTTTCGGCGGACGCGGCGACCTCTTCGACGGTCGCCGACAGATCGGTCATCTCGCCGGAGACGGTTTCGAGCATCTCCCGTTGTTCGTCCGCCCCGCTGGCGATGCCCTGAATCGACTCGCTCATGTCCTCGCTGGCTCCGGTCGCCTCGTTCGCACCGGCCGTGACCTGGTCGCTCGTCGTTGCAACCTCTTCCGAAAACGTCTGTATCTCCTCCATCGCCGACTCCGTCTCCGTCATCATCTTGTTGAACGACTCTGCGATCTGTGCCATCGCTTCGTTGTCGGCCACGTCGGGGTCGACGCGAACCGTCAGGTCACCGTCAGCGGCAGCCGCCATCGCCTCGCTGAATCTGCTGGCTGTCTCCTGGAGTTCCGTGTTTTGCTGCTCGGCGGCCTGCATTTTTGCCTCCGCCTTCTCGCGGGCCTCCTTTGCCTCTGCGCGTTTCCGCTCTATCTCCTCTTGTTTGGCCTGAAGGTCGTCAATCTCCGAGGCGCGTTGTTCGGCTTGTTCGAAACGCTCCTGTGACTTCTCGCGTGATCGCTCGGTTGACACCCAGTTGTTCACGAGGGCGACACACAGCATCAGGACGAACCCACCGTGGATGAGCCCCCACGCCCATGGGTTGTTAATTGCTGCCGCGTGGTTATAGACGCGACTCGGGTCGATGGTCCCAAAGTACCCGTGGGTGAGAACCACATACGCCAATCCCCACAAGAATGGGACCCAGTCTTCGTACACAGCAACCATTGCCATCCCGACAAAGAAATGAAAATGAGCTTCGATATAGCCGCCGGATAATTGAACGAGGGCCAGTGACGACACAAACACCGCCGTGACTGAGAGGATTGTCCTGACACGCCGCCTGAAGCGAGCGATGAGGCTCCCAGCTGACAGGGCGAACACAACCCCACAGAGTAACAGTACCCGTGGCAGCGCGGTAGCAGGGATTTGCGCTTCAGCTATCGGAGTTGACCCGGTGTAGATGCCAAGCCCGAACAGAAACGGGATATGCAGCAATGTCACGAGCACCACACTCCGGTGTCGGTTGCGCCACTGCTTGTCCGGGATTGTCGAACCATCCGGGATATAGGATACGAAGCTTTCTAGCCGCTCGGCTGGGCCTGGATTGCGATCTGTTTGCTGCCCAATGTCTCCCGTTGGCTGTGCCATATGCACACATGGTATGGATACCGCAAATTAACCTTTTCGCGCAGATTATCATTTCCTGAACTGCGGTATTGCCATGGACTCCATGCACTGAAAGAACTTTGCGCCGCTCCTGTAACCGACACTGGCTCCCGTTTACGCTCGCAGGCGGACGCAGTATGATGGATTGCTCGCAACCCAGTGGATTGGAAATAGTGGTTGGAGCCCAGCGTTGCTGTATTACCCGTCACTCACACGCTGCGTTCAAACACAGAATACTCATCCGGCAGTATCAACTGACATACCGAGGCCAGGTACCTGCAGTCACGATCTGACAGTCTATGTGCTGTTTCCAGTTGCGCACTGTTTACCAACCGCGACTCCGGCCGTGCTACTTATTAGCCCCTGAGACAGACTTAGCTGCCTTCTTCGCACCGTAGTACGCCCACTCAGCGCTGTAACAGAACACGCAGCCGCGGAAGGTCGGCCGGTCGAGGCTCCCGGTGTCGCCCGTTTCACTGCTCATACTTCGACATGGGGTGACAAGATAATGAACCCCACGGCTATCCCCGTCGCTGACGATACCCGAGCGACACGCTTATTCGGCCGAGACGCCGATTTCGCACAACGCCGATGAGCACGGAGACGCCGGACCCAGACGAGACAGAGACCTTCCAGCAGGTGTGTGCGGAGCTGGTCGACCGGATTCTCGCAGGTGAGGTCGAGCGCGACGACGTCGAATCAGCCAAGATCGATGTCTGCCGCGAGTACTCCGCGCCGAAAGTGCCGAAAAACTCCGAACTGCTCGATTACGCGCCACAGGAGCACCGCGAGGTGCTGGAGGAGGTTCTCCAGCGCAAGCCGGTTCGGACCGCCTCGGGTGTGTCCCCCATCGCTATCATGACTTCGCCAGAGCGGTGCCCCCATGGGAAGTGCCTGTACTGTCCCGGCGGCCCCGACTCGGAGTTCTCCTCCGCCCAGTCCTACACCGGTCACGAACCCGCGGCCGCACGCGGCGAACAGAACGACTACGACCCGTACGGGCAGGTCACCCTCCGGCTCAACCAACTTCGGGAGATCGGCCATCCCGTGGATAAGGCCGAACTCATCGTGATGGGCGGGACGATGACAGCCCGGAGCCACGACTATCAGGAGTGGTTCGTCAAACGAGCCCTCGAAGCGATGAATGACTTCGATGTGGACGGAGAGCCGACGCCCGCAGAGGACGTGAGCTTCGCCGAAGACGACTACGAGTTCCGCTATCTGGAGGACGTTATCGCTGAGAACGAGACCGCCGATGTCCGCAACGTCGCCACGACGTTCGAGACGAAGCCCGACTGGTGTGACCCCGAGCAGATCGACCGGATGCTCGACCTTGGCGCCACGAAAGTTGAGGTGGGCGTCCAGACCACCTTCGAGCGCATCAACCGCGAGATGCACCGCGGTCACGGCGTCCAGGCCTCCATCGACGCCAACCGCCGCCTGCGCGACTCAGGGTTCAAAGTTGGCTTCCACATGATGCCGGGCCAGCCCGGGATGTCAAAGGAGATGTGTCTGGAGGACTTCCGACGTATCTTCGAGCAGACCGACTGGCGGCCGGACTACCTCAAAATATACCCGACGCTGATCGTCGAAGGAACCGTCACCTATGACTGGTGGCGCAAAGACGAGTTCGACCCGCTGGACAACGACGAGGCCGCTGAGTTAGTCGCCGAAATCAAGGATATGATTCCCCGCTACACCCGACTTCAGCGCGTCCAGCGGGACATCCCGGCTGACTTCATCGAAGGCGGGGTCTGGAAGTCGAACCTCCGGCAACTCGCCTGGAAGCGGATGGAAGAACACGACTGGACGTGTGACTGTATCCGCTGTCGCGAGGCCGGACACAGCGATGACGTCGCCGAGAACATCGAACTCGACGTGATGACCTACGAGGCCTGTGGCGGCACGGAACACTTCATCTCCTTCGAGGACTTCGAGAACGATGTCCTCGTCGGCTTCTGTCGGCTTCGGTTCCCCAACGACCCGGTGCGCCGGGAGCTACAGGACGCCGCAATCGTCCGCGAACTCCACGTCTACGGCAACGCCGTCGGCGTCGGGCAGGAAGGTGACGATGAGGACCACCAGCACAAAGGCTACGGAAAGAAACTGCTGGAGAAAGCGGAGGCACTGGCCCGGGACGCCGGCTTCCCGAAACTGGCCGTCATTTCCGGCATCGGTGTCCGGCAGTACTACCGGGAGAAACTGGGGTACAAGCAGGACGGCCCGTACGTGAGCAAGCGCCTCTGATAGCGTTCCGACCTGACTTTCCAATCGCTACCGTGTAACCGTACGGCTTGTGAGTGGCCCATAGCTACAGAACTGCGATGTTGTGTGTCCGCTCAGCGTGCGGTGCCGCCACCGCGCCACGGGTGCTGGGCGACGATTGAAGGGACAGACGTCATTTGAGGTACTATATGTATACCGACGTGACAGCCGTACTGCCGGAGTGGTGTGACTAGCCCATTACCTGTAATGTCTGGCTGCATCCCTTATTAGACTAGAACCGGCAGTAGCGGACGGAAGGCGCGATAATAGGACCTTACTTGGCGATTCGTTCCCGCTAACTAATTACCATACTGTCATCGGCCAACCCATGGGTAAGATTACGGGCCTGTGGCTATCAGCGATGACGCTACTGGCTGTGGTTGCGGTGTCGACGGCCCCGATGTTTGGGCCGGGCGTTGCGGCTGCGTCTAATCACGAGACAGGGACTATCAAGGTGACCGACGCCTCGACGACAAAGACCAACAGCTCCGGAACGCACGACGCGCCGTTCTCGGTCGTTCCCGACATGGAGTTTCAGGTAGAGTTCACGGCTACAAACACCGGAGACCGCGACAGCACGAAACAAGTAGCCGTCACGGTTGACGGCGAGCAAGTCGAGCAAGTCGACGTTGCACTCGACAGCGGCCAGCAGACGAACAAGACCGTTCCTGTCGCGCTCGACGACACCGGCGAGCACGACCTCGCCGTCGGCGGTGTCTCAGCCGGGACGGTGACCGTCGTCGAACCGCCGAATATCACGGTCACTGAGACGGCTGTTAACCGAACTACGGTCACGCGAGGTGAACACATTGAAGTAACTCACACGCTGGAAAACACTGGCGGGAAAACCGGCGCGCTGACCGTCACACCGACGCTGAAGAACACGGACACCGGAGAGTCTCAGATGGTCAACGAACTCGATGTCGAGGTCGGTGGCGGCGACACGGAGACGACCTCGTGGACGCTGGACACCGGGACCCTCGACGAGCTGCCTGCCGGGGCGTACGAACTGCGGGACGGTTCCGGCTCGAACCCGACCATCACCATCGAGGAATCCAGGCAGTTCACCGTCGATTACTCGCAGCTAAGCGACGACTCGACGGTCACCGGCGAGCCCGTCGACCTGACGGTCCGGATGCAAAACCCCAGAGGCGGGGACGGGTCGGCGACAGAGGACGTCGTTCTGCAGACTGACGGCTCCGAAATCGCCACCCGGACCGTCGAAATCGAGAACGGCGATACGGAGACGCTGGAGTTCTCACCGAGCTTCGACAGCGAGGGTACTTACGACCTGACGATAAACGGCGAATCGGTCGGGACCGTCGACGTTGCGGACGAGGGCTCGCTCCAGATTCAGGACGCCGGGCTCATCGACACCCAGGTCAATACTGACACGGACACGGGTGGCATCGGGACCCGCGAGCCGGAGCTGTGGGTGACGGTGGAGAACACTGGCGGACAGACCGGAACGATTACGCTGCCTATCGAAGTTGGCGGCACACAGGTTGGCCAGGAGTCGGTAACGGTCCCGGCCGGAGAGACAGTCAACGAGACACTCCTCTATCGACTCGAAGGAGCTGTTGACGAGGGCGACCACGAGGTCACGGTCGACGGCGTCATCGCCGGCACCCTGACTGTCGGCCAGCCCGATATTCAGGTCACCGACGCGAGGTGGAACAGAACAACGGTCACTCGGGGCGGCACGGCAGAGCTGACGGTGACGGCCAGAAACGACGGGACCGTGACCGCGAAGCAGGAGTTCTGGATCGAAACGGAGAACGAAGCCGTCGACGCCGTCTCGTTCGATCTGGAACCCGATGCATCCGATACGGACACGTACGTGCACACGTTCGAGGAGCCCGGCACGTACCAGTTCACGGTCGGTAGCGAGACTCAGGCAGTCACAGTCGAGCAGCCAGCGACGTTCGAGGTCTCTGATAGGGCCCTGAACACGACGAGTGTGAGCGAGGGCAAGAGCGTCGCGGTGATCGCAACAGTCACGAACACCGGCGACCAGGCAGGCACCTACGAGGTCCCGCTTACGGTCGCTGACGAGCGTGCGGACGCTACGGAACTGCGATTAGGCCCCGGCGAATCGACGACTGTCTCGTTTACCGAACCGTTCACCGCCGTGGGAACGTACGCTATCGATCTCGACGGCGAGCGGGTCGGGACGGTCCGTGTGTCCGAGTCGGCGACGTTCGAAACCACCACTGTCGACCTGAACCGAACGGATGTCGTCACCGGAGCGCCGATAGCAGTCGCCGCGACTGTTCGGAACGAGGGTGACCAGACCGGAACGACCGAGGTGCGGTTACAGGAGGACGGTACCACGATAGATACGCAGTCGGTGACACTCGCCGGCGGCGAGGAAACGACCGTCACGTTCGTCCAGTCGTTCAGCGATGCGGGGACGCGAGCTATCGCCGTCGACAACCAGTTCGGAGCCCGTGTGACAGTGACTGACCCGGCGACGTTCGAGATCAGCAACGCGGCGGTCAGTAGTGAGTCTGTGACTCAGGGAGGCGCTGTCGAACTTAGCGCGACCGTAACGAACACCGGTGGACAGGCGGGGAACGTCACGGGGAACTTCTCAGTGGCGAGTTCCGTTGTGGAGAGCCGAGAAGTGACCTTGGATGGCGGTGAGGCGAGAGAAATCACGCACGAACACGTCTTCAACAGCAGTGGGAACTACGTAGTCGATATCAATGGTGAGCGGGCTGGCACGGTCACGGTCAAGGAGCCGGCGGCGTTCGACACGGCTGCTGTCGAACTGAACCGGACGAGCACTCGAACAGGCGAGCCCGTTGAGGTGACTGCCACGGTCGTTAACAACGGTGACGAGACGGGGACCTCCCCGGTTCGACTGCAGGCCAACGACGATATCGTGGACACGACGAACGTCTCGCTTTCGGGCGGTCAGCAGACCAACGTCACGTTCGTCTACGTCTTCGAGAGTGGCGGTGAGTACGACGTGGCGGTCAACAGTGACTCCGGCGGAAACATTTCAGTGACCCAACCCGCGACGTTCGAGGTTCGCGACGTAAAACTGGGCAACCAGTCCGCCGAAACCGGCGAGTCAGTAGATGTGACAGCGACTGTCGCAAATGTCGGTACAGAGAGTGGAAACTACACCGCGGCGCTCACAGAGAGCAATCAGACGCTTAAATCCAAAACCATCGGTCCGATTGCCGGCGGTGAGACGGCAACTGTCACTTTCAGTATCTCCTTTGACAATGAGAGCAACCGGTCGCTCGCTATTGGTAGCGCCACCACCGAAACGCTCGCTGTGGAAGCTGAAAGCAATAGTGACGACGGTGGTGGAGGCGGCGGTGGCGGCGGCGGTGGCGGCGGAGGCGGTGGTGGCGGCGGATTCAATTTCAATGACGAGTCCGACGAGACCGACAACGGCGGCGGTGCAGAGGCTCCTGCTATCTCGCTGTCGCAAATCGATAACGGCGTCACTGTTCAGGTGACCGCCGACGCTGCGAACTCGACGGTCTCCCAGTCGCTGAATCGCTCCGGGCCGTCCGAGACCGCGCCGGCCTTTACCCTCTCTGCACTCTCGCTCAACGTAACCAACGAAAGTGATGGGTTCAACGCGACACTGCTCGGCCCACACGCTACGCCGAACGACATGGCCGCGGTTCAGGAAGACGGTGTGCGCGGATACGTGACCGTCACTTCCGGCGCAAATGCGTCTGCCATCAGCCGGGCGACGTACACCCTGCGGCTCAACGAATCGGCGCTTCGGGCCAATGGGTCGATGGACGCCGTCAGAGTGTTCCAGTACCACAACGGGTCCTGGAGGCAGCTACCCAGTACTGTTAACGCGACGAACAAGTCCATTCGGGCGACGGCGTCCAATCTATCAACCATCGCTGTCGTTTCCCCGGCCGCTAATGCGTCCACTCCGATGACAGACGACTCTTCGGATACGAATATGTCGACGTCGACGCCCGCAGAACTCACCGTTGCTGATGCGTCGCTGATGGCTGACTGGGTCCGGGCCGGTTTCAACACGTCGGCGCGAGCGACAGTCGAGAACCCGACCGACGAAACCGCCGAACAGACGCTGACGGTCACTGTTGACGGCGACCCGGTTGCTTCCCGGACCGTCCGGCTTAACGCCGGCGAACAAACGACTGTGACAATAGAGTTCGAGGCTGTCGATGGCGCAGTTGCGGTCAACGGCGTCAGTGCGGGTGACCTGCGTGTTGGCTCGGATACCGCCCAGAGCACAGGCGGGTCCGCGAGTGACGAGACTGGTGAAAGCGGTGGTGGTGCAGAGCCAGCCGCGGAAACGGCCGCAGCGTCCGGCCCGGGATTCACTGTCCAGCTAGCCGCACTCGTGCTGGCGCTGGTCGCCGGTCTTGCTCGCGTCTATCGTCGGGTGTAGAGCGCATACAGGCGGCAGACTTTCCGGGCTCGCTCACAGTCGAAGACCAATCTGTTTCGGTCACTGACGGTGCTGGCTGGGCAACGACTGCAGCACAGGGTCCGGCTTCTCGCTCCCACAGGTGGGCGTCGGTGTCACGATACTCACTGTCATCGGCTGGGCGTGTTGGGGCCTTCGACGCAAGCGGAGCCGCTGAATCGGACCGCTGGCTGGCGGTCCGAACTGGTTGTGTGGTGGATTTTTACTCGTACCGTCCGACGGGCAAGTATGGCTCGTAATCTCGCAGTCGTTGGTGCCGGTGGTGCCGGTGCGGCAGCAGCGTACGCGCTCCGCGACGCGGACGTCAACGTAACAGTGTTCGAGAAGAGCCGCGGCGTCTGCGGGCGCGCTGCGACCCGGCGGCACGGCGACTGTACGTACGAGTACGGGGCGAACTATCTCAAGGCCGACGACGGCCGCGTGACGGAACTGGTCACAGAGACCCTCCCGACTGAGGGACTCGTCGATATCAAGGAACCGGTGTACGCGTTCGACAGGACCGGCGACATCGGCACCGGTCGGGATGCTGACGAACACAAATGGACGTACGAGGCAGGCATTACACAGGTCGCAAAGCGGCTGTTCAACGAGGCAGACGCCGACGTAGAGAACGGCGTGCGGGTTGAGCGTCTGGAGCGACAGCGCGACGGCTGGCGGCTTGAGGACGATGAGGGGGCGGACCTTGGACACTTCGACGCCGCGTTGCTAACACCGCCGGCTCCCCAGACGGCTGACCTGCTGGGGCAGTCGCGGTGGGACCACGACGACTGTCGGGACCTTCGGCAAGAGATCGCTTCGGTGCCCTATCGAACGGTTATCTCCGGCGTGTTGCACTATCCCTTCGAACTCGACGTGCCGTGGTACGCCGCGGTCAACAGCGACAAAGAGCACGATATTGGCTGGGTCGGCCGCGAAGAGTGCAAGGACGGCCACGTCCCCGACGGCGAGTCCCTGCTGCTGGTCCAGATGAACGAACCGTGGTCGATTGCGAACTACGACGAACACCCCGACACGCTCATCGACGACATCGCGTCGCGGACGGCCCGATTGCTGGACGACGACCGGCTGGCCGACCCCGACTGGACCGACCACCAGCATTGGCGGTACTCCCAGCCCGAGGGCGAAGTCGACCACGACCTGCTGTCGTGTGCGGCCGAGCACGACCTGCACTTCGCTGGCGACTGGGTGGCCGGCGAGGGGCGACTCCACGCGGCGTTACGGAACGGACTGGAGACGGGCGAGGCAATCGCCGACAGCGGGTAACGGAACGCCTTTGGGTGCCCGCCGACAGCCACCGACATGGACCACAAGCGGGAACTGACGAGCGTCGACCTCGCCGCTCTTGAGGGCGAACTCGCCGGCTACGAGGGCGCGAAGCTCGACAAGGCGTACCTCTACCCCGAGGACGACCTCGTCAGACTGAAGCTCCGGGACTTCGACCGCGGCCGCGTCGAGTTCCTCATCGAAGTCGGTGATGTCAAGCGCGCCCACGTTGCCGACCAGAGCCACGTCCCCGACGCGCCGGGTCGGCCGCCGGACTTCGCGATGATGCTCCGGAACCGGCTGTCGGGCGCTGACCTCGTCCGCGTCGAGCAGTTCGAGTTCGACCGCATCATCGAACTGGAGTTCGACCGCGAGGACGCGTCGACGACTATCGTCGCGGAGCTGTTCGGCGACGGGAACGTCGCCGTGCTGGACGAATACGGCGAGGTCATCGACTGTCTTGAAACGGTTCGGCTCAAATCCCGAACCGTCGCACCCGGGACGCCCTACGAATTCCCGTCGGCGCGGTTCAACCCGATGACTGTCGATTATGACGGGTTTGTCGCTCGCATCAAGGAATCCGACGCTGACCTCGTGCGGACGCTGGCGACGCAACTGAATTTCGGCGGCCTCTACGGCGAGGAACTGTGTACCCGCGCCGGCATCGACTACAACGTCGCCGTCGACGACCTCGATGAGTCCGATTTCGAGCGGCTGTACGAACTCATCGACGAGATGGGGACGCGCCTGCGTGAGGGAGATGTCGACCCGCGGGTGTACTACGAAACGCTCGACGACGGTGACGGTGCAGGCAACGGGGAATCCGGCGATGACCCGGACCGCCGGCGCATCGACGTGACGCCGATTCCGCTGGCGGAGTACGAAGAATTGTACAGCGAATCTTTCACGGAGTTCAACCCCGCGCTGGACGACTACTTCTTCAATTTCCAGCGGGAGGAGGAAGTCGAGGGCGGCGAGACACAGCGCCCGGACTTCGAGGCCGAGATAGAGAAACAGCAGCGCATCATCCAGCAACAGGAGCAGGCTATCGAGGACTTCGAAGCCGACGCCGAGGTCGAACGGGAGAAGGCCGAGCTGCTGTACGCCAACTACGACCTCGTCGACGACGTGCTCTCGACGGTGCAGGCCGCCCGCCAGGACGACGTGTCCTGGGACGACATCGAGGCGAAGTTTGACGAGGGGGCCGACCGCGGCATCGCGGCCGCCGAAGCAGTTGTCTCGCTTGATGGGAGCGAGGGGACGGTGACCCTCGACATCGACGGGACGCGGGTCACAGTGGACGCCTTCACCGGCGTCGAGAAGAACGCCGACGAACTGTACAAGGAGGCCAAACGCATCGAGGAGAAGAAGGAGGGCGCGCTCGCTGCCATCGAGAACACCCGCGAGGACCTCGAAGCGGTCAAAGAGCGGCGCGAGGAGTGGGAGGCCGACGACGGCGAGGACGAAGCCGATAACGACGAGGGCGAGGACGAACCGACGGACTGGCTCTCGATGCAGTCCATTCCGACCCGGTCGACCGAGCGCTGGTACGAGCAGTTCCGCTGGTTCCACACCTCGGACGGCTTCCTCGTCATCGGCGGCCGCGACGCCGACGACAACGAGGAACTCGTCCAGAAATACTTGGAGGGCGGTGACAAGTTCTTCCACGCGCAGGCCCACGGCGGCCCGGTCACGGTGCTCAAGGCCACCGGTCCCAGTGAGCCGTCCAAGGAGGTTGAGTTCCCGCAGTCGTCACTGGACCAGGCCGCCCAGTTCGCGGTCTCGTACTCCTCGGTCTGGAAAGACGGGAAGTTCGCCGGCGACGTGTACATGGTCGACCCCGACCAGGTGTCGAAAACGCCGGAAAGCGGCGAGTATCTGGAGAAGGGCGGCTTCGCCGTCCGCGGCGACCGGACGTACTTCGAGGGCACGCCGGCCGGCGTCGCCGTCGGTATCACCTGCGACGACGAGACGCGGGTCATCGGTGGCCCGCCGGCGGCTATCGAGGGACAGGCCGCGACGAGCATCACCGTTGAACCGGGCCAGTACGCCCAGAACGATATCGCCAAGCGCCTCTACCGCGAGTTCAAGGAGCGGTTCGCCGACGAGACGTTCGTCCGCAAGGTCGCCAGCCCGGACCAGATACAGGAGTTCCTGCCGCCCGGCGGCAGTCGGATGACTGAGGATTGACGATGCGGGGGCAGAGAGAACACCGCGCTGGAGGTGACTGACCGGATGAGCGACCTCGGGAAAATCGACCGCGACCTGTTCGATACCGTCATCTACCCGGAACTGGGCGCGGACCGAGAAGACGTGACGCTGGGGCCGACGCACGGCATTGACTTCGGCGTCATCGACGTGGGCGGTGACGCTCTCGTCACAGCCACCGACCCGCTGTCGGTGCTCCCCGATCTGGGGTTCGAACGGGCTGGTCGGTTTGCACTCGATGTGGTACTTGCCGACGTTGCCGTTTCCGGCATCCCGCCGTCGCATCTCTCAGTGACGTTCACGCTCCCGCCCGAGATGACAGACGACGAACTGGCGGCGATGTGGCACGGCTTCGCCGAACGGGCCGAAGAAGTCGGCGTGAGCGTCGTCACCGGCCACACCGCCCGGTATTCGGGCGTCGACTATTCATGGGTCGGTGGCGCAACGGTGCTTGGCGTCGGGCCCCACGAGGACATCGTCCGCCCGGACGGCGCACGACCGGGCGACAAACTGGTCGTCGGGACCGGTCCCGGTGCGGAAGTCACGGGCCTGTTCGCGACCCTCTTCCCGACGCAGATCGGGCTGTCGCCCGACCGAACCGCCACTGCACAGGAACGTCTGGCCGACACCGCACTCGTCGAGGACGCCATGGCTGCGACGAACGCTGGAAACGTGATGGCGATGCACGACGCCACCGAGGGCGGCATCACTGGTGCGCTCATCGAGATGGCCGACGGTGCGGGCGTCCGATTCGACGTGGACAGCGATGCGATGCCGCTTGCTGACGGCGTCGGCGCGCTCTGTGACGCGCTCGACATCGACCCCTGGCACGTCAGCAGTTGCGGGACGCTTCTGGCCGCCGTCGACCCCGCAGATGCCGACGATGTTGTCGGTGCGCTCCGCGACCGCGGGACGCCGGCCGCCGTCGTCGGCGAAGTGACCGACGGTGAGGGGCTGTACGTCGACGGCACCCGACAGTCACATCCCGGAGCGGACCCCTCGTGGGAGGCGTTCGCCAGCTTACAGGCGGCCGCCGACGGCACCCCTGACCAGCAGTGAGACGCTGAGAATTGCCCGACTGCCGGCTACAACTGCCAGCACGGCGCACGTACTGCTATATATACCTGTACGTTGTATTATAAATTGATGTGACACCTTGTCGAGACTGACGTGGCAGCGACCACGCCAGCCAGGCCGATGTCACGGAGTACCACCATGTTCCAAGAAGCACTATCGTATCCGCGGGACAGCGACAGCGCAGTGAAAACCATCGCCATCGGGGGCGTGTTGCTGTTCCTGAGTTTCCTCGTCGTGCCGGTGTTCTTCGTCCTCGGCTATATCGCCCGGACACTCCGAGCGGTGCTGGACGATGAGGCCGAACCGCCGGTGTTCGACGACTGGGGCGACCTGGGTATGGACGGCCTGAAGGTGTTCGCTATCGGATTCGCCTACTCACTCGTCCCGGCGGCCATCGCCCTTGCGGCGGTGTTCGCAAGCGGTGCGACGCTAGGTCTGGGCGGCAACGGGGCCGGAAGCGGACTGGCTGTCGGCCTCATTGCCCTCGTCGCGACGCTCGCGGTGACCGTACTTTCGCTCGCCATCGCGTACGTGCTCCCGGCCGCAATCGTCGCGTACGTTCGCACGGACAGCATCGCGGCGGCGTTCGCACCGGACGAACTTCGCCGGCTCGCGTTCAGCCGGACCTACGCCACTGGCTGGCTGGTCGCGTTCGGTATCAGCCTGATCGCCGGCGTCCTCATCGGCGTCCTGAACGCTGTCGTCATCGGCGCGGTGCTGGCCCCCTTCGTGACGTTCTACGCGAACGTGGCGGGGACCTACGCCATCGGAACGGCCGTGCGGGATATGCCCGCCACTGACGCAGGCGATGAGACGCCCGCGACAGGCTCGGTTGCCTGATCGGCACAGTACGCCGATTCGGTGTCTCACCGTTCCGGCGAATCGAATGGCAGAACACTTGTGTCCCTGAAGCGGACGCTTCAGTATGCAAATACAGAGTCAGGAGACCACCGCGGAAGGGGCAGAACGCATCGAGGTGGTCCCCGAGACGCTTGACGACCTCTGGCACCTCTCGTATGTCATCGAGCCGGGGGACCTCGTCTCTGGCGACACGACGCGGCGCATCCAGCGCAACGATGACAACCTCCGGGACAAAGGCGGCGAGCGCGAGCCGATGTGGATTCAGATCGAGGTCACCGACGTGGAGTTCGCGAAGTTCGCCAACCGCCTCCGTGTCGGCGGCGAAATTGTCGATTGCTCCCGCGAGGACCAGCTGGGCTTTCACCACACGCTCAACGTCGAGGAACACACCGAACTCACCGTCGAGAAGCACCTCAAGCCCGATCAGGCCGACCGTCTGGAAGAGGCCGTCGAGGCGACGGAGAACCCCGACGTGGCGATTGCGACCGTAGAGGAAGGAGAGGCTCACGTCCACACTGTCGCCCAGTACGGCACCGAGGAGCGAGCGACGATCACCTCGACGACCGGGAAGGGGGAGTACGCCCGTCCACGGAAGGAACTGTTCGACGAGCTGGCGTCAGTCCTCAAACGGCAGGACGTGGACGCCTACATCCTTGCGGGTCCCGGCTTCACCAAACAGGACGCGCTGGACCACTTTCAGGACGAGATTCCCGATATCGCCGAACAGATTACTGTCGTCGACACGTCCGCTGTCGGTGACCGCGGTGTCCACGAAGTACTCAAACGCGGCGCTGTCGAGGACGTCCAGCAGCAGACCCGCATCGCCGAGGAGGCGGACTACATCGACGAACTGATGGCGCGCATCGGCTCAGGCTCGGAGGTGGCCTACGGACCGGAAGAAGTCGCCAAGGCGGCCGACTACGGCGCTATTGAGACGCTGCTCGTGCTGGACGAACGACTCCGGCTGGAGCGGGCCGGCGAGGGCGACTGGGATATCGATGTCGACCAGATCATCGAAACGACAGAACAGAAAGGCGGCGACGTAACCGTCTTCTCCGCGGAGTTTGCGCCCGGACAGCAACTCTCGAATCTGGGCGGTGTCGCGGCGCTACTGCGTTACCGCCTCGATTGAGGCCGCGTACCCACGATACGTGTCTACCGTCTTTCATTCCGCCGGTGAGTCCCCCGAAACCGTTTTTTGCCCCGCTCTCCATTGGTACGTAGTTCCAATGTCTGCGAGGAGTGGGTGATATGTCGTTCGAAGAACAACAGGACTTTGCCAGACAGGTCGCCGACCTGAACAAATACGGCCAGGCACTCAACCGCTGCGAGTCCGTCGATGAAGTCGTCTCGCTCACGCTCGAAGCGATGTCGCTGCTGTTCGAGTTCTCGTACTCTACGTTCGTCGAGGTTCGCGACGACGAGCTCCGCGTCGTCCACAGTACGAACCCGAATCTCGTGCAGGGCGAGCCACCGAGTGACTTGGCTCGACGGGCGCAGGAGGCCGGCGAAACGCTGGTCGAACAGGGCGCTGATGCCGCTGTCACGGCCGACTCGGATGTGACGGGTGCGCTGGCTGTCCCGTCCCGGATGGGCGATGAGGTGACTGCGGTGTTGGTCACTCGGTCACAGACCGTCGAGGAGTTCGGAGACGAATACGTCAGACCGATGGAAATTCTTGCCACCCACGCCGCGACGGCCATCTCCAATATCCGCTCTCGTGAACGGCTAGAGCGGGCTCATCGGGATCTGGAACGGCGAAAGGAGATGATTGAGATGTACGACCGGCTGCTCCGCCACGACCTGGGTAACGACCTGCAGGTCATTGCCGGGTTCGCCGATGTCGTCGCTGGACAGGTCGACGGCCAGACCGAGGAGTACGCCGGCAAGATCCAGCGCGCAGCCGAGAGCGCCGCCGACCTCATCCAGCGCGTCGGCGACCTCGTCTCGACGCTGGAAGCTCAGGACAACCCGGAGCCACAGGACCTCGAATCGGTCCTCGGGAACACGGTGCGTGATGTCAGAGACAACTACGGGTCACTGACTGTCGATTTTGCGCAGTCAGACTTCGAGTATCAGGTGTACGGCGGTGACCTGCTCGACTCGGTGTTCACGAACATCATGTCCAACGCGGCGGTCCACAACGAGGGCGATGTCCACATGCGAGTGTATCCGGCGGAAGTCAGCCCCGACGAGGTTACGGTCTGTTTCGCCGACGACGGGGACGGTGTCTCGCCGGACTTGCGCGAGGATATTTTCCAGATGGGTGTGAAGGGCCAGGAGAGTTCGGGGACCGGCTTCGGCCTCGGGTTCGTTCGGGCGCTGACTGAATCCTACGGCGGCAGCGTCAGCGTGGGCGAAAGCGACGCTGGCGGGGCCGAGTTCCGCGTCACGCTCGAACGCATCTAGCTAACTGTTATCGTCAGGCTGTCCTCGGCAAACTGCACGTCGCCATCGTAGCTGTCCGCTATCGACTCAAGCATCTCCTCGTGTCGTCCCTCCGTGTGTGGATACAGGTGGGTGAGATACACGCGCCCGACCTCGGCGTCGGCATCGCGGAGCGTCGCTCCGAGTGTTGTCGGCGTCGGGTGGTTCGACACGTCCACGTCGTCCGGGAACGAGCAGTCGTGAACGAGCACGGCCGACCCGTCGGCGAACTCGATGAGGTCCGTGAACGCCTCGGAGTCAGCACCGAGCGTTATTGCCGGCCCGTCACCGACGGAAAGCCGGTAGGCAAAACACTGCATCGAGTGGCGCGTCTCGCAGGTGTCGCCACTGAACCCAGCCAGTTCGAAGGGGCCGCCATCGAGGTCCCTGAGTGTCAGGTCCAGTCGGTCCTGCATGTAGTCGTGTGTTTCGAGCAGGTCCCGAACCAGATCGCTCGTCCCCGGCGGGCCAGCTATCGTGAGGTCCGTCTCACCGGCCAGCCAGCGGGCCTTCATCAGCACGTCGAGGTCGGAAACGTGGTCCAGATGGTGGTGAGTCAGCAAGACAGTGTCGACGCCTTCGTACCCCGTGTCGGTCTGTGCCAGCGAGTGCAACACGCCGCTACCACAGTCGACGAGCAGCCGGTTCCCGTCGCGCTCCAGCAGATAGCCGGACTGCATTCGAGAGCCGGTGGGCATGGCGCTGCCGGTGCCGAGAAACGTGAGACGCATACCGGACGACAGCGAGCGAACGGACAAAGGGTTGGTGTCTGGGGGAACACGTTGCCAGGGGAACCACCAGGGAGCGTCAGCGGAGTGAGGGCGGTGGCCGTCGGCGGGGACGGGGTCAGGGCGGCCGTGTGGGAAGGTCACCCGTCGACGGCGCAGTTCATGCTTGGGACGGGGATAGCAAAAATTCACCCGTGGCTCAAAAACTGTTTTAACCGAACCGCGTCTGCGGCAAAACCGCGAAACGGAGCGGGAGACACTTGTGCGAGTACGACGAGAAGCGAGTATGAAGAAATCACTCGACGAGCACGCCGAGCGGTTCTCCGACCACGCCGACGCGTACGACGAGGACCAGGATTCGGCGGCGTATCGCGCCTGCGTCGATTTCGTTGTCGACCACGCGGCCCCCGAGAGCGACGACGTGGTACTTGACCTCGGCACGGGCACCGGAGCGATTGCGTTCGCACTCGCGTCCGACGCAGCGGAGATTATCGGCCGCGACATCAGCGACGGGATGCTGGAGAAAGCTCGGGAGAAAGCCGACGGGCGAGGCGTCGAGAACGTTTCCTTCGGCGACGGCCGCTTCCGCGCTCCGAACGTCGACCGGCCGGTGGACATCGTCACATCGAACTTTGCGATGCACCATCTTGGCGACGACGAGAAACGCGAGGCTATCGACACAATCGCCGACCTGGGGCCGCGGCGCATTGTCCTCGGGGACGTGATGCTGTTTGGCGACGACGACCCCGACGCACCATTTTACAGCCCTGAAGTCGACGACCCGGCGACGGTCGGCGTCCTCGCTGACGCCTTCACCGATGCCGGCTACGCGCTGACGGCCGTCGAGATGGTTACCGAGCAGGCTGGCGTGTTGGTCGCCGAACGCGTTAAATCGGACTGAAGCGACTGAACCGTTAATCGACTTAGCGGTAGTTTCTGTACGCCCAGAACGAGACGTACAGCGTCATGACCAGCAACCCGCCGAGGAAGAAGGCCACACCGGGCTCGATATAGAAGCCGCCACTGGCCGCGGCGTCGGTCGTCAGTTGCCGCGCCTCCTCGGTCATTACTTCGACCGGGGTGTCGGCCTCCGGAGCCGGAGTGCTTTTCGGGGCCGGCGTGGCTTCTGGGGCCTCCGTCGCCTCAGCCACCTGGAATCCGCCGTCGTCCGCCGCTGTCGGGGTCGGTGTGGTATCGGCCGTCGCGGCTGTCTGGTTCGCCGCGTCCAGACGCTCGACGTCTCCGCCACCCTGCGCACCGTCACCGGCGGTTCCTGCGTCGCCGGCCCCGGAGCTCCCGAACTGGACCGGGAACTGCCCGAGCAGGAGTTGCAGCATGACGCTGGCCGCAGTGAGGATGCCGATAACAGGCAAAACGCGGCGGACGAGCGACCGGAGCGATTGCTTGCGGTCCTGTGTGCCGACAAACAGCACCAGCGGGTCATCCGGGGGCTCGTACACCTTCATCTCCTGGCCTTTCTCTGAGTACTGGACCCCGGCGACAGCGATGAGTTCCTCGTCTTCCAGTTTCTCCAGATGATAGGAGACCTTCTGTATCGACATATCGAGCCGGTCGGCCAGTTCTGAGGGTGTCCCCGGCTCCTCATAGACCGTGTTGAGTATTTCCCTGGCCGTTTCCGAGGAGAGGGCATCGAGTACGGCCGAGACATCTTCGTCGACCCCGACGACCTGTAGCTCCCCATCCTGTGAGGTGCTCGTGTCGGGACCGCGGGAGGGCAGCAACGACATATATTCCGTTCACTGCCGCCCAGCGTAATGAATCTCGTGGAACCTCACAGACCCATTTGAGTCTAGAGACTCACTCCAGCCGTTCGGTCACCGACGCGACCGCGTCGGACGAAAGCGAGGTTCTGGGCGGTCGCACCGTCGCGTGGTCGATGACGCCGCGGTCGGCGAGCAGCGCCTTCACCGTTGGCGCAAAACCGAACTCGGCACACGCGTCCGAGAGCGGTGAGAGGACATCCCGCTGGACTGTTCTGGCCTGTGCAACATCGCCGCTTGCGACGGCAGTACCCGCCTGCTCCAGTTCGTCAAACAGTAGATGCGAGAGCGCGCTGATGCCACCGTCGCCGCCCAGCACAATTGACGGGACGAACAGGCCGTCGTGGCCCTGGTAGACGGTGAAATCCGCAGGCGTCTGATTCATGACCGCGGTGACGTACGGGAGGTCGCCCGAGGAGTCCTTGAGTCCCGCGACGGCGTCGGACTGAGCGAGCGCGGCGACCGTCTCGATGGAGAGTTCCTGTCCGACGGCCCCGGGGATGTTGTAGAGGTAGACGGGCAGCGGCGCGTCGGCCAGTACCGCGTCGAAGAACGCCTCGTTGCCCGCTCCGCTCGCCTGGCCGCCGTAGTACGACGGCACGACCAGCGTGCTGTCCGCGCCCTGTTCGGCGGCAAACGCCATCCGCTTGTGGACAGTCGCAACGTCGGTGGCGGCCGTCCCGACGATGACGCGGCAGTCGTCGGGCGCTGTCGCCGCTGCGGTTCGGACGACGGTCCGGTACTCCTGCGGCGACAGCGTCTCGAACTCGCCAGTCGTCCCGCAGGGAACGATGCCGTCGACGCCGGCCGCTACGACGTGCTGGACCAGCGACTCTATGCCAGCGACATCGAGGTTGCCGTCGGCGTCGAACGGTGTCACCAACGGCGTCAGTACGTCGAAGGAGTCGGCCATGCCACAGGCCAGACGTGGCGGTCGCTTAGTCGTTTTCCCGTCGATATGGCGGAACCCACTTGCCCCGGCAGTCCTACAGGTCGGTAAGAGCCGACAATGGGAGGACGCGAGCGTCTCGCAGCGACGGACCCGGAGTTCGACCCGGAGGCGGTCGACATCGACGACGCCGAGGTGCTTGACCGCCTCGCGCCCGTCGTTCAGGAGTGGTGGGTCGAGCAGTTCGGCGAGTTCGTCCCCGGTAACGGCGGCTTCTTCACGCCGCCACAGAAAGAGGCCATCCCGCTCATCCACGAGCGCGAGAACGCGCTCATCTGTGCGCCGACGGGGAGCGGCAAGACCCTCGCCTCCTTCACTGGCATCATCAATGAACTGTTCGGGAAGGCCCGCGAGGACGAACTGGAGAACTCCGTCTACTGTCTGTACGTCTCGCCGCTGAAGTCGCTGGCCAACGACATCCACCGGAACCTCGGACAGCCACTCGACGGTATCACTGCCAAACTCGATGAACGCGGCGAGGATGTGGAAATCCGGCACGCCATCCGCCACGGGGACACCAGTGACAGCGAGCGGCAGGCGATGCTCGAAACGACGCCCCACATCCTCAACACGACGCCGGAAACCCTCGCAATTCTGCTGAACTCCCCAAAGTTCAAAAAGAAACTTGAAACCATCGAGTACGTCATCGTCGACGAGATTCACAGCCTCGCCGAGAACAAGCGCGGGACCCACCTCTCGGTGTCGCTGGAGCGCCTAGAGGAGATGGTCGAGGAACCGCCGACGCGAATCGGCTGTTCGGCGACCGTCGAACCGCTCGACACCGTCGCGGAGTTTCTGGTCGGCTGTGAGGAGCCCGGTGGCGAGCCCCGCGACTACGAAATCGTCGACACGCGGTTTGCCCGCGACTTCGACATGGAGCTGTCCTGTCCGGCCGACGACCTCATCAACACGCCGCGGGATATCGTCACCGAGCGGTTCTACAAGCAACTCCACGACCACATCCAGTCTCACACCAACACGCTCGTGTTCACGAACACGCGCTCGGGAGCCGAACGCGTCCTGCACAACCTCCGCGAAAAGTTCGGTGATTACGACGAGTCCAACTCCGGCTGTCACCACGGCTCGCTCTCGAAGGAGCGACGCCGCGACATCGAGGAGTCGCTGAAGGAGGGGTCACTCGATGTGGTGACGACCTCGACCAGCCTGGAACTGGGCATCGATATGCCTCATATCGACCTCGTCGTGCAGGTCGGCTCGCCCAAATCCGTGGCCGCGTTGCTCCAGCGCATCGGCCGCGCCGGCCACCAGCTCGGCGAAACTGTCGAGGGCCGGGTCATCGCACTGGACCGCGACGAACTCGTGGAGTGTGCGGTGATGCTCGAAAAGGCCGAACGGGGCTTTGTCGACCGCGTGTTCATCCCCGAGAACGCACAGGACGTGGCCACACAGCAGATATACGGCATGGCCATCAACGATGTCCGCCCCGAGGAGACGTTCAAAAGCGTCCTCCGTCGGGCCTACCCGTATCGGGACTACGACGACGGGGACTGGGAACGGCTGATGCGGTACATGACCGCCGACTACCCGGGGATGGAAGACAAGAACGTCTACGCCAAAATCTGGCGGGACACGAACGATGCGCCCGACGGCGAGCACCACTACGAGGACTACGATGTGGGCCAGCCGCTCATCGGCAAACGCGGCCGACTCGCGCGGGTCATCTACATGACCAACATCGGGACGATTCCGGACTCGTTTACCTGTGACGTTGTCACCCGGAGCGACGACAGCTGGGTCGGCCAGCTGGACGAATCGTATCTGGACACGTTAGAGAAAGGCGACGTGTTCGTACTGGGTGGGAACAACTTCGAGTACCGCTACCGCCGCGGGTCGAAGGTGTACGTCGACCGGACCGCCGCCCGCCCGACGGTCCCGTCGTGGTTCTCCGAGCGCCTCCCGCTGTCGTACGACCTCGGCCGCGAGATACTCGACTTTCAGGGCCAACTGCTGGACCGACTGGCCGACGGCGGGATGTCGGAAGTCCGGAACTGGCTCCGGACGTTCCCCGTCGACGAGAACAGCGTCCGGGCCATCGCGCGGATGTTCCGCGAGCAGGTGGCCTACGCTGGACCTGATAGCGTCGCGACGACCGACCGCCTCGTCATCGAGGAGACGCTTGACCACGACGAGTACGAACGGCACTACCACGTCCACTCGAACTACGGCCGGCGGTTCAACGACGGCTTTTCTCGGCTACTGGCGTATCACATCGCCCGGGCGGCCAGCGCGAACGTTCAGGTCGCCGTCGCCGACAACGGCTTCACGCTCTCGATGCCGCTGAACCGAAAAGTCGACATCGCGCGAATCGTCCGCGATTTGGACCCAGAAACAGCCCGCGAGGACCTCCGGGCCAGCCTCGACGGGACAGACCTCCTCCAGCGATACTTCCGCATCAACGCCACGCGGTCCCTGATGATACTCAAACGCTACAAGGGCTACGAGAAATCGGCCAGTGAACAGCAGGTCTCCTCGGAGATGCTGCTCGGGTTCGCCGAGGACCTCAGCGATTTCGCCGTCGTCGAAGAGACCTACCGGGAGATTCTGGAGGATAAGCTCAACGTCGACGGCATTGAGACTATCCTGCGTGCGATGCAGGACGGCGACGTTGACGTGGTCCGGACCCGCGTCGACTCGCCGTCGCCACGCGCCTTCGGCCTCGCGACGCTGATGGCCAGCGACGTGGTCCTCGCCGAGGACGAGTCGGCCGTCCTGCAGGAGTTCCACCAGCGCGTGCTAAACGAGATTGACGACGGAAACGGCGAAGACAGCGCCGTCGCCACTGACGACTGAGTGGCTGGGACTGTTCGACTCGGATTACTTTCCTCCGCTGTACTGCCGACGAGCAAGCAGTAAAGACCACGGGGCACAAAGGCGTGTTCTGCAATGCCACATCACACACACGGGAGTGACGACGCGCACGACCACGAAGAGCCGGAGGCCGGCCACGTCCACGAATCGGTTGACGACGGCGTCGACGCGAGGGACGACTGGGCGCGTCGACGGCGCAAGGGCATCCCGACCGACAAGCAACTGCTCGTCGTCGCGTGTATGGACGAGCGAATCCCCGTCGAGGACGCGCTTGGGCTCTCGCTGGGCGACGCACAGATATACCGAAACGCCGGTGGGAAGGTAACAGACGACGTAATTCGCTCGGCGGCGCTGACAACACAGTATTTCGATACGACGGAAATCATCGTCGTCAACCACACCGACTGTGGAATGATGAGTGCGTCCGACGAGGATATCGTTGCAGGGTTCGAGGCCGCGGTCGACGGTGACCTCGATGATATCGATCTAGACCCGGCACTGCCGGAGCTAGACACCGGTGACGCGTCAATCGCGGAGTGGGTCCGGATGACCGACGACATCGACGCGGCCTGTGCGGCACAGGTCGAATACCTCGAAAACCACGAGCTGATTCCCGATGATGTCACGGTGACAGGCTACGTCTACGAAGTCGAGAGTGGCCACCTCCGCCGGCCCGGCGAGCGCGTCGCTGAACAGGTCAACGAGCGCGTGTAGTCCGATACGGTCATCACCGGGCGGCTTACGACGTAGTCTCGTTTTCCGTCATTCCGTCATTCATTTCGTCGTCACCCATCGACTCGCCGTCCGCTGCCTCCGTCATCGATTCGGTCATTGCGCTGCCGTCCATCGCTGTGTTATTCTCTTGGGCCATCGAGCTGCTCGTTTCGCCGCCCTCCATCGAGTCAGTCATCCCCTCATCGTTCAT
>Ga0207770_100304_pt1 | contig 30108 bp, 33 predicted proteins | sample A23E2SouthBayCA_FD_187729 | JGI IMG/M metagenome (GOLD analysis project Ga0207770, IMG submission 187729) | Aerobic enrichment media microbial communities from Eden Landing Ponds, California, USA - A23 E2 (SPAdes) | ecosystem: Environmental > Aquatic > Marine > Unclassified | place: Emeryville... | reverse complement strand
CCCGTGAGCGGTCCCGACAGGTCAGGGTTCCGGTCGCCACCGCCGTATCGGCCGGCCGCGTCCCGGGCTATCACCGCCGTTCAGTCGCGCTCGGGCTCGCCGACGTCCCAGGCCAGACTGGCGAGTTCGGCGAACTCCGCGGGCGTGACGTTGCCCGCACGCGCGCTCATCAGGTCCTCGTCGGCGGCGTCGACGACGACATCGGCGTCGCCCAGCCCCGAGATGTGGACGGTGTTGCGGACGGCGTTGCGCATCGTCTTCCGGCGCTGGGTGAACACTGCTCGCAGGAAGTCCATGAAGAACTCGTCGCTCGGGACGTCGTACTCCGGGTCACGGGGCGTCGTCCGCACCACGGCGCTCTCGACGGCGGGCGGGGGCGAGAACGCTTCTGGAGGGACGGTCTCGACGACATCGACGTCGGCGTAGTGACCGGCTGTCACCGACAGGCGGCCGTAGTCGTCGGTCCCCGGCTCGGCGGCCATCCGCTCGGCGAACTCTCGCTGGAACATGAGGACCATCGGACGACCGGACGGGAGCAGGCGGAAGGCGATCTCGCTGGAGGCGCCGTAGGGCAGATTCGACACCGACGCAGAGAAGTCGGGCAGGTCGACGTCGAGCGCGTCGCCCTCGACGACGGTGAGTTTTCCGGCTTCGATCTCGGCGGCGAACTCCTCGCGGAGGAAGTCGGCGAGGTCGGGGTCGCGCTCGATGGCCGTCACGCGGTCGGCCACGGCCAGCAGCCGGTCGGTGAGCGCGCCCGTCCCGGCACCGATCTCGAGGACGTGCGAGCAGTCGACGTCGGCCTCCTGTGCGTACTCGGGGAGTCGGTCGAGGACGCGGTCGTCGACCAGGAAGTGCTGGTCGCGGTCGGGGTCGCCGCGGACGCCCGCGCGAGCGAGCAACGCGTCGGGGTCCCGGCGTTCGGTGTCCGCACCGCCGTCCAGTTCCTCGCTCACGCTTCCTCGTGGCGGGCGAACGTGCGGTACTTGAGGTCGTCCTCGCGGATCTCCTCGAGGAGTCGCTCGACGATCACGTCTCTGGGGTTGTGGAGGCCGTTGACCCGGTCTTCGAGGTCGTCGAAGCTGTCGAACGGGCGGCGTTTGCGCTCGTCGAGGATGGAGTTACGGAGTTTCTTCCCGATACCGGGGAGGAGATTGAGCTGGTGGAGCCGCAGCGTGATGGGCTGGGCGTCGTTGTAGAAGTCGACGAACCGCGCTTCTTCCTCGTCGACGAGGTCCTCGACGACGTACTCGAGCTCCGACTGGGCGCCGCCCGGGAGGTCCTCGAACTCGACCTCGCCGACGTGTTCGAAACGGTCGTCCGAGCGGTCGACGTGGACGACGTCGCCGATAGAGACGCCCGCGTCGGCGTCGAGGATGATCTCGTAGAGCCGGAAATCCGCGCGGTCGAGCGCGTAGGCCAGCGGCTGTTTCTGGTACTGGGGTCGGTCGTCCTCGGTCCGGCCGTGAGCCAGGAAGTCGAGAACCACCGCCGCAGGCGCCGACGACTCGTCGCGCTCGGTGTCACTCATGATACAGCAGTACGCCCAGGGAGAACTTAAACCTCAGCAGTCTCGCTCGCCGACTCAGACGTACTTGGCGACGACTTCGAGGATCTCGTCGAGTTCCTCGCCCGACAGCGAGTACCGCTCCTGGGCGTAGACCGCCCGGAGTTCGTCGCGGTCCTGGGGCTGGAGGTCCGCGATCTTGTAGGCTGTCGGTTCGTCGACTTTCTCCAGTTCCAGGAGTTCCTCGACGAACTCCCTGGACTCTTCGGGGTCGAGGAGGGCGAAGCGATTGACGTGTTCGATCGCTCGCGCCAGTTCGTAGCGCATCTCGCGGTCCTCGTCGGCCGCGCGTTCGCGCTCTAACTCCTCCAGGATCGCCTTCGTCTCGGCCACCGTCAGATACTCCTCGTCTAGCTTCTCTTTGAATATCGTCATGGTTCGTAGGTCGCGGTGCTCGTCTCCCGGAGCATCGACCGGCACCGGCGGTCGGCCGACACAGTCATACTCGCAGTTCTGTGCGGGGGCGCACAAACACCTTTCGAACCACTCCCACCCCGCTGGCCTCCTGCCCGGTTCGACCACCCCCGCGACCGGTGTCCGGACATCCCTTCCAGCCCGCACTGCCGCTGTCGAGGGGCTTCTCACGCCTGATAACGAGTGCAGCAGAGACTGGGACTCTCGTTCCAGCTACGCCCGGTTTTCGTACCGATACCCCGATATCGAGGGCGCGAATCTCTATTTCACTCTGTGAGAGCTGGAAAGGTGACAATCGTTTGTGGGTATCGAACCTGATATTCGTGAAGGATGATGACAGGTTAAGACAGACTCCGAGAAACAGTGGGTCGATGGCACACACGAACAGACGGGTCCGCAGGGTCGGAGCCACGCTGGCGGTCGGGTGCGTCGCGAGCGCGGTCGCGGTGGGTCCGGCGGCGGCGTCGCCGGCCGGACTCCAGACGGGCGGGCCGAACCTCTTCTTCGCGACGAGCGAGATCGCACAGGTGATGCTGTCGATCGCGGCGGTCAGTTTCGCGGTGCTGGCCGCGCGCATGTACGGTGGCGAGATCGGGAAGGCGATCTACACCGTCAGCGGCGGCGTCATCCTGTTCAGTACGTGGCAACTGTTGAACGGCGCGTCCCAGCTCCTCCAGTGGCAACGACCACCGGCCGGCGTCGGGTCCACGATCAACCTCATCGTGACGATCCTCCTGCTGGCGGGATTCTACATGCTCTACGAGACGATCAACGGCGCGACCACCGCGTGACATGAGCTACAAACACCTCGCTGGACGGCTCATCGAGACCCAGCGGTCGATGCTCGGCGAGCCCGCGATCGAGATCGCACGCTCGACCGAGGGGATCACCGTCACCGACGACGGGACCGTCACCGGTGTCGAGGGGGAGGGTCGCGCGGTCGTCGACGAACTCGCGCGACGGTACACCGACATGCTCGGCGACGCCGCCGAGATGCGACTCCTGGCTGCGGCCCGCGAGTTCGAGGGCGAACTCGCGCTCCCACCTTCGCTCGGCGGCCACGCCGACGTCGACCCCACACACCGCGACCCGGCGACCCACGACCCCGCCGGATCCGGTCCTGTGACCTACGAACCGGCCGACGACACGGCCGAACCCGACGACCGGACCGCCACCGACACGGGAGACCTCGATCCCCTCGCTCCCGCGGTCGACGCACACGGTCCGAACCCCGAGACGGGTGCGGTCTCCGACGGCGGTGCCGTCGAGAGCGGGTCGTCTGCCGACGGCCCGGCCCGCGTCGTCTCCCCGACGCCGTCGGGGGCCACCGAAGTCGTCTCACCCACGCCGAGCGGCCCCGGCGAGGTGGTCTCGCCCACCCCCGGCGCGTCCGGTCGGCCGCGCGGTGACGCTGGCCCCGCCCCCGACGGACGGGTCGTCGAGACGCCCGACCTCTCCACGACGGCCGGACCCGCCGATACGGCAGTCGATGCCGACGACGGTGGGAGTACGCCCGCCGACGCCGAGACCGGCGAATCGGTCTCCTACGGGCGCGCGGTCGACGACGACTCCGAGATCGAACTCGAGGACCCGGTGACGGTCAGGTACACTGTCGCGAGCGACCTCGGGGCGGTCGACGACGCGACGGCGGACCTCTCGTCGGTCTACCTGCTCCCCGACGGCGAATCGGGCTGGCAGGTGCCTGTCGCCGTCGAAGAGGCGGTCGCGGGTGCCGTCGCGGAGGCGCTCGACTGCGAACCGGCCGCCGTCGGCAACGCCACCGCTCCCGTCGACGTCGAGCGGCTGCTCGCAACCCTGCGTGGGGAGTACGGCGACACCGTCTCGTTCGAACTACGGGGCCCACTGCAGGGGCTGACGGTCACGTTCCACCACACGGGCGCGCTCGCGGTCCACTGAGTCGCCGGTTCTCGCGGTCCACTGAGTCGCTCCGTTTCGCGGTCGTCAGAATCGGAGAGCAGTCGCTCCGGGCGAAGAGAACAGGATCGGCACCGACGGTCCGAAAAACGGGAGACTCAGTCCTGGCGGCGGAGGTGTGCGGCCTTGGCGATGAGCGTCTTCTGGACGCTGTCGTCGGAGACCGCGACGGTGTAGGCGGTGCCCTGCTTGCCGGTGACCTCTCCGGTGCGACCGTCGAAGCGCGGGTGGAAGCGCCCCTCGGGAACGCTCGGGTCGATCTTCAGGTGGACTTTCTCGCCGGGTTCGTACTCCTCGACCGCACGCTGGGGCGGCGACGTGCCGCGCTCGCGCGGTTCGTTTTTCAGCTTGTTCCGTGTGTTCGACCGGGGTCCGTTGGAGTTGGGCATTCGTGGCTCCCGATTGGCCAGTCGCGCTTATAAATCGTGCGTTACGCGGTTGTCGGGTCGTCTGGCAGTCGTGGAGCACCGGCTGACCGGACTCGGAAAACCGACTGTAAAACTGGGCCCTCTCTAGAGTCGGCCGACGTTCTGGACCTCGACGGACTCGACCTCGTCGACGTCAGCGAACGCTTCCTCGACGGCGTCGGTCCCGCCGGCGTCGTCGGGGACGATCACGGTGGGCAGGAGGGCGACGAGGCCGAAGGCGACGTCGTCGCGCTCGAAGCCGTTGATCTTCGCACCCTCGGGGAGTGCCGCCTCCAGGCGCTCCTCGAGCGCGTCGAGGTCGACCTCGGGGCTCTGGGGCATGACCTTGATCTTGGCGGCGACTTTCGACATGTCAGGGCCCCCTGAACCCGCAGTCGGGACACTCGTAGAGGTTGCTCTGCTTGCGACACTTGGCACACCGGTAGATCTGGTGGCCACAGTCCGGGCACTTGAACGCTGCCGCGTTCGTGCCGGCGATGTTGATACCACAGGAGACGCACTTCTGCTGGCGTTTCCCTTCGCTCTGGCTCATACCTGCTGTATCCGCTCGCGGGTTTTAACCGTTGTCAACTGCGGTCGTCGCGTGTCCCGTCCAGTCCCGCGCCGAACGCGCCCGCTCACCCGAAGTTCTCGATCTTCGCCGTGCTCGTGTCGCCACCGGCCGATTCGATGGCGGTGGTGGCGGCGTCGATGAAGTCGGCGAACCCGTAGACGAAAAACTGGCTGTCGACCCCGTGGCGGTCGACGGCGCTCTCGACGGCGGCCGACAGTGATGCCCCGTCCTCCAGCACCGCGACGGTCGCCCCGCGCTCGCGCAGTGCTTCGATGCGCCTGGTGTGGACGGGTTCGTCGTCGCGATACACGACGACCGCGTCGTGTCCGTCGTCGAGCGCGCGTTCGGCGATAGCCACTGCCGGGCCGACGCCTGGCCCACCGGCGAGGACGACGACCGGGTCTTCCCCTTCGTAGAAGTCGCTCCCGAACGGTCCCGAGACAAGGAGCTCGTCGCCAGCCTCGAGTTCGGCGAGCACCGGTCCCAGTTCACCCTCGGGGTCGATTTCGACGGTAATCTCGAAGGTACCCGCGACGTCGGGCGAGGAGACGGTGTAGAACCGGGACTCCTCGCCGTCGGCGGTGTCGAGCGTGACCTTGACGAACTGCCCGGGCTGTGCGTCGAAGTCCTCGGGCGACTCGATGTCGATGGCGACTGTATCGGAACCGACCGTCTCGACGGCGGCGACGGAGAGCGTCGCGTCTTCCATACACGATTGGGTGCCCGCCATCGCATTGGCCCTTTCGTCTCGGCCAACCTCCCGTCGGCACTGTCACAAATTTTTACTCGATAGCAAATTAACGATGTCGATCTAGATCGGTCGAATTCCACGCCTGAACGTCCACTTCTGGCGTCTGACGCGGGAGCGCGGGGCTATTACAGAAGTCTTTTTGTCGGGCAGGGGGTACCCTCGGGCAGAATGCCCGAGGACCTGAACTGGGCCATCGGCGGAGAGGCGGGCGACGGGATCGACTCCACGGGGAAGATCTTCGCCCAGGCGCTGTCACGCGCCGGTCGCCACGTCTTCACGTCGAAGGACTTCGCGTCGCGGATCCGCGGTGGCTACACCGCCTACAAGATCCGGACATCGGTGGACCGCGTCGAGAGCGTCGTCGACAGACTCGATATTCTCATCGCCCTCACGGAGCGGACGATCCACGAGAACGAGGACGAACTCCACGAGGGGAGCGTCATCATCTACGACGGCGAGCGCTCGACCATGCAGGACGTCGAGGTGCCCGAGGGGACCCACGCGATGACGGTCCCGCTCAAGAGCCTCGCCGAGGACGCCGGCGGCGCCATCATGCGCAACGTCGTCGCACTCGGCGCCGCCTGCGAGGTGGCGAACTTCCCGATCGAGAACCTGGACGAGGCACTCGCCAAGCGCTTCGGAGACAAGGGCGAGGCCATCGTCGAGAACAACGAGAAGGCCGCCCGCCTCGGTCAGGAGTACGTCGCCGAGCACTACGACCTCGAGACCGACTACGACCTCGAGACGACCGACGAGGACTACGTCCTGCTCAACGGCGACGAGGCCATCGGCATGGGTGCCATCGCCGCGGGCTGTCGCTTCTACTCTGGCTACCCCATCACGCCCGCGACGGACGTCATGGAGTACCTGACCGGACGGATCGAGGACTACGGCGGCGCAGTCATCCAGGCCGAGGACGAACTCTCCGCGGTGAACATGGCGCTGGGTGCGGCCCGTGCCGGCGCGCGAGCGATGACGGCAACCTCGGGACCGGGCATCGACCTGATGACCGAGACGTTCGGACTGGTCGCCACTACCGAGACGCCCCTCGTCATCTGTGACGTCATGCGCTCCGGTCCCTCGACGGGGATGCCGACCAAGCAGGAACAGGGCGACCTCAACATGCTCCTCTACGGGGGCCACGGCGAGATCCCCCGGTTCGTCGTCGCACCCACCACGGTCTCGGAGTGTTTCTGGAAGACCGTCGAGGCGTTCAACCTCGCCGAGCAGTACCAGACGCCGGTCTTCCTCGTCTCGGACCTGGCTCTCGCGGTGACGGAACAGACGTTCCCACCCGAGGCCTTCGACATGGACGAGGTCGAGATCGAGCGCGGCAACGTCGTCGACGAGTCGGAGATCGACTCCTGGCTCGACGAGCGCGGCCGCTTCCAGCCCCACTTCGCCACCGCTGACGGCGTCAGCCCACGAGCGTTCCCGGGCACGACCGACGGCGCGCACATGACCACCGGCCTCGAACACGACGCGCTCGGACGCCGGACCGAAGAAGAGGACGTCCGCGTCGAGCAGGTCGACAAGCGCAACCGGAAAGTCGAGACGGCGAAAGAACAGGAAGACTGGGATTACCGCGAATTCGGCGACCCCGACGCCGATACGCTCGTCGTCTCGTGGGGCTCGAACGAGGGCGCCATGCGCGAGGCGCTGGACATCCTCTCCGAGGACGGTCACGACGTGCGCTTCATCTCGGTGCCCTATCTGTTCCCGCGGCCGGACCTGACCGACGAAGTCGGGGCCGCCGAGGACGTCGTCGTCGTCGAGTGTAACGCGAGGGGGCAGTTCGCAGACGTGATCGAACACGACGTGCTCGAACGGGTCGACCGGATCAACAAGTACACCGGCGTCCGCTACAAGGCGGACGAACTCGCGGCGGACGTGGCGGCGGCGATCGACGGTGCGGACTCACAGGAGGTCGAAGCAGAATGAGCTCAGACGTCAGATTCACCGACTTCAAATCGGACAAGCAACCGACGTGGTGTCCCGGCTGCGGCGACTTCGGGACGATGAACGGCATGATGAAAGCCCTCGCCGAGACGGGCAACGACCCCGACAACACGTTCGTGGTCGCCGGCATCGGCTGTTCCGGCAAGATCGGCACCTACATGCACAGCTACGCGCTCCACGGGGTCCACGGGCGAGCCCTGCCCGTGGGGATCGGCGTCAAACTCGCCAACCCCGACCTCGAGGTGATGGTCGCCGGCGGCGACGGCGACGGGTTCTCCATCGGCGCCGGTCACTTCGTCCACGCCGTCCGCCGCAACGTCGACATGTCCTACGTCGTCATGGACAACCGTATCTACGGGCTAACGAAAGGCCAGTTCTCCCCCACCTCACGCGAGGACTTCGAGACGGCCACCTCGCCCGACGGCACCGACATGCCGCCGGTCAACCCCCTCGCGCTCGCCTACGCCTCGGGCGCGACCTTCATCGCGCAGTCCTTCTCCTCGGACTCCCAGCGACACACCGAACTCGTCAAGAAGGCCATCGAACACGACGGCTTCGGCTTCGTGAACACCTACTCGCCCTGTGTGACGTTCAACGACGTCGACACCTACGACTACTTCCGGGACTCGCTCGTGGATCTCGCCGAGACCGACCACGACCCGAACGACCCCGCCGACGCCAAGTCCAAGATCCTCGAGGGCGACAAGGAGTACATGGGCGTGCTCTACCAGGACGAGGACTCGGTCCCGTGGAACGAGCGCCAGGGTATCGACCAGGACATGTCCGACATCCCCGACGGCGCCCCCGAGGACGCGATGGACCTCGTTCGCGAGTTCTACTGAGACGACCCGTCCCCCGTCGGGTTTTCTCGCTCGCTTCGCTCGCCGCGAGCGGCGTAACCTATTTCAGCGCTGTCGGTGATGGGTGGCGTATGACGTCAGTCTCCCGAAAGGTGGCCTTCCGTTACGGCTTCTACGTCTTCGCGTACTGGCTCGTGCTGGTGGCGTTCAGCGCCGGACTCGTCGCCGCGGGCGGCTGGATCGTCTCCGAACAGGTGGGGGCCATCGGCGTCAATCGGGAGGGGGGACTCGCCGCACTCGGCGGGTTCGTGGCGGTCCTGGGCGGGCTCGTCTTCGGTTCGGGACAGGTCGGGCTGGCCTACAAACTGGTCGCCGACGCCGTCGCGACCGGCGCTTCGGTCCGGGACCGGCAGGCCTCCGGGTCGGCCGCTGCCACGGGCGCCGAGCAATCGGCGGACGGTCCGGAAGAGTCGACGACCGGAACCGCCGCGGGGACGGCGGCCGCGACGGCCGGCGGGACGGCTCCCGACACGGGCGACGAGACCGAACCGAGTCCCGAACCGCCCGAACCCGACACGGGATCCGTGGCGAGAGCATCGTCCGATCGCGACACGGAGCCCCGCCACGAGACTGCCGATGGACAGTCCGGTGGGTCCGACGAACCGACCCCTCGACCCCGGGAGGGACACTCGGCCGGAGCCACTGACGGCCAGTCTGGACCCCCGGATTCGAAGGACGACGAGCAGTCACACCCTGCGACGGGGGCCGGACGTGGCGGCGGACAGCACCAGGGGCCCGCGGTCCCGGATTCCGGCGACGAGTCGACGGAGGCTGGCGCCGGCAGGGCGACGGACGAGGAACCGGCGGCCGGTCCGGGCGCGGAGTCGGATGGGCAGGACCCGTTCTCGGAGACCGACCCGGGAACCGACCGACCGTCGGTCGACGAGAACTCGACCGTGGCAGACGAGGAGGAACCGACAGCGGGCGGTGGCGCGGAGAACCCGACGGCGGCCGGCGGCGAAGCGGCTACGACGTCGACCGACGGCGAAGCGGCCACGACTGCGGCCGGGAGCGAAGCGGCCACGACTGCGGCCGGGAGCGAGGACCCGGCGTCGACCGACGAGAGCGGTGGATTGGCGGCAGACACCGGCGAGACGAGCAGTGGGGGCGAGTCGGAGGCGGAATCACCGGCGGACGTGGCGAGCGAGAGCGGACTCGCGGAGGAACTCGGATTCGAAGGGGCCGGAGACACGGGCGGAACCGACGAGTCGCGTTCGTCGAGTGAGGACACTACGTCGGCGAGAGACGACGCTGACCCCAGTGAGTTCGGCGGTGCGGCCGGTGAATCGGGCGATTCCGGGAGCGACGGGGACCCGCTCGCCCCGGACAGTGGCTACCCGGCCGGTCGAGACTCTGGGTCGTCGGCGACGCCACCCGACGAATCGGTGGGGGCGGCGACGGGCGGGACGAACGACGACGCCGGAGCGGCGACCGACGTCGAGTCGGCGGAGACGGTGATCGACGCCGACAGATCGGGAGACGACCGGCCAGCGTCCGGGGGAGCGGACGAACCAGCACAGTCGGAGAGTCACGGGGATACTGAAGCCGAGGGTCCGGACGACAGCGGAGACCCGGAGCGTTCCACGGGGACGGGGTCGCTGGCGGACGCGCTGGCGAGTGACGACCTCGACGACGCGGACGACGATGACGCGGACGACGAGTCGGTCCCGGAGTGGACGACGGGGGAAGACCACGTGGGGGCGGGCGAGGGGTCGGACAGATAGGGCCACATCCACACCTTCATTACACCGGCCCTCGTAGCCCGCCGTAACCGAGCAGACGGCCGCCCGGGTCAGGACAGGGCGGCCGGCAGCCTTCGGACCGCGAAGGTCTGGACCGGAGTTCCACCCGCGCCGGTGACGCCGGGGCCACGACGTGGCTCGCGGCGTCACGGACCGGCGCGGGCCGGGACTGCCCCAGACGACGGTCCTTGATTCGCCGGTCGCCACGGTCGCCGGGTGAGCCTGCCTCGGACCCAACCATGGAAATCGAACTCGCTACTATCGGCGGCTACGAGGAAGTCGGCCGCCAGATGACCGCAGTCCGCGCCGGCGACGACGTCGTCGTCTTCGACATGGGTCTGAACCTGTCGAAGGTTCTCATCCACGACAACGTCGAGACCGAGCGCATGCACAGCCTCGACCTGATCGACATGGGCGCCATCCCCGACGACCGGGTGATGAGTGACCTCGAGGGCGACGTGAAGGCCATCGTGCCCACGCACGGCCACCTCGACCACATCGGCGCTATCGCCAAACTCGCCCACCGCTACGACGCCCCCATCGTCGCGACGCCCTTCACCATCGAACTGGTCAAACAGCAGATCCAGAGCGAGGAGAAGTTCGGCGTCCAGAACGACCTCGTGAAGATGGAGGCCGGCGAGACGATGGACATCGGCGACCAGAACGAACTCGAGTTCGTCAACGTCACCCACTCCATCATCGACGCCATCAACCCGGTCCTGCACACCCCCGAGGGCGCCGTCGTCTACGGACTGGACAAGCGCATGGACCACACCCCCGTCATCGGCGACCCCATCGACATGGAGCGGTTCCGCGAGATCGGTCGCGAGGGCGTCCTGTGTTACATCGAGGACTGTACCAACGCCAACAAGAAAGGGCGAACCCCCTCGGAGTCCGTCGCCCGCCGCCACCTCAAGGACGTCATGTACTCACTGGAGGACTACGACGGCGGCATCGTCGCGACCACCTTCAGTTCACACATCGCCCGCGTGAAGTCGCTGGTGGAGTTCGCCGACGACATCGGCCGGCAACCCGTGTTGCTGGGTCGCTCGATGGAGAAGTATTCGGGTACCGCGGAACGGCTGGACTTCGTCGACTTCCCGGAGGACCTGGGGATGTACGGCCACCGCAAGTCCGTCGACCGGACGTTCAAGCGGATCATGAACGAGGGCAAGGAGAACTTCCTGCCCATCGTCACCGGTCACCAGGGCGAACCGCGCGCGATGCTCACCCGGATGGGCCGGGGCGAGACGCCCTACGAACTGGACGACGGCGACAAGGTCATCTTCAGTGCAAGGGTCATCCCCGAACCCACCAACGAGGGCCAGCGCCACCAGAGCGAGACGCTCCTGCGGATGCAGGGCGCGCGCATCTACGACGACATCCACGTGTCGGGCCACCTCTGTCAGGAGGGTCACTACGAGATGCTCCAGGCGCTGCGACCGGACAACGTCGTGCCCGCCCACCAGGACATGTCCGGGTTCTCCTCGTACGTGAACCTCGCGGAGGACATGGGGTACACGATGGGCGACGACCTGCACGTCACGCGCAACGGCAACATGATTCAGCTGGTCGAATAGCATGGCAAACCAGTCCCAGGCGGCAGTCGAGCGGGCGATCGAGACCCGGCGAGAGCGGGTCAACCAGGCACTCCCGGAGGAGTTGCCCGAGGCCGAGCCCGAACGCCTCTACGAGGCGACCCGGTACCTGCTGGAGGCGGGTGGCAAGCGCCTCCGGCCGACGATCGTCTTGCTCGTCGCCGAGTCGCTGGCCGACGCGGACGTCGACCCGGAGACGGTCGACTACCGGTCGTTCCCGCCGGGGGCCGACGACCCCATGGACGTCATGAAGGCCGCGGTCAGCGTCGAGGTCATCCAGTCCTTTACGCTGATCCACGACGACATCATGGACGACGACGACCTGCGCCGTGGCGTCCCGGCCGTCCACCGGGAGTACGACCTCTCGACCGCGATCCTCGCCGGGGACACCCTCTACTCGAAGGCCTTCGAGGCCATGGCAGAGACGGGCGCCGACCCCGAGCGGGCGGTCCGCGCCGTCGGGGAACTGGCGAGCACCTGTACCAAGATCTGTGAGGGCCAGTCGCTGGACATCGACTTCGAGTCACGCGACGCCGTCACGCCCGACGAGTACCTGGAGATGGTCGAGTTGAAGACGGCGGTCCTCTACGCCGCCTCGGCCTCTATCCCCGCCCGCCTCATGGGCGATGCCGACGCCGCCGAGTCGCTGTACGGCTACGGGCTGGACGTCGGTCGGGCCTTCCAGATCCAGGACGACCTGCTCGACCTGACGACACCCAGCGAGAAACTCGGCAAGCAACGCGGCTCCGATCTTGTCGAGGGCAAGCAGACGCTCGTCACCTTGCACGCCCGCCAGCAGGGCGTCGACGTCGACGACCTCGTCGACACAGAGTCCGTCGAGGCCGTCGACGAGGCCGAGATCGAGGCCGCCGTCGAGCGTCTCCGAGAAGCGGGGAGCATCGAGTTCGCTCGCGAGACCGCGGCGGACCTCGTCGAGAGCGGGAAGGCCAACCTCGAGGTCCTCCCGGACAACGAGGCCCGCGCCCGCCTCGACGACATCGCCGACTACCTCATCGAGCGCGAGTACTGAGTCGCCGCCGTCTCGGCCCCGGACCCCGTTGCTCACGCCGTCCTGGTCCGTGAGCTGTCGCCGACCAGCACCAGCAGCGTCACAGCGGCCGCCAGCAGTCCCGCGACGAGCATCCGGTCCGGACTGGCGAGGACGTACGCCAGCCAGCGCCCGGGGAACGCCAGCGGGTCAGTGGTGTTCTGCATGAGTGCCTGTGCGGCGTCCTCGTCGGTCATCGCACCGTAGAACAGCAGTCCCAGGAACTCGACGATGGCCAGCGAGAACACCAGCGAAAACAGGGCGCTCACCGCCCGAAACGGGAGCCCCAGCAGGTCTAGGTCCATACTCTCTCACATCCTGTGGCGCGGCCACCCGCCCGCCTTGCCGTCGCGGACGAGAACCGGTCGACCACCCCGCGTCCGTTCGATCTCACGGCAGAATGTACAGAATGCTAACATGAAAGTCTGTCGGCGGTCGCCGCGAACAGGGGATCAGTCCTCGCCTTCGTGGATCTTCTCGCCCTGCATGAGCCGCTCGGCGATCCGGAAGGTCTGCTCGCCCTCCCTCCTGGTCGGGAAGTGCGCGGCCATGTACCGCGTGGGGGCGATCAGCGCCAGTCGCCGTTCTTCCTCGTCCCGGGCGAGTTCGTGCTGTCGGAATCCCGCCTCGACGTTCTGGAGGGTGTGGAAGCCGGCGTCTTCGCGGAGGAGTCCCTCGCCCATCGTCTGCTTGAGCGCGGCGACGTCGCCGCCCGAATCGAGGTAGTGCCCGACGATCTCGGCGGCCTCGTCGACGCGGCCCTGCTCGTCGAACGTGTCGAGCAGGCGCTCGCGCAGTTCGGCGGGGTCCGTGTCAGCGCCCTCGCCCGGGTCGGGCAGGGGTGCCTCGGGCTGATTGAGGAAGCGGTCGAGGTAGACCGACATGGCGCCGTCCCAGCAGGCTCTATAGACGTCGTCGGCGTCGGTACGAGCCGCGAGGTTCTCGACGGCGTTGGCGTACGAGAACGTGTGGTGGACGGTGTTCCAGTCGCTGAACTCGTTGCTGGTCGAGAAGTGCGCGACGCGGCGCGTGGCGGCGACGGCGACCGCGTGGGCCAGTTGCCCGGTCGTCGCGCCAGCGGCGACGGCGTCCCGGAGCGCCTCGTCGATGACGTGGGGGTCCTCCGCGAGGAGGGTCTCGACGAAGTCGTCGGGGCGGTCCCACTCTTTCCCGGCGCCGGCGGCGACCATGTCGTCCAGGTCCTCGTGAGCATCGAAGCAGAGTTCGGCGACGTCGATGGGTTTACGCCAGGAACTCGTCTCCTCGGCTCGCGAGGCGTCGGTGATGGCGTCGACGGTCGACGCGAGGACGTTCTCTCGTTTCTCCCAGCCGACGTGGTCCAGCGTCTCGACGGCCTTGTTGACGAAATCGAGCGTGTGGCTCGTGTTCATGTAGAGGTGGTCGGTACCGGCGGCGACGAGCATCTCGACGAGGTCATCGCGGTCGAGGACGTTCGCCGCCGCGCGGAGGCAGCGCTCGGCGCCGTTGCTGTCCCGGACCTCGCAGGTCTCGCGGAACCACTCCTTGAGACGCTCCTTCGAGAGGTCGTCGTTCGTGAGCGCGTACTGGTCGAACCTCGGTGGCTCCCCCGAACAGTTGTCCGCCACCTCCGTGACGCCGACGTACATCGCCCGCACCTTCTCGTCGTGGGCCACCTCGTCGTAGATGTTCGCCATCGCACCCAGCGTGGTGAGGCCGCTCCCCCAGCCGTCGGCGCGGTAGGTCGTCCCGAAGTCGACGGCCGTCTCGACGGGTGTCGTGAAGCCCTCGCCGAGCGCGTCGAGGTGGAGGACTGACTTCGCGGTGACGAGCGAGAGGTTCTCCGCGAGGCCGTCGGCGAGTCGGTTGCGCCAGTGGGTCTCGGGAGGGACGTCCGGTTCCGGATCGGGGTCGACGTAGACCGCGCCGTCACGTACCTCGGTCGGGAACGTCTGGACGTCGTCGGCCCAGATGTCCAGCGTGTCGCCGTGTTCGAGTTCGAAGCGTGCGTGGTGCCAGTCACACGTCAGCAGTCCGTCCTCGACGCTCCCCTTCGAGAGGGGAAACCCCATGTGCGGGCACCTCAAATCCATAATATACGCCGAACCCTCGTGATACAGAATAAGCATTGGTCGGCCTTCTACTGTGTCTACAAGCCGGTTTCCGTCTGCCGACTTCAGTTCCTTTAGAGAACAAACCTCCCGATACGGATCATCCGTACTCATAATATAACATAGTGCGAGAAGGGTGATAATTGTTCGCTGAAATTAGGACTTGTAAACTACTGTGAAGGAAGTCCCTTGGCCGAATTTGTCGTTAGAGAATAAGGAATGTTATCTGGTGGCCGATTTGAGGGACGGGCTGTTCAATATAGAGTAAATATTGACCATCAGTACGATAGCGATACAACTACCCTATAAGCCTGTGAAGAGCGAAAGTACACGAATGAATCGTCGTCAATTCTTCTTATCCACGACAGCCATACTCACAGTTGGCATTTCGGGATGTGCGACTGATACAGACAATCCTCAGGAACCCAACTGCACTGGAACTGCTCCTCCTACTATTTTTAACGAAGACGATCAGCAGTATGATATTGGTATTGTCATTGAAGAAGACGGAGAAATTGTATTGTCTGAAGAATACCGAGTGGGTCAAGCCACCGGTAACGATGATCAAACGCAGATTGATGTAGAATTAAATGCTGAAACTAACTATCTTGTGACAGTAAGAATATCCGATACTGATTATGAACCTGAACAAGTCGAGGTCCCCAATGGTGGAGGGTTGGCAATCACCATAGAAGATGGGAGGCCTACTGTAGATACTTATCCTGAATGTGACTGATTGGATAGTTGAACAGTGGTGAATTTACATCTCTATCTAACGGCTGGTCCAGTCATTTCACCGCTGAATCAAACACTTTGGAAATATATAGGATAATTCACAAATAGTAGTGAATGTCAGTTATCAAACTACCATGTGCGGACAGCGGTTGTCGACAGCGTAGACCTCGCCCTCGTGGTGGAAGAGCGCGACCGGGCGACCGCCGGCCATCGTGACCGCTCGTCCCTCCTCGCGGAGGTCATCGACGTCGGCGACTTCCGTCAGGTCGGTGTCGGTGGCGTCCGTTGCCATGGCACGAGGTCGGTCCGCCTCGCACTAAGGTGTTCTCTGAAATCCGTTTTTGCAGTCTCGGTGTCATGTGGGCTGGAGAAACGTTCGCACCGACCGGGAATCGGACGATGGTTTAACTGGCGGCTCCGCAAACTCCAACGTGATATGAGTCGCGACCGACGTATTATCATCGCAGGTGGCGGTCGCGCCGGTCTCGAGACCGCAGAGCGACTCGACGGGCGCGGGCACACTGTGGTGCTAATCGAGGCAGACGAGGACCGGGCCGCGGAGATCGCCGACGAGTACGTCGCGATGGTCATCCAGGGAGACGCGACGCGGCCGTCGATCCTCGAGCAGGCCGACGTCGAGGCGGCCGATGCGGTCGCCGGACTGACCGACGACGCCGCGACGAACCTCGCCGTCTGTATGGAGGCACACCGGATCGCACCGGACGTCCAGACGCTCGCACGCACGGCCACCCGCGACGAGGCGGAGTACACCGACATCGTCGACGCGATCATCCTGCCACAGCAGGAGGCTGCCGACACGGCGGCCGACCTGCTGTCAGGCGAGGCCGTCCGGACGGTCGTCACCGGCCCCGAACTGAACGTCCTCGAGATCGAGGTCGGGGAGGGCGCTCCCTTCGCGGGTCAGAAACTCGCCGATGTGGCACTCCCGGAAGGGGCGCTCGTCGTCTCCGACGCCGATCGCACGCAGGTCCCGAGCGGCGAGACGACGCTCGAAGCCGGCAAGCGCTATCTCGTCGCGGTCGAGTCCGGGGTCGCCGACGAGGTGAGGAGACTCTTTCGCGGGTGAGACGCCACGGGGGGACGCGAATCCGGCGTGCTCCCGAGCGGCTTCCCCGGGGACTTCTCGCCCTCGCCATGGGCGCAGTGGTCCGGACGGTCGTCGTGACCTGCTGAGCGGAACACGGCGTTCGTCACCGATTCGTTCGCGAGGCCCGTCTTCCGGCGGCGGAGTCAAACCGGTTCGCCGGGTGGACCCGCTCGCGACTGGCGGGGGCTCCGGTTGCCGGACAGTGACCGGATACGTGCTGTCCGGTGTCAGAGCGTGTGCGGGCCGACCACAGGGTTATCCGGATGGACGGCGAAGATAGAGGGATGGCAGACGACAAAAGCGGCCGAGAGGACCAGGCCCGGACCGCCGACGACCGCCAGCGCGAGCGGGCCCTCCTCGAAGCCCTCGAACGCGGGGACGAACCGAGGCCGCCGATCGATGAAGCGGACCTGAGCGACGTGGACGAGGCTCTGGAGGGGGTCGAGTTCCCCGCGACGGCGAAGGACGTCGTCGAGCGGGTCGGTGACCGAACCGTCGACTCGCCGGAGGGGACCTATACTGTCGCCGAGTTGCTCCCGGAATCGGAGACCATCGCGTTCGGGGGTCCCGAGGCCATCCGCACGCGCGTCGAGCGCCCGACGGTCGCCGCGTCGATGAAGCGGATCGTCGAGGCCAGCGACGGCCTGCGGGACCGCGACCGACTGGGCTCGCAGTACGACGCCTACGAGAAGACCCTGGAGGCGCTCGCGGACATCGACGCGGACGACGACGACGAGGGCGTCGCCGTCGTCACCAACTGGATCGTCGAACAGATAACCGAGAAGGGCACCCGTCCGGGGTCGCGCCGCGTGCGCAAGCGGGCGGCGAAGTTCTGCCGGAAACAGGGGTTCGAGATCCGCGACGACCAGTGGCTGGGCGTCTGAACCACCCCGGCCGGCGTGACGCCCAGTGTGTGACCGGGCCGGCCGGTCGACTCCGACCCGTTCTATTGAAGTGGATCAATCTGCTACGGTGGAACAAGCGATGAGCGAGGACTTCTATTCGGTGCTGGGGGTCTCCCGGGACGCCGACGAGGACGAGATTCAGGAGGCCTACCGCGAGAAAGCCCGCGAGTACCACCCCGACGTCAGCGACGCCCCAGACGCCGAGGAGAAGTTCAAACAGGCCAAGAAGGCCAAAGAAGTCCTCACCGACGAGGAACAGCGCCAGCTCTACGACCAGCTCGGCCACGACCGTTACGTCGAGGCCGAGAAACACGGCGCCACCGAGAACGGCGGCCGCGGCGGCGCCGGCGGCATGGGCGGGATGGGCGGGATGGGCGGCGGCCAGGGCCCGTTCGGCGACATGGGCGACATCTTCGAGACGTTCTTCGGCGGCGGTGGCCGCGGCGGTGGCGACCGTCCCCGCCAGGGTCAGGACCTGCGCACCACGCTCAGCATCGACCTCGAAGACGCCTACCACGGTGTCGAGAAGCAACTGAACGTCACCCGTCCGGACACCTGCGACGACTGCGACGGGTCGGGCCATCCTCCCGGAAGTGACTCGCGGCGCTGTCCCCAGTGTGACGGCCGCGGCCAGACCACCCAGGTCCAGCAGACCCCGATGGGTCGCGTCCAGCAGACCCGCACGTGTCCCCGGTGTGAGGGCGAGGGCACTCTCTACGAGGAGACCTGCGCCTCCTGTCGCGGCGAGGGCATCGTCCAGGAGGAGACCACCCTCTCGGTCGAGGTGCCCGCAGGCATCGAGGACGGCCAGACACTACGGATGGACGGCGAGGGCGCCCCCGGCGAGAACGGCGGTCCAAAGGGTGACCTCCTCATCGAGATCGGCGTCGCTGACCACCCCGACTTCGAGCGCGACGGCGCCGACTTGCACCACCAGAAGCCCATCTCCTTCCCGCAGGCCGTCTTCGGCGACACCGTCGAGGTCCCGACGGTCGACGGGAGCGTCGAGATGGACGTCCCCTCAGGCACCCAGAGCGGCGAGACGTTCCGCCTGCAGGGCAAGGGCATGCCACGCCTGCGCCGGCGCGGGGACGGCGACCTCTACGTTCAGGTGCAGGTCGTCACGCCCGACAGCCTCAACGACGAACAGCGCGACGCGCTCGAGGCGTTCGCCGAGGCCGGCGGCGAGGAAGTCGAAGTGGAGCAGGGCTTCTTCGAGAAGATAAAGAGTTCTTTCTAACCATCTTTTTCCTGCGGGGGTTTCCTCGCTCGCTCCGCTCGCTCACGGGTCGCTCGCGAGGCGGCGTAGCCGCCACGTCATTCGGTCGCGGGCCGTCGGCCCGCGACCCGCCCCGCAGCAAAAACATGGGTCAAAAAGGCCGAACGCTCGGCTCCCCCTCGCGTTCGGTGAACCGCGCGCCGCCGGCGCGCGGACGAGTTCCAGCACTCCTTCGACGACACTGACGGAGAGAAGACATTTACCGCGGCCGCGACAGGTTCACAGACAGTGCGCATCGCCACGGCCCTCGTCGTCCTCTCGCTCCTGCTCGCCGGCTGTGCGTCCGGCGGGCAGCCAGCCCTCGCATCGGAACCCGCGACAGAGACGACTGACTCGACCCGAGAGGACACACCGCCGTCGAAATCCGAATGATCCTCGACACGCAGTATCTCGCTACCAGTCGACCGACAGCGTGCCGTCCCCGTTCGGGTCGGGAGCGATCTCCTCGTCGGTGCGCCGGTCGACGACGTGGATCACTCCTCGATCCTTCTTCGCAGGACAGACCTCCGCGGCGCGGACGTTCTCGTCCAGGGTATCCTCGTCGATGAAGTAGACGTCGGGTCTCGCGATACCGGTCTTGATGTCGAGCGTCCAGTTGTCAGAGACCTCGGCGCACTTGCCCGCGCCGATGCACTTGTTCGCCTCGAAGATGATCTTGTAGGGCTTGTCCTCTATCGGCGGGGCGTCGCGCTCGCCGATCGTGCTCGGGTCCACGGGACCGTCTGCGGCCATACCCCGTCTTGGAACCCGCGTGCCTTTCGTCTATCGTTTCCCGTAAATCGCGCGGGTGTCTGTGTTCGGTGTGCTCGCTGGGGCCGACTCTATGATCCTCAGATCTGTGCAACCATGTTTTTGCCGAGCGAAGCGAGGCAAGGCCCGGTAGAGCAAGCTCTACCGGTGGTGAAAAAGGCCGGACGGCGCGCTCGCTCCGCTCACGGCTTCGCCGTTCGCATCGAGGCGCTCACTTCGCTCGCACCTCGCACCGCTCGGCGGACGTTCGAGTGGTAAGTACTTCCGCTCTACTGAACGACTGTGGCATCGGAGAGCGAGAAACGAGATCCGCCGCGAACGGTCACCGGTCGCGCAGGATCAGCGAGAGCGCGAGGGCGAGGGCCGCGGCCGCGAAGGCAGCAAGGACGAGAAAGAGCAGCGAGCGCGAGCCGTAGGTCAGCGCGGCGCCGGTGACCGAGGCCCCGAGCGCACCGATCCCGAAGATGGCGAGGTAGGTGTAGCCGAAGGAGAGCCCGCGGTGTTCGGGCGGGGAGTACTTCGCGATGGTCGCCTGGGTCAGCGGCTGCATCGCGAACAGGGCGAACCCGAGTGCGACGCTGACCGCGAGCAGTGCGGGGAGCGTCCCGGAGGCGGGGACAAAGAGGACTGCGATGGCTACGAGCGCGGTGAGCATGACCGCGACCCCGCGCTCGGGGGCGACGGCGTCGGTGAGGCGGCCGCCGACGTACTGCCCGCCGATACCGACAGCGAGCAGACCGGCGTAGAGATACCGCGAGAGGTCGAACTCGCTGGCGACTGGCCCGCCAGCGACGGGCCCGACTGTGTCCGCGCCGCCGACCAGCGGGGCGAGGAACTCACCGAGCAGACCCGGGAGGAACGTCAACATCCCGCGGTAGTAGAGCCCGTTGAACATCACGAGGGCGAACACGGTCAGGAACCCGACGGTGAAGACGCCGCGCGAGGCCGTCAGGAACTCCGAGAGCGAGGAGACGTCGGTCGAGGGAGCCTCGCCGCCGTCGGTGGCCGCGAGGGCCGCGGTTTCGTCGAAGTCGACGCGCGCGCCGACGACGCCCGCGACGAGCGCGGGGACCGCCAGGACGGCGACGGCGACGCGCCACTCGACGGCCAGCAGGAGCAGCGCGGTGACGAACGGCCCGGCGACGATACCGGCGTTGCCGGCCATCCCGTGGTAGGCGAAGGCGGCGCCGCGTTCCTCGACGCCCTTGCTGATGAGTGTCAGACCGGCGGGATGGTAGACGCTGGCGGCGACCCCCCAGACGGCGAGTGCGACGGCGATACCCGCCACTCCCGGCAGGACGCTCAGGAGGAGAAAGGAGACGCCCATCCCGAGGGTACAGGCGGCGATGAGCACGCGCGAACCGAAGCGGTCGACGAGTATCCCGGCGGGGAGTGCCCCGACGCCGAACAGGCCGTACCCCACCGCGACGACGGTGCCGAGCGTCGCGGAGGTGACGGGGAACTCGACGAGCCAGACGGTCAGCAGTATCGGGACGGCCAGTTCGTAGGTGTGGACCAGCCCGTGGCCCACCATCGCGAAGCCGGTGATCGCGCGGTCGTTACGATTCACGGGTCCCACCCACCGCGGGGGTCACTCCGCTGTCGTCGTGTCGTCATCGCGATGCCCTACACACCCCTGATTCAACCCGGTTTCCGTTACGGATTCGAACCTGACTGGGGCGGAAAGTTGGGGTCTCGAAGCGTCGAGGGGGACCGGGTCGTGGAGTTCGACGGGGCGTCGTCGGCTCCGCGTCAGTAACTCGCGTCCTGTGCGACCTGGAGGTCGAAGGCCTCGTCGACCGGTTCGTCGTCGGGCGAGAGGTAGCCGACGGCGAAGGCGGTGTAGACGGTGTTACCGTTCAGGGAGACGTCGAAGTCGGCGACGACGTCGCCGTCGTTGCTCTCCGTGTCGCCGCGAACGTTGAGGGTGTAGTCGCTGGCAGGGACTTCGCCGGTGCTCGTCTCGCCGAAGGCGACGCCGTCGAACACCGCGGAGCCACCGGCGGTGACGTCGACCGCGGGTGCGTCGGGCGAAGCGTGGACCAGGCGGACGCGAGCGGTGTCGCTCCCGGGGTCCGAGTTGTCGTCCTCGAGGACCAAGGGCCGGAACGCCTCGTCGCCGTCGAGTTCACCGACGGCCGCGACCGTGTAATCCGCCGCCGCGAGGTCGACGTCACCCTCGAAGACGGACGTGTCGGAGTCACCCGCGGCCGTGATCTCGATAGTGCGAGTCCCGGAGGGGAGGGTCAGGTAGCCGCTGAGCGTCCGGTAGGGGACGTCCGTGAGGACGGTGTCGCCGTCGACGTAGACGTCGACGTTGGGTGCGTCGGGCGAGAAGTGGCCCACCCGGAGGTTCGCGGGGTCGACGAGGCCGCCCCCGCCGGCCCCGGAGTCGACGACGGCGGTGAGGTCGAAGCCGGCGTCGCCCATCGCGTCGTCGGGCGAGAGGTAGCCGCCGGCGAAGACCGTGTAGACGGTCCCGCCCTCGAGCTGGGCGGGGAACTCGCCGACGACGTCGCCGTCGTTCGCCTCGGTGTCGGGCCGGACCTGGAAGGTGTAGGTGCCAGCGGGGACCTCGCCGGTCGCGGCCTCGCCGTAGGCGACGCCGTCGAACACCGCGGAACCACCGGCGGTGACGTCGACCGCGGGCGCGTCGGGCGAGGCGTGGACCAGCCGGACGCGGGCGGTGTCGTCGCCGACCTCGCTGTTGTCGTCCTCCAGGATGAGGGGTTCGAAGGCGTTCTCGTCGCCACCGAGGTTGCCGATGGCGGCGACGGTGTAGTCGGCGGCCTCGACGGTGATATCGCCCTCGAAGGCGACGGTGTCGGGGTCGCCCGCGGCGGTGACCTCGACGGTGTGGTCGCCGGCGGGGACCTCGAGATAGTCGCTGACGGCGCGGAAGGGGACGTCCTCGAGGACGGCCGACCCGTCCAGGTAGACGTCGACGTTCGGGGCGTTCGGCGAGAAGTGGGCGACCCGGACGTTCGCAGTTCCCATCCCGCCGGTGTCCGTCTCGGTCATCCCGCCCATCCCCTCGGTCGGTGTGGGCGATTCGGTTGGCGTATCGCCACCGTCACCGCCATCGCCGCCGTCTCCACCGTCGCCACCGTCGCCGTTCCCGCTACACCCGGCGAGTCCGAGGGCGGCGGTTGCACCGAGCGCTGCGAGTAACTCACGGCGTGTCTTTCGTGACATCGAGTGAGTCGCAGGACTATCACTCAAAGAGGGTTTTCCGGCCTGCGACACCACCGAGGCATCGGTGTGACCCAAATCTCTCCGGATTGGACTAGAATCTCGGTCCCGGACGTGTCGGGAGCGGCCCGGTCAGTCCCAGGTGATCCAGACCAGTGCGACGATGGCGAGCAGTTCGAGCACCTGGACGAACGTCATCGCTCTGCCGGCGACCGGCGCAGCGCTCAAAAGCAGCCCCGAGACCTGCGGGTCGATGACGTAGTAATAGAAGGACAGACAGTTCTCGGCGAGCAGGGCGAGGCCGAAGAGCAACAGTCCGAGGGGATGCTTCGAGCGGAACTGCCGGTAGTTACGGGCCCAGACGGCTGTCAGGCCCACCAGGAGCACGACGTTGAGCGTCGCGGCCACGCTCGCGGCGTCGAGCCAGAGACTCATCCGTGCCACCCTTGTACGCTGTTCGGGATATACGCTTTCCGTAATTCGACCATAGTTACTCTACTCGTTCGAATATCTTCTCGACAGTGTCCCAGTGGGACTCGACCCGCTCGGTCGGCAGGTAGACGGCGCCGTAGTCGTCGCCGCTCGCCCGGAGGATGTCGTTGTCGGTCAGCACGTCGAGGTGGTGTCTGACCGTCTTGTAGTTGAGATCGAGGTCCTCGGCGAGTTGATTGGCGTTGCGGGGCTGTTCGTCGACCGCCTGGAGGATACGGACGCGGTTCTCGCCGCCGCGCGTCCCGGTCAGCACGTACCACAGCGACCCCTCCATCGAACGAACCCAACGAGGCCCACATCCTAAGCGTGTCGACACGGAGGGCCAGGTGGTGGAGAACGCGACGTCCGAGACGGTCACTCGCTCGCGACGGTCGGCCTGATACCGGTCGAAGCGATGTCGGGGACGGCGCCGTCGAAGATGCCCTCGACGTCGCCGGTGTCGATCCCGAGCTCTTCGCGCAGGTCCGCCAGTCGCCGTTCGACGTGGGCGTACTCTTCGCTCTCCGCGAGCGCCGACTCGTCTTTCTCGCGTTCGAGTGCCGCCTTCTTCGAGGCCAGCGAGAGGAACCGGCGGAACTCGTCGTCGTACCCCGCACGCTCGCACATCTCCGCGACGACGCCGGTCACGTCGGCGCGCTCGACGGGCTTGACGACGTAGGCGTCGAACGCCATGTCGACGATGTCGAAGTCGGGGTCGACAGCGGTCAGCATGACGACCCTCGGGTCGAGCGCTCGCGAGCGGATCTCGGCGAGCACCTCGTCACCGGAGACGTCGGGCATCCGCCTGTCGAGCAGGACGACGTCGACGTCCGCGTCGACTGTCTCCAGTGCCTCCCGGCCGTCGTAGGCCGTCCGCACGTCGTAGTCCTCGCGGAGGAACGCCGCGTACGTGTCCGCTACTGCCCTGTTGTCGTCGACGACGAGGACCGTCGCGTCGACACTCATCCGTGTCTCCCCCCACACCCGGGGACCCAACCGGGTGATCTCTCGGTGCACATGATATCGGCTATCTGGCGCCACCGAACAAAGAGATACCCTCCCGATTTTTATCTGTGAGATTCAGATCGTGACACCATCGGCTGCACTGCTATCACGACTGCTCTCGACAGAACAGCGAATCTATTTTCAATATAGATATTTGGGGGTAAGAATTAAGTATCGGTTGCCCAAACGTGGGGACGTGGCACCAGTTCGGTGCCCACCCCCACCCCCCACCCACCCACCCACTTACTCTTTCAGACCACTCACACAGTGGCGACGCTCGGTCACAGCCGTGCGAAAACGGTGAGTCCCTCCGGGGAGAAGGGCCGCTATGAGTCAGGCGACACTCGCAGTGCTGGCGCTTCTCACTGGGTTCGTGACGGGCGCTGTCTTCAGATTCCTGAACGTGCCGATCCCCGCACCGCCGAACCTGAGCGGTCTCCTCGGCATCGTCGGGATCTACCTGGGCTACGTCGCGCTCGACCACTTCGACGTCGGGGTCGACCTCTTGAGTTACTTCTGAGGGGAGAACGGGTAGTCGCGAGAATCAGTCGTCGGCGGACGGCTGGCCGGTCGCGGGGCGGGACACCTCGCGGTCGGTCTGTTCGCCCTCGATGTCGTAGGGGTACTCGCCGGTGACACAGCCCAGACAGAGGTCGGTCTCGGCTTTCGAGAGCGCGTCCGCGATGGCTCCGATCGAGAGATAGGCGACCGAGTCGGCGCCGATCTCGTCGCCGATCTCTTCCGGGGTGCGGTCGGCGGCGATGAGTTCGTCGCGACTCGCCATGTCGATCCCCATGTAACAGGGGGCGACGATGGGCGGCGCGCCGATACGGACGTGGACCTCTTCGGCCCCCGCCTGGTGGAGCAACTCGACGAGCTGGTTCGAGGTCGTCCCTCTCACGATCGAGTCGTCGATGATCGTCACGGTCTTGCCCTCGACCGTGCTCCGTATCGGATTGAGTTTGAGGCGGACGGCCTGCTCGCGCTCGTCCTGTGTCGGCATGATGAACGTGCGGCCGACGTATCGGTTTTTCATCAGCCCCTCGGCGAAGTCGACCCCCTCGGGGGCGGCCTCGGCGTAGCCCGACGCGAACGACCGCCCGGAGTCGGGTACCGGCATCACCACGTCCGTCTCGATACCCGACTCCTCCCACAGCGAGCGCCCGAGTTCGCGGCGCACCTCGTAGACGAGTTCGCCGTCGATGACCGAGTCCGGGCGCGCGAAGTAGACGTGTTCGAAGAAACAGTGGGCGGTCGCCTCCTCCTCGACGAGCTGGTAGGACTCGAAGCCCGTCCCGTCGGGGTCCAGCACGACGAGCTCGCCCGGTCGGACGTCGCGGACGATCTCCCCGCCGAGCGTGTCGATGGCCGCGCTCTCGGACGCGAGGACGTAGCCGTCGTCGAGTTCGCCGATACACAGCGGGCGGTTGCCCTTCGGGTCGCGCACGCCGAGGACGGTCTCGTCGTGCATCACCGTCAGCGAGTACGACCCGTGGATGCGGTTCATCGTCCGCTTGACCGCACGCACGAGGTCGGCCTCGAGCAGGTTGCGCGCGAGGTCGTGTGCGATGACCTCCGTGTCCCCGTTCGAGGTGAAGGCGTGACCGAGGTTGGCAAGCTCCTCGCGTACTTCGTCGGCGTTGACGAGGTTGCCGTTGTGTGCGAGGCCCAGCGACCCGCTCTTGAACGACACCGAGAAGGGCTGGGCACAGCAGTCGTTGACGCCGCCGGACGTGGGATAGCGGACGTGGCCGATCCCGTTCGACCCGTTCAGCGGTACGAGGTCGCCCTCCTGGAACGCCTCGCTGACCAGTCCCATCTCGACGTGGCTGTGTTGCTGGAAGCCGTCGTGGGTGACGATGCCGGCGGACTCCTGGCCGCGGTGCTGGAGGGCGTAGAGAGAGTAGTAGAGCGGGCGGGCGGCGTCACGGTCCCGGAGAGAAATGCCGACGACGCCGCATTTCTCGTGCATACCTTATTCGCCTGCTTTCGATTGCCAGGCGTAGTCTCGGCGCTTGGCCGAATCGCCGAATCCGCAGGACGCACAGACTTTCTTCTTCACGTGATAGGACTTCTCGCCACACCGGCGACACTTGACGTGTGTCTTGGTGTTTTTCTTCCCTTGGCTCGGTGTTCCTGCACCAGTCATGGACGTATCGACACGACGTTATCCCCGCGTATAATCGTTGTGTCTCGGCCGTCTTCGATGACCAGGTTCATGTGCTGGTCGTAGCCGGTGAGTTCGCCGACGTACTCCTCGCCGCCCTTGAGGCGTACCGTTACCTCCTCGCCGAGCGACGCCTCCAGCACGTCCAGCGGTCGTCCACTCATACCCGAACTGGCTGGCGTCGCGGGCATAAACGTACCGACTCGGGGACTCCGGACGGCCCACCGGTGTCCGTCGATTCCTCGCCGACCCCACAGCACTGCGGACCTCCACGAATCCGGAAATCGTCGCGCAAACACGCGGTTCAGACGTCGACAGCGAACGGCGCGAACTCCTCGGCACGGGCACCGAACCGACCGAGCAGCGTCGCGACCGCGTCGAGGTCCGCCAGGTCCACCACTTCGACCGGCGTGTGCATGTACCGGTTGGGGATGCCGACGTTGAGCGACGGGATACCGCCGCGTGCAGTGTAGAAGGCGTCCGCGTCGGTCCCGGTCCGGATACCGGCCGCCTGTAACTGGACGTCCACGTCGCGGTCAGCGGCGACTTCCCTGACGGCGTCGACGACCGCCGGGTGATTCGAACTCCCCCGCGTCAGGACCGGGCCCCCGCCGAGTTCGAGGCCGGTCTCCTTCCCGGCGGGGACCGACGGCGAGTCCGTGGCGTGAGTGACGTCCGTCGCCACGACCGCGTCGGGCTCAAGGTCGAACCCGACCATCTGTGCACCCTTGAGGCCGACCTCTTCCTGGACCGTACTCACGGCGTAGACGGTCGCGTCGGCCTCGGCTGCGATCGATCGCCGGAGTCCCTCGGCGGCCGCCCAGGTCCCCACGCGGTTGTCCATCCCGCGTGCGGCGACGCGCTCGCCCGCCAGATCGCGCACCTGCTGGGTGAACGTGACCGGGTCACCACACTCGACGAGGTCGCTCGCCTCCTCGCCGTCGGCAGTGCCGACGTCGACGTACTGCTCGCGGACCTCCGGCACGCTCTCGCCGTCCCCGTTCTCCCGGAGGTGGATCGCAGTCTGGCCGACGACCCCGGAGACCGGCCCGTCGTCGGTGTGGACCGTGACGTGCTGGCCCCGCGAGACGGTCTTGTCCGACCCGCCGACCCGTCCCAGTTTGACGAATCCGTCGTCGGTGACTCGGCGTACGACGAACCCGATCTCGTCACCGTGGCCCGCCAGCGCCACCGAGACGTCGACGTCGGAGTCGCCCTCGTGGACCGCGACGGCGTTCCCGTACTCGTCGACGGTCACGTCGTCGGCGAACCTGCTCACGTAGTCGACCCAGACGCGCTGGCCCGGCGTTTCGTAGCCCGAGGGGCTGGCGGTTTCGAGCAGGGCCTCCAGAAACTCGCGGTGCTCGTCGTCCATGCCACCGTGTCAGTGTTGCCAGCGTCTTCAACTATGCGGTAGCGCGGAGTCCCCTGCCTCGAGCGCGAGCGGAGCGAGCGGTAGGGAGGGGAGGAGCGCGTTAGGAAGCTGTGGGCAACCAGTATTGTCGCCCGCCCCGTCGTCGTGTGGAGTCCATCCCGGGCTTCAGACAGCCCTGCAAAGGGCGCCGATACCACCATTGCGGGAGGCAAAGGGACGGTATCTCGGGGTGGACGGGCCGGTGCCGACCGACCCCATCGGCACACAAGTCGGTCCGGGACGATAACTCCCGCCCGACGCCACGCAAGCCCCGTCCGCAGAGCGCCAAAGGCGCTCAGGGCGGGGTAGTTGACACGTCTGCTTCGCGACGCGAGTGGCGCTACTCCCCTACCAGGACGTGATCTCGACGTCTCTGAGCGGCCGGTCGAGTGGGACCGACACCTGCCCGCCGGTGTAATGTGAGATGTAAAAGCCGACGATCACCTCGAGCGAGCGCGTCGCTTCCAGTCCCGTCGAACGGTTCTCGGCCGTCCCCTCCAGCAGTTCGTAGACGTGGGCGGCCGCGTTGGGGAACGCACGCTGATAGTCGTCGTCCCAGGTCCAGGCCCCCTCGATACCCCAGTCGGCGAGGTCGCGCTCGACGTGCGTTCCGTCGTCCAGGTCCCAGTAGCGCCACTCGCCGTCGTCGTTGTTCATGTAGAGTTTCCCCTCGCTGCCGACGAACTGGAGCGTCATCGACGAATCGTTCCGGGGCACCGTGCAGTCGACGGTGACGAAGGTGCCGTCGTCCATGACGACGAACCCGCCGCCGCCGGCGTCGTCGACGGTCTGGCCAGCATCGAGTTCCTCGACGGCCTCGTTCTCGCCGGTGATGTACCCCGACACGCGGTCGGCGCGCGCGTCGAGCAGGTAGACCAGCGTATCGAGCAGGTGTGTCGAGTTGCGCAGCAGTTCCATCCGGAACTGCGTCGCGACGGCGTGGACCTCGCCGAGCAGTCCCGCCTCGTGGATCAGCTCGTGGAGGCGCTGCTGTTTCTCGGTGAACCGGAAGGAGTGGTTGACGAGCAGTTCGGCGTTTTCGTCGTCGCAGACGGCGACCATCTCCTCGGCGTCCGTGACGGACGACGCGATGGGTTTCTCGCACCACACCACGTCGGGGTCGGCGGCCGACCGTGCGGCGTCGACGACGTGGTCGTGGTGCAGATACGAGGGCGTACAGACCGAGACGACGTCCAGGTTCTCGGCGTCGAGCATCGCCTCGTGGCCGAGGTACCGACCCGACTCGGGGATCTCCCAGGCGTCGCCGAACGTATCGAGTCGTTCGGCATCGGCGTCGGCGACGGCGACGAGTTCGATCCCGTCGGTGGCCTCGTAGCCGCCGGCGTGGCTCGCGGTGAACTTCTTCTGCCCGATGTCTTCGGGGTCGTGCATCCCGAGGATCCCGAGACCGGCGATGCCGCCCGCACCGACGATACCCGCGCGGTAGGTCATGGCTCTACCCTCACCCACCAGTCCCTTGGGTGTTTTCGTGGCGGCGATCGGGACCTGCGGTGTCGACCGATCGGCGTCGAGTCAGCCGCCTCGGCGGCCGATGTCGAGTCAGTCTGCTCCCGCCCCGGTCAGGTCGGAGAGTCGCCGCGCGCTCCGGAGTTCCCCGAGCGTGCAGTACCACGCGCCGCGCACTCCAGAGCGATCGTTCTCGACCGGCTCGTCGAGTTCGACGAGGTCGTCGAGTCCGAAGACCACCACCGTGTCGGTGTCGGAGAACGGGTCGATCGTCGCGGCCCAGTCGTCTGCGTCCATCGGTCCCGGTTCTCCTCGTCTCTGTTCGACCCGGTCGGTGACGCGCGCGAAGTGGGTGACCGCCGAGACCGGTGCCGTCCGGTAGCAGGCGAGGTACTCGAACGCGGCCTCGGTCCGGTCGTACGAGCGCGGCGAGGGGTAGAACCCGGCCCGACAGCGCTCGAACGTCTCGGGACGGGTCGCGACGAGACAGACGCGGGCGTCGTCCGGGCCAGCGGTATCGCCGGAAGCGTCGTCGGGCATACCAAAACCCGTCAGCGGTCGGGTCCGTCGACACCCTCGAAGCGGACGACGTAGGCGTGGTCGTGGTCGGGGCGGTCGGGTAGACTCACCGTGACCGTCTCGCGCTGGGTACTCGTCCCGCAGTGGCGGG
>Ga0207770_100299_pt1 | contig 30576 bp, 30 predicted proteins | sample A23E2SouthBayCA_FD_187729 | JGI IMG/M metagenome (GOLD analysis project Ga0207770, IMG submission 187729) | Aerobic enrichment media microbial communities from Eden Landing Ponds, California, USA - A23 E2 (SPAdes) | ecosystem: Environmental > Aquatic > Marine > Unclassified | place: Emeryville... | reverse complement strand
GGTCGCGGGCCGTCGGCCCGCGACCCGCCCGACGACGCAAGCACCGCAACGCAGTGAGGAGCGCAGCGAGTCGCGGAACCGCAGAGGACGGGGGCTTTCACGCTGGTCGCGGCGGTCTCACTCACGACCTGCTCTGAACACCATCGTGAAATCGGCCGATGCGTATATTATAAAGGAATCCTGAGTGCCGAAAAAGAGGTAACGTAACGGATATGGTGAAATCCTCAAAACCGACTGAAAGTCGAATATGATAATTAAGGCTCAAAACGCATTAAATAGAGGATCGACTGACCGAACCGCCGTCTGGCAGGTTCGATAGACGCCGGAGCCAGATACGCGGGAATCGCACTTCGTCGGGGACGGTTGCGAGGGCAGGCGAGACGAAACGCACATGCTCGTTGTCACTACGCTGATGATACTGGGCTTGCTCGGTGGTGCGGTCGCCGCCCAGCTGCGAGCACTGCGGTTGGGTGGGGTCATCATCGTTCCGCTGTTTGCGATATACCTCCTGCGCTCGTTCGGGACGTTTCCGCTCTTGCTCACGAGCGTCCTCGCGGGGTACGTCTCGCTCTGGATAGTGAAACGACGAACGGTGCTGTACGGGCGGGCACTGTTCGTGGTCGCTATCGGGACCAGTAGCCTCGTTCCGCTGTTCGTCTACCTGTTTGTCACCGCCGGATTCGGTCCGCGGGGAATCGTCGGCGAACTCGGGTTCATCGGGAGCGTCCTCCCCGGTATCGCGGCGTATAATTTCCATCGGCTCCCGTCGGACCGTCGTGTCGTCGACGCCGTCTGGAGCATGGCACTCCTCCTGTTTCTCGTCGTCGTCGGTATCGGCCTCGTGATATTCGTCGGACTGACACCGCTCTCGACTGCGACTCCGCCCGTACTGTTGGGTCCCGAGTCCGACATCGCGCGGGCCTTCGGACTGGTAGTGACGGAAGCGAACCACCCTGTCCTGCTGCCGTTTCCGGCGGAACTCGCAATGCTCGGTCTCGGTCTGTTCGTTTCGGAGGGATCCGGGGACGGTGGGGAATCCGTATCGCCGGGCTCATCGTCCTCCCGCTGTTGGCGCTGTTCGCGTTTCGAAACCAGTGGTTGCTTCCGATGTACGGAATCACCGCTGTGAGTGCTTACGTCGGAATCCAGTTGTTCCACCGGTGGACACTGGTCTATTTCGTCTGCGAGTGTCTCCAGGCTCTCCTGACGCCGTGCGACCAGCGCGACGGAACACCCTTCCCGGGCGAGTGACCTGGCTGTCGCGGCTCCGATACCCGACGACGCGCCGGTCACGACCGCACACCGTTCGACGAGGGCCATACCAGTTGTCCATGCGCTTGTCAGTTAACTCGTCGGAAAGAACGAACCAGCCTCCGGCTCGGCGACGGTGGTGAGTGGTTTGACGGACGCGATCGAGCGGTTCTCCACCGCACTCACGGGAGACATCTGTACTGCTAGAGGCGGAGTGGAGAGCGGTTTGTGTGCCTAGCGTCGGCAGTCAGTGGGGTGTAGCTCGTTCAGGACAGCTATGTATCAGTCCACTGCAGGCCGCACGGAAGTCGAGTACCGTGATCCGCCGAAAATATTCGTATCGCTCGCGCTCGCGGTGTCGACCGTCGGGCTCGTCGGATTCCTGTCGGCTGTCACGATGGCGCCATCGGTCGTCGGTGCGTTCGTCGCCGGGGCTGTGACGGCCGCGCTCGTAACGTTCGTCGCCCGGGACAGGTGGACAACGTCACTCGACCGGTCGGGAGTATCGTAGCCAACCAGAGAGGTCGAGCCCGCCGGGTCTGTGCCGAAATGCGATTTCGTGGGAGACGTCTACGGAGTTCTGTGAGAATCACCGTCACTCACGTTCTGCCAAGTCGACTGCTTGACGACTGGCCCATACCGGAAGGGCTGGTCCAGGCAAGTAAGAGGCTGTCGAACACTTTTTATACCGAACTGCGGTCCGTCACTCGAACGGCGACGCTCCGTACAGCGTATCCCTGGACGGGGTGGGTCCAGTCATCGCGTCCCGGCCACCGACGACCGGGACTGAAAAGGCCGTGTCGGGGAGATGGAGCGTCAGCGCCGGCGACGATGGTGGTCGCTTCGTGACCGTCGGGTCGCTGGAGTAGACCATGACACCGATGCGGTGCCCCGCAGCGAAGACGTGTTCCGTCGGGTTCGGGTCGAAGGACACCTCGTAGGGCTCGCCCGGGACCAGCGGTTCGGACTCGGTCAGCGAGTTCCGATTGAGGAGGTTCATCCAGCCGCGACTGACGATACTGTGCTCCCCGTCGGGGCCGTAATCGACGAGGGCGACGCTGAGAAGCGCCGCCTCCGCGTCGACGGAGACGGTCAGGTTCGGCGTCATCGTCCCGCTTACTCGAACCGGCCCCGCCAGCGGGTCGGTCCGGTAGACGACTCTGTGTGCCGTGGCCTCTCTGCCTGTCAGTTCAGACGGCACGACTTCCGAGTCGTCGACGAACCGGTCGGTGGTTTCGGGTGCCGGCGCGTCTGGTGTGAGTGTGCCGAACGGGTCGCCGGAGCGCGCCCGGAACGACACCCCCTCGCTCCTGGGTGATGGCCACGTGCGCTCGCCGGCTAGTTCGCCGCTCGGGGTCTCCACGATGGCTGTCGGACCGTCCATCACGCCAGTCTGTTCGCCCTTGACCCAGTAGTCGAACCAGTCGAGCAACAGCTCCCGGTACCGGTCGTCGTACGTGTCCCGGAGGTTCGGTACCGCTCCGTGACCGCCCTGCCCGACCCACATCCTGTGTGGGATGTCATGGCGTCGGAGCGCGGCGGCGTATATCGACAGCTGGCGCGGACTCATCGTCTCGTCCCGGAGCGTGTGCACCAGCAGGACGCTCGCCTCGACGTCGTCGAACTCCGCGACGTACTCGCGGTCCGCCCAGTAATCGTTAAAATTTCCCGACCGCCAGTCCACGCCCGCCGCTATCCGCTCTAACACGTCGTCGCACCGCTGTCTGTTGACACCGGTCGTCCACCTGGCGGCGAACTCGGTCGTCGGCCTGTCCGCGGTAACGGCACCGTGTGACCGATTTGCGACGTACCGGCTGACCATCGAAGCCTTCGGAACGATGGTCTGCAGGCCGTCGACGCCGGTCACGACGACGTTGTTCTGGATACTGCCCAGGTACGACTGGCCGACCATCCCGGCGTCGCCGCTGGCCCACTCTGCGCCGACCGTGTCGTCGCTCGTTCGATCGGCGAACGCGGGGACGCGACCGTTCAGCCAGTCGATGGCTGCAACGACGCTCTGTGCTTCCGGTTCGCCGCCGAGCGTGTTACACCCGGTCGAGCGGCCGGTCCCGACCGGGGTGACGTCCACGTAAGCGTACCCCTCTGGGACGAACAGGCGAACGTAGGCCCGCCGGACGTCTTCGACCGGTCCGGTCGCGGCGAACCGGCGGTCAGTCGGCTCCGATCGCTCACCCTGCTCGGCAGACGAACCCGAGTCGGGAACGAACAGCGGAACCTCTCGCGCTCCGTACTGGTCGTTCGGACTCTCCGGCGGGGACGCACTACCGAGGTCGAAGATGTCTCTCGGCGAACTGGCGATGTCGTACGGGTCGGCACGGACGACCGCGGGGAGGGTGTTCCTCAGCGCTTCGGGTCGCACGACGTAGACTTCGACGCGGTCAGAGCGACCCGTGTCGTCGGTGTCGGTCCCGGTCTCGACCCACACGCTCTCGGTCGCGTACGACACGTCGATGTCGTAGTCGTCGGGCCCGGCGGAGCGGTTCGCGGGCGTCTCCGGTGCGGGCTCAGAGACGGCCGTCGAATCGCCGTCGTCCGCGGGCGACTCTGTCCCAGGAGAGGGCGACTCCGTCGAGGACTGTTCGGTCAGAGTTCGGGTCGTCGGGTCCGTCTCGCTGGAGGGCGCTGGGCACCCGGCGACCGCGGCGCCCAGTGCGACCAGCACCGAACGCCGCTGGAGGGCACGGTCGTCGGACATCACGGCCCGCTTCGGTTGGATAGAATTCAATGTTGTGGTGGGTGGGTGCCCTCGCACACGCAGTCGCGGTTCGGTGCTAACTGCGAGTGGCTCGCGAACCAGCGTAGTCTGGGGGTGCACTGTCTGTCCACCGCCTCGTCAAGACACGGGAGAGACTATCGCTGTCGAAACGGTTTCACCCGGATCTCGCCGTCGTCGACGTCGATGGTCAACTGATCGTTTCCGTCCCCGATCCGGCCCCGCGTCGTTCCTCCGGTCGTCGTGACGCTGTCGAATAGCCCGCCCTCGAAACGGACGGCGTCGTCGTCTGCGTTCGCAACGACGGTCGCGTCGGTCGTCGGGATCACCCGTGCGGTGACGTCGCCGTCGTCGCAATGTACCGTGACATCGCCGTCGATGTCCTCGATCGCCAGGTCGAGGTCGCCGTCGTCCGCGTTCAGGTTTCCGAGGGTCGCCGGTTCGGACATCTCCAGGCCCCCGTCGTCAAGTTCGCCGGCCACGCGCTCGACCTCCCCGACGGTCACCGTCCCGTCGTCGACCGTCACGTCGAGACGGCCATCGACCGGACCGACCTCGGCACTGCCGTCGTCGACGTCGAGGTCGATATCGCCCGTGACCCCCGTCACCCGCCCGGACCCGTCGTCTATATCGACCCGTGTAACTCGGGCCCCTTCGGGCACTCGGACGTCGAGTGAGTCCAGGCCGCCGCCGAACGCGCCGATCCCCACCTGAACGGGTACCTCGGCTCCGACATCGAGTCGTCCACCGCTCACCTCGCGGGTCACGGTGACGTCCGAGAGCTCGGTCTTCCCGCGGGCGAACTTCGTCGCTTCGACCCGGACGTCGGTGCCGTCCCAGCGACGAACCGTCGTCTCTCCGTCGCCACCCGAGACGGAGACCCGGTCGACCTCGTTCCCCGGGACGGTGTATTCGACGGACGCTGTCTCCCGGTCGACTTCGCCCGAGACGGTACAGCCCGTCAAGACCGTCGCCCCCGCGATACCCAGTGACCCGAGGAGGGTCCGACGCGTCGTTTTCGACTGTGATTCGTCCGCCGGTGCGTCGGTACTCGACTCGTCGGGTGTCATACTCCGACAGACGAACAGGCGGGCCAATATACCCGAAACAGCGTCTCCGAGTTTGCAACAGTGACTGATGTCGGACTGACGTGCCACGAGGTCACGTTCCCACCCGTCATCCGGATTCGGCTGACACGAGATTGAGGCTGTAAATATCTTTTCGCACGTCTCAGGGGTGGCGACGACGGAGCCTGGTACAAGACGACCGCGCTCGAACGCCGGAGTGCAATGGTCCCTGACAACTCGCGTGGTGCCCTTGCGGCAGTCACGCTCGGCTCGCTGGTTGTCCTCTCCGGTGTCGGTATCGGCGGGGTCGTCGCCGTCCAGCAGCCCTCCGGCGACGTACCGTCTACACAACTCACACACGCGCCGTCCGATGATCCGGACGAAACGAACGACTCGTCGACGCCCACCGGTGACGAGGTCGTCGAACGGTTCGAAGAGCGTATCGAGTCACTCGAATCGGTCGTGATGGCCTACGAGACGAACACGACAATAAACGGCAACACGACGATGACGAGCGAACGGCGGATGTGGGTCGACTACGAGAACGACCGCGTCCGGACCGAGTGGGAGACCAACCGGACGCACGTGATCACCGTTCGCAACGAGAGCGGGACGGTGTCCTACGACGTCGAGAACAACCAGGTCAACCGGTTTGACGTGTCCGTCAACATGACCCACGTGACGCCGGTCGACAGCCTCGTCACCGATACCGAGATCGCCTACGAGGGGCGCGACCGCGTCGACGGCGAGGAGGCCTACCGGCTGACGGTGACGCCGACGAACGCGAGCGGCTCCCTCGGTTCCGTCAACGTGACCGTCTGGCTGGACACGGACACGTACTTCCCGACTGTGGCGACGAGCGAACTCGACGACAGCGAGTACGACTTCGAGCAGACCACGCGCTTCCGGAACGTCAGTCTGAACGCGTCGATCCCCGACGACCGATTCACGATAGACGTCCCCGACAACGCTACCGAGCCGGAGCCGTCGGTCCCGAACGTGACGGAGTACGAGTCCTCCTCGTCGCTCCGGGAAGACACGAACCGGTCGGTGCCCTCCCCCGATGTCCCCGACGCGTACACCTTCGAGGAAGGGTACGTCGTTGCGGACGACGACTCCCACTCGATCACGCTCCACTACGCGACTGACGACGACGAGAGTCTCACCGTCGTGAAACACTCCGCGATGGAGTACGACTTCAGCGAGAGCGACAGATACGAGACGATCGACGTCGGCAACCACACCGGGTACTACACCGAGTACGAGTACGACGGAAACACGACATCGGTCGTCGTCGTCCCCTGTGAGGACACCACCTACCGCGTGTCCGGCGACCGCTCGAAGGACGAGACCGTCGGTGTCGCCGACTCGCTCACCTGCGAGTAGGGCTACGTCGACGACTCACCGCTGTCCGGTCGTTGCCTGTTTCGCCGAGACATCAGCCGAACAGGGGAAAAGCTACCGTAGTCGAGCTGACAGAATCGAACTGGTATGGTACCGAGAGAGCGCGGACTCGTCGAAATTCTCTACCGGTGATGGGGTTCGAGAGTCGTGCTGAACAGAAGGCGCGTATCTCCGAAAAGGCAGTCGACGATCTCGAGTGCTACCCGGAAATTTCGGCATAGAGCCGAGTCAATCCACACTCCGGACAGAGAAACGAACGAAGTGGTGTTTGATACCCGACACCGAGCCGGTCGAGCACACCACCGTCTCTTTCGGTCTCAACGTAGAGATCACCGACTCCTTCTGCGGTTACGTTCGTCTCCTCCATCTGGACGTCGCAATCCGGACACTGGCGTTCACTCATTGTATTCACATCCATCTATATTTCCGACTGTTAAAGATATCTGGTCACGGTTTCACGCTCGGAAACGAGTGTGTCGTCGAAGTCTTCGCACTGCCTGAGATAGGGTGTCTCGCCCCCGACGTTCGATCAGTTACGCCATTCGTTGATAACTGTCGGGACGACGACGCCAACGCCGAGAAGTACGGCGAAGTGAATCCATTGACGGTCGGTGACGGTCGTCGTACCGAACACCGAGACGATAGCGAGTATCACAAAGAAAGCAGTGATCTTGGTTTCTATACTGACCAGACTATTCGACGGTTCGGAGGGCCGTTCTGGCATCTCCCCGGCGTTCGGTTGCAGCATATAAATACCCTGTCCAGCGTATCAGAGTCAGCAACTCCCGCCGACCGAGCACTGCGAGAGTCATACCCGTCTACTGATTCTCCACGCACCGTCTCTGTGAAGAGAATTCAACAGCGCTAACTGACCGCCGTGCTGACGGTTTGCCGATGCCCTCCGCACGAACCGTCGACCGGCCGGAGGAGGCACTCGCCGTCGCGAAGCGATACCTCAGACGCGAACGCCCGCTGAGTGCGCTGGTTGTCGTGCTTGCCACGGTCGTCTTCCTCGGGACGTTCGTCGCAACCTCGCTGGTGCCCGCCGTGGTCGTCGGTACACTGTTGATCGTCGTCGCGCGTGTCCCGATTATCGAGTCACAGGGGACCGTCCGGCTTCGAACTGACGAGGACGTTCAGCCCGTCGTCGAATCGTTAACGGGACCGACACCGCCAGTTCTCGTCTTCCAGTGGGGAATCGCAGACGAGATTACCACCGGAGATGGGACGGTCAAGTACCGGCTCTCGTATCTGTTCGGCTTGCGGTCGGTCGAGGTGACGGTCGAAACACAGACGGGTCACACGCCCGCTGGTGACCCCCGGATCGAACTGGAACTCACGGTGGGTGGCCAGCCATGGTCGACCTACGTCGCAACCGTCGAAAGGAGGGACGGTCGAACAGTCGTCGAGTACGAGGACACGGCCGATCGACGGTTCGGCCTGCGACGCATCCCTCAGCGGATCGTCGCGAGTCGATATCGGGACGAAGCACTCGACGCCCAGGGGTACGTGGTCCTCGATCGCGACGAACAGTACGGTGTCGCCGTCTGAACGGTACTGGCTGTCGACCGAGCGACTGTGGCCGGCTCAGTTGTATGTGGCTATGAACCGACTGCATGCGAACTCTGACTACTCAGTCTCTTCGGTCCGCGGCGGGAGGTCGCCCAGGGCAGTCACCCCGTTTTTCGCGTTGCTCATCGCGAACACTGCACCGTCGGCGATAACTGGTGGGGAGACGATCGTCGGACTCCACCCGTCATCGATGGTATAGTACCACTGTGGCGTGGCGTCGGTTCTATCAAACGCAGCGATGGATGGGGAGATATCGGAGTCGGGAAAGACCGGTGCAACGACGGCCTCACGTCCAACTGCGAGACCGTCAGCCTGCGCGTAGTCCGATGACTCCTCCTCTGAAAGAGCCCACTGCTCGCTACCATCTGGCACCGAAACCGCCGAGAGACCGGATTCTGCAAGCACGAAGGCCGTGCCGTCGTCGATAGCGAGCGCACGGATCTGTCCGAGTGACACGCCGATCGAGGTCAGGCGCTCTCCGTCGGTGTGATTGTAGATAGCGATGTCTGTCCCATCGCCGACTAACACACCCGTTTCTGCACCGATCGGCGGTGTCTTTCGGTCTCCGATCTCCCGCTCCCAGACCAGTTTGCCGTCGTCCAACCGCAGACAGCGAAGGACCTGCGTCTCCGGCCCATCCCAGCCGGCGACGTACAGACGATCGTCGAACACCGCCGGTGGAGCCCCGGGAGCACGCAACGGTGACGTCCACTCGGTTTCGCCTGTGTCGAGTCCGAAGGCAACGAGTTCGGCGTGGGGTTCGCCGTCCTCGGGACGTCTGAAGAACGTGAATCCCCTCTGCTGGTCAGGGGCGACAGTTATCGGTTGGGCCGGTGAGCCGGTGATCGTCCGTTCCCACCGCTCGCTACCGTCGGCAGTGTCGAACGAGCGGAGTCTGCCGTCAGAGGCGAGTACCAGATACCCGTCGGCAACCGCTGGCTGCGTGGCCGAGTTCGGCGACTCCTCGATGCCGAGGTCCGTCTGCCACTGGCGTTCGCCGGTTCGTGCGTCCAGTGCGGTCAGGACGTCGTCGACGGTGTACACCGTTCCGTCGGCGACCAGCGGCGCGATCAACCCGCTACCGCCGCTCCAGGCCGGTGTCCCGCGGGCGGGGACCGTGACATCGGCCGCCCACGTGTTCCGCGCGTCGTATCCGGACTGACTCCACGTTCCGTCCGGTGTCTCTGGAAGCGGTCGATCACTGTCGCTGGCCGAGCCGAGACACCCGGAGACTGCACAGACACCGGCTACCGACGCGAGGACTCGACGACGACGCCAGTTCATACGCCCGCTCGGGTATCACCGGAGTTAATCGCTTCAAACCGTCTCAGAGACAGAAACACCTCTCTACCATTCAAGTGTGGTTATCGGCTGCGAGACGGATACCCCGTCCCTTGCGGTCAGAGGGAAGTCGAGGCTCGCTGTCGCGAGTCGATCTCGACGGCAAGGTGGGTCGTCGACCCAGTGTTTCAGAGTCAGAGACACGCTGTCAGACGTAATAAGCCGTCGTCGAGTACGTCTCGGTATCCGCTACTCGTCGCGGCTGCACTGGGGCGGCTCGCGGTGTGACCGACATGAGGTACGTACATCACAACCCCGTGGTCGAATGGCTCGGAACCGACGCCGGAGGGACGCCACGCGGTGTCTGGCTCGGCTTCGCAGTGTGGGTGTTCGGCGCGGCTCGCGGAACCGACCTGGTTTCGATCGGTATCGTCGCTTTCGGCGTGTTCCTCATGTTGCTCGGTGTCGTCTCCGCTAACACCGGCGGCGCCGACTGACTGGACGGCGGTTCGCTGTCACCCAGACTGTCAGGTTTCGATAATCCTCACCACACTCGAACACAGGTTCGAACAGCTCGATCAGGTCGTACACAGCCGTGGCACGGTTATCACCGCCGTCAGCGTCCATCGCCACTCATTCACTTCACCACTGCCGGCAGCCAGAAACGTCGGTGCTGGCGAGGGCCCTCCAGCCCCCAGTCCCCCTGCTTCGGTCGACGACTGGCTCTTCTCAGAAGCGCTGAAAGTGATCATATACAGCGAGAGCTGTCGCGGTCACACAGTGTTTCAGAGCCAGCAACGCGCTACCGGTGTTGATTATCTACCCGCCCATACGTGCACGTAGCCGCCGGTCGGAGGCGGTCCCCGAAAAGTATCCGACACTGTCACCACCACCCATTCCGTCCCGTTTGCCCCACCGTCCCGCCCGCGGCCGGAGGCGGCCGAGTATCCGGCCACCCGCCCTATCACACCCCCGCGTTCCCCGCCGCACTCCCTCCTCCCTGGTTTCTGTCGGTCGACAGTTCCGACACCCGCGGAACGCGTACCGACGTCCGCTTTGCGTGCCTCCGGACAGACCGCTGGAAGCCGAGAGCCCCCTCTCACGGCACTCTGCGTTCCCGGATCGAAGGACAGGAAAGACCACGTATCGCCCACAGAAACCAGTTCAGTCGCTCAATCGGGACCTTGCCAGCGGGTAACCTCACCAGTGGCACCGTCGACAGTCGCGTAAACAACGACCTCGTCGCCCGCTGCCGAAACAGGGTCGAAAATGTCGGTACTGACGGGGATCTTCCAGCCTCCGATTACTCTGCTCCGGCCGACGACTGACTTCTATCGATGTTTTGAAACTGATCGGCATGTAGCGATGATCATCGCGGCCACACAGTGTTTCAGAGCCAGAGAGCGTGGATAACACCTATACAATTGCCGGGTGCTGGCTGAACCATGAGCAGGATCTCGAAAAGTCGGCTGTTGGTATCCGGCGGGAGCCTTCTGTTGGTATTTCAGCTAATTGTATTTCAGCGCGCTTTCAACATAGTCGAAAACCCCGGAGTTTCGGGCACTCTGAGGGGTGTTCTCAGCGGTGGATTGTTGCTTATCGCCACAATCTGTATCGGTAGCGGAGCGTATCTTCGGTATCAGCGTTCCTCGGCTATGTAGGACTTACGCTAATCGATGGTGGGTTGAAGTACTGGTGTGACAACTGTTCTATGACGCCCTCGGTGTATGTTTTGAGCCGTGTGAGATACAACGCGAGTATCTTGCGCGACGGGTATGAAGACCCGGGAACAGAATCAGCTGGTTACTTGGGACCTTGCCAGCGGGCAACCTCACCAGTGGCACCGTCGACAGTCGCGTAGACGATGACTTCGTCGCCCGCTGGATCTACGGCTGTTTCGATCGTTGTCCCGGCACCGACCGGCTTGTCACTGGTCAGCGAACCGACGCGGTCGGTGAACAGACCCGGTGCCTCCTGTGGTTGCGCGACGAGTGTCTCGGCGTCCGTGTCTGCAACGACTTCGACCGTGAGTGACCCGAAATCGCCACCATCAGGGGATTCATAGCTAAACGACAGCGCATCTGTCGGAACTGCCTCGCTGGCCGCTGTCTCGGACAACTCGTCCGTGGGGACGGACAGAGTCGTGAGCTCACCGACCGCACCCTCGCCGTTGACCGCAAAGACGGTCACCGAGTCCCCGTCCGGATCAACCCGGACGGCAACGCGGTCATCAGCGCTGACAGACCGGTCCTGTGGCTGCATCTCGGTGTATCCGCCCGAATCAGCCTCTATCCGTATCCCTGCCGCGTCGGTGTCCTCGGTGACTCTTACCCAGAGTTCACCGAACTCCTGGCCACGTGGCGGCTCGTACTGGAACGCCAGCGCCTCCGGCGACACCAGCTCCGCAGCCGCTGCCTGCGAGAGCTCTTGGCCCGCCGGGTCCGCAGCCAGTTGTTCGACATTGTAGGTCCCGGTAGCGGTGATGCGGTCGTCGCTCACTTCGACTGATCGCGAGCCGTCGACGGCCGCTGTCCCGAACGAAGTCTCGATCGTCTCTCGCCTGTCCTCACCGAGGTCGGCCGCGGCAAGGGCGAACTGCGACTCGAACGTCTCCCGGTTCGCGTCGAAATCCACTGCCGCAACCACGTTTTCACCGGACCGGGGCCTGAACTGCGGGTCAGAGTTAGGCTGGAAGTCTCCGAACAGTTGCTCGGCTGTTGCTGACCCGAGCTGACTGACCACGAGATCACCAGTCCCGGCCTGTTCGAGCAGTTCCATGGCGGTTTCGTCAGTCTCGAAGACGCGGGAACGATTCCCGTCGCCGGCGGCGATCGTCCGGTCGAGTCGGCTGGCGTCTGGCCCGACCATGACTGTCTCGTCTGCGACTGCTACCGCAGGTGGATCGCTCACTGAATCGGGAACTTCGACGGGCTCGTATCGGTCGTACTCACGGTCCGTGCTGGTTCGTTCGTAGGCAATACCGAACGTTTCGTCTGTTGGCTCGACTAGTCGTTCCTCTAGTTGGTTGGTTGCGAAGGATCCCTCGGCGATTATAGTCTCGTTAGTGATAGTAACCTCGTTCACCGTCGAGTCGGACGTGGCCGTGGGGCTCACAGCATCGGTGAGCCCAGCAAACGAAAGCGACAACTGGCCGATTCCGACAGCTGCGCCGCCTATTACGAGCGGATACAGGGCCAGGGGATCATCGAGAGATAGATCCGACGGGTTTCCGGAGCCAGCGACGGTGTCCTCGGGGAAATTGTCCAGGTTAGCGTAGGCAAAAAACAGCCCACTCTGGTCTGTCGTCAACCACTGGCCGTAGGGCAGGTCGCTCGCCGGATCGAACGTGTCCGTCGAGGGGTCGTCGCCCGGAGTGTCGTCAGTGGGAGTGTCGGCGGTCGGAGTGTCGGCGGTCGGAATATCGTCAGTGGGAGTGTCGTCGGTCGGAGCGTCGTTTGCTCTTTGAACGTCATCACCGCTGCAACCGGCCAGTGACGCTGTCAGGGCGCCTATCCCGAGCAGGAATCGGCGTCGACTCTGACTCGTCTGTGTCGCACTATCATCGTTGTCGTTGGCAAAGCGTGGGGACATACAGGTGAACGCCTCTACGAGGTATACGAGTGCTACTCTCTCATTAGCCGCCGAACAGCGTCTCAGCTCGAGAGACAGTATGTATTTTTATATTATAGGGTGACACCATCTCGTTTTCTGAGCCGGAGACTGATACAACAAGATGATGTCGCTGACTGAACAGACGGGGGTGAGTGACTGGTTCAGCGAGGGCGAAAAAGGTCGTACCGAAAAATCGCTACAATAATCACTGTGAGACCCGGATACGCTACGACCGACCGTATCGGGCCTCGACCGTCACTCGCCGGTTGGTGGAGTGTCAGGGACGGATATCGTGACAGTGGTACCGTCTGACGTGTCGAACGACACCTCGCCGCCGAGCGTACGGGTAGCCCAGGTAAGTTGCCACAGTCCCAGTCCGGTCCCGTGTCGGAGTGGTGCCTCGGTCCCGGTTTCGAGCGCGGACAGTTCCGACTCGGGGATTCCAGGACCATCATCGACGACCCGCAATTCGCACCCGTCCGGAGTCGACTGAAGCGAGACGGTCACGTCCGTAGCGTGCATGACCGCATTGTCGACGGCGCTTTCTATCGCCGCTTCGAGAGCGACGCCGTCGGTCGTGACCACCGGCGACTCAGTCGCCTCGACGGTGACCGGAGAGTCGTAGGTCGCGACGGTATCGCGAAGCAGTTCGGCGACGTCGACCGGGGCGTGTTCGCGCGTCTCCGAGAGGAGCTGGTCGATCGTCCGTGCGTGGTCGCTCATGCGTGCGATACGACCCGTCGTCTCGATGGCTGTCTCCGCGTGGTCGTCGTCGATGGCATCGAGATGCGCGTCGAGGACGTCGAGTTGGTTGCGCAGATTGTGTCGGAGAACCCTGTTGAGGACTGATAGGCGTTCCTTGCGGAGTTCGCGTTCGGTCACTTCCCGGAGACTGACCACGGTTCCAAGACGCCGGTCTGTCCGGTCGACCACTGTCGACACCTGCGCATCGTACTTCCCCGACACGCCTGCGACACTGAGCGTGACCGTCTCGGCTGATCGCAAACCGTCCACGTCGGTCCCGAACATGTCTTCGACGGTAACGGTGCCAGCTGCGGGGTCCGCCCCGTCCGAAGCGATGCGCATACGTTCGTTCGCCCGCACGACTCGGTGCTCCTCGTCCGCGATCAACACCAGGTCGTCTGTCTCCTCGACGATATCCCGTTCACCGACGACGCCGACGGTCGGGGCTATGTCGAACGCGTCGAGTCGGAATACCGCGAGTCCGAACCCACACACCGCGCCGAGTGATCCCAGTACGTAGGCGGCCCCACCTGCCGTCCGGCCGAGTTGAGCGATATACGGAATACTACTCCAGGACAACCACATCGCCACCGGTGCCCCGGCGAGGGCAACACCTTGCCACACCGTGGTGTGGTCATATCGGCGCGTCGTCCGGACTACTAACACCATCCCGGCGACGACCAGCGCTACTGCATAATACCTGATAGTAATACCGAACAAACCGATAGCCTGTGTCGGCACGCCTGACGCACTGGATAGTATAAACTGGATTATGAATACGAGAGGCGGGAAGGCGACCAGTATACTTGTTTTCAGGGTCAACGAGACGAACCGGCCGGTGTACCGGAGTGCAAACATTGCCCACAAACCGACGGGGATTATCCAGACGAACGCCAGCCACCGCCCAACTGCACCCGTAAAATCAGTTACCGGAACGAATCCAGTGAAGACGCCGACGCTGAGTGCTCCGAGACCGACTCCGACCAGTGCGGTGTACCCCGTGAACCACGCGGCTCCCGGCTTGTCGTATCGGCGGGCGACCGTCGCACTGATCGCCAGGAGCCCCGCTGCGCTTGAGATACCCAGGGCCCCGACGATTCCGACGAGCATGAGTAGGGTGTACGGTCGTTGGATATCAACGGGGAGCATCCTCGTAAAGGATATGATCTCCGGGTAGCGACGTTCAGCCGCTGGAACGAGCGAACGACGACGCTGTCAGGAACCGCTCGGTGAGCCAAAGCGCAACGGGAGACCCCAATACAGTTCGCGGGAATTCAAATCAGTCGCTTCGGATCCCGGCCGAGGGGCAGTTCGAAGCACAGAAATGACTTACTCCGGGATGGATTCATCCCCGGGGTATTCGTCCTCAGTTGTGACTTCGAGGAAGACGTCTTCGAGCGTGCGTTCCCCATCGATCTCTCTGTCGCCTGTGAGTTCGCCCGGTGGACCCTCCGCGACGATGTCGCCGTCGTAGAGGATGCCGACATCGGTCGCTATCTCTTCGACGACGGGGAGGAGATGCGTCGAGAGGAACACGGTGGTGTCCGCCGCAGCCAGGTTCGTGATAGTCTCCCGGACTGTTCGGGCGGCACGCGGATCGAGCCCGGACGTCGGCTCGTCGAGAAAGACCACGTCGGGGTCGTGCATGATCGCCTGGATCAGTCCGGTCTTCTGTCGCATTCCTTTCGAGTACGTGGCGATCCGTTCGTCGGCAGCGTCGGCCAGTTCGAATCGGGTCAGAAGCGTCTCGATCCGGTCGTCGATAGCTGCTGGAGACATGTTCCGGAGTCCGCCGTGGTATTCGAGCTGTTCGCGGGCAGTGAATTCCTCGTGGATCGGCGGTGATTCAGGTAAGTATCCGATGTGCTCGATGAGCGTCTCGCGGTCAGTGATCGATGCCCCCGCGACACGTCCGGTGCCACTGGTCGGTGGGAGCAGTCCCGTCAGCATCCGGATCGTCGTCGTCTTTCCCGCCCCGTTCGGACCGAGAAACCCGTACACCGCGCCCCGTTCGACGGTGAGGTCGAGGCCGTCGACGGCCGTCGTCTCACTGTACGTCTTCGTCAGGCCGCTCGTACTGATAGCGGGGTGCCTGTCCGTTCCGGTCGTGGCTTCTCGTTCGTTCGATGCCGACGTGTCGTTGCTGGTGTTTGTCATTGTTCGGAGATCACTCGAGTTGGTAGTCTCGAAACCGCTGGACTGCGATCCTCGCGGCGGTTCTCGTGATGGCGACGGCGAGCAAGAGCGCGAGGAGCAGTGACCCGACCTGGATGCCGGCCATCGGCACCCCGAGAGCCGCGATGTGCTCGGAGACGGACGGCGCCGTCCCCACGAAGGCCGGGAGACTGGCGAGAACCCCGACGGCGAGCACCAGCCCGTGACGGAGGAACGCCGTCGCGCCCAGTTCCCCGTAAACCGGGGCGTCAGTGAAGAAAAACGGGACTGGGGCGTATTCTATACGTTCGACCCCCAGCCCGACCATGGTTGCGACCGACGCGGTGCACGGGCAGATGACGGTCCCGAGGAGCGCGATCAGGGCCGTCTGTGCGACCCCGACGGAGCCGACGACCCCGAGCGGGACGATGACGAGGGCGACGAGCGGGGCACCGACTACTGTTGTAGCGAGGAGCACTCCGCCGACGAACTGTCGCCCGGTAACCGACGTGAACAGCATGGGCAACGTGCGATATTCGGTCCCGATCGGATCCGACCCGAAGGCGACACCGGCAACGAGGCCCAGCGTGACCGCGAAATACACCAGTAGCACGGTCCTCCCACCGGCGAGCGCGACCAGCGGGAATCCGACGGCGCCCATGAACAGGAGCGCATACCCCGTGGACAGGACCCCCCGTGGAACGCGTCGTTCCATCAGCCATCGCTCCCGAGCGACGGTGTAGGTGGCACGCGGGATGCGGTCACCGACGATTCGCTCTACCACCCCTGTTTCGAGCAGTGAATATGAACCGCGAGTGCCTGTCGAACTGGCAGAATCGCGTTCCCAGATGCGGCGCGCAAAGACTGTCGCTCCGGCCGCGAAGACAGGCACTGCGGTAGTGAGAAGGCCGAACACGCCCAGTGTGTGACGGACCGACTCACCTGCACTCTCGACCGCGCCGACGAGCGCCAGGTCCACGAACCACGCCAGCGGCGACGCACCGAAGACTCCGGTCAACGGAGCGAGCGACAGCGACAGTTCCTCCAGGAGCATCGCACCGATCACGAGCGGGATCCAGCCGAAGACGACGAGGAGGTCTCTGTAGTACCGCGCGCGGACTAATCGGAGTGCGACGAGTCGAGCCGCGAGCCTGCTGGTGGTTCCGAGTGCAGCGGCGAGCATGCCCATACATCCGATCGCGAGGGTGATCGTGAGTACGACTGTCGGCGACCGGAGTCCGACCGCGGTACCGACTGCGATTCCGAGCGTCGGCACGGCGAGCGTGGTGAGCAGGCGAGCGGAGACGAACCCCAGCAGGCCGAGCGCAGTCGTTCTGGCGGGGACAGTCGTCAACAGCAGGTCTGGGTTCAGCCGCTCGAACCGAACGTGCGTGTACTTCGAACTGCGCCAGACCATCCAGACGAACGCGACGCTCACAGCGAGACCCAGCAGGTCGTCCGGAACCGGCTGTCCCGCAGTGACGTCGCGTCCCAGTGAGTATGCGAGCCAGCCGAGGCCGCTGGCGAGTCCGAGGAGGACGACGAGGAAGACAGGTTGTCCCGTCAACGGGGTTCCGAATTCACGACGGTGGCGCGTCCACTCCGCACGGGTGATTTTCGCCCCCTGTCGGATATCCCTGGGTATGCGAGTGAGTCGGGTCATCGTGTCTACGAGGCCCTCATTCGGTGGAATCGGTCGTCAGATTCGGCCGCCTCCGGAACCGCCGAACCGATCTCCGAGCCCGCCAGTGGACGCCGACGTGTCACCGCCGAACCCACCGAAGTCCATGTCGTCGAAAAACGCCGGTGCGGTGTTCTCGGTCGCGTAGACGTACAGCGCCGTCTTGGCGACACCACTGAGCGCTTTCCCGACCAGAAGGCCGAAGACGAATCCGGAGCCACCGACCACGACCGCCGCCAGCAGTTGGACCCCTGTACCTGCGGTCACAACGAACGTGAGGACACCGAGCGCGAGACCGGCGAGCGCCAGCAGGAACGAGAAGACGTCGATCGTTGCCATTGCACCGATGGACTCTCCCCACGTATTTTTGAACGTGGTCGCACTTTCCGAGAACATCTCCGTGAGAGACGGGTCACGGAAGACGATCACGGGGACGACGAAGTAGGTCATCACGCCCCATGCCACCGCGAAGACGCCGGCGAGGATCTGCGCGACGAGGTTGTCCTCCGACTCGATGATCCGGATGATCACGCCGACGATAGCGGCGACCACCGACCAGGCTAACAGCGGTAGTTTCCGCTGCCAGGCGGCGGCGAGCGCGCCACGGATCGACGGCTCCTCGCCGTGGAAGACAGTCCGAGTCGCTGCGACGAGGGCTGCCGTAAAAAACGACGCGACGAACGTCTCGACGAGATAGGCGAGGAACAACGCGCCGTACAGTACTACCCCGGGATCCTGAACGGAATCGGTGAGGAGCAGGCTCCCGAACAGCGTTGCGATGAACGCGATGCCGGAGATCCCGCCCAGGAGCGGGAACACCAAAAGTTTCGGATGCGCTCTGAGCACGCGGCCGCTCCGGCGAGCCATCCCGAATCCGATTTTGAGGCGACTGAACACTCTCATACCGGAGGGACGTGCCCCGTGGCATTGGCGGCTATGCTCTTGTTCTGAGTCAGCAACAGCCCCGAAATCTTTTTATTCGGGGCTCTTACCGGACTGAGTGAAACAACGCCCTGAGAATCACAGCAGTCCGCCGTACGCTAGTTGTTGTGTGCAATCAAACAGCTTTCGGCGGGATGCTTCAGGGTATTGTTGGGCTTAGGTCAATGGTATTGTGGCCAGAGCAGCTCGATGCGATGACCGAGCGGCGCTGTAAGCAGGCCTGGGGTGAGGCTCCCTGCCCGGAGTGTGGCGAAACCGCCACCCAGGCCGGGGACGGCAGTCCCCGCGTCTGGTGTACCAACTGCCGCTACGTCTTCACATGAGCGTGCGCGCTTCATTCCACGAGAACTCGTGGGCTTTCGTGCTGTTTCCGATGTAATTCGACACGTCGAAGCGGGGCTGTCAGCGGCTACACCGCTGCAACAGTGATAAATGCGAATACTCCAACCAGGACCCCGGTCACCGTAAACACGAAGCCGGTCAGTTTCACCCGCCGGCCATAGGCATCGAGTCCGCCGCTGGTATAGAGGATCGTAACGAGTCGTGAGGGATGCCGGAACGGACTCGGTGGTCGCGGCTCCGGGATCCGTTCACGGAGTCGCCGGTACTCGGTAAACGACCAGGCCCCGTAGAGTACGAGGGCAACTATCGATACGAGCCCGGCGATGGCAGCTGTGAGTAACGCGAATCCGACCGGGTCCGTCAGGTCAGCCTGTACTGACGACGGCTCTGCCGTGTATCCGATACCGACCGTCGCACCGAGCGCGACGAGGCAGACGGCCGGTGCGCTCAGCAGAAGCCGCTTGCTGAGACGGTTGACCGCATCACGGTCGACCCCGAACAGTGTCTCGTACCGTGTCGGCTCGTGTTCGCTCCCCGGCCGCAACTCTGTGTTCTGGCCGGGATCGTGCGGCCCGATAGCGTGAAGTGTCGTCAAGAGGAGGACGAGGCCGCCAAAGCCGACGAACTTGAGCGGCGCTAGCGTCGTCTGACGCTCGAGAAACGCCCCTCCCGGAGCGTCGGGATCGACGTAGGCGGTCGTCGTCACATTGGGCTCGTACGGTCCGATGATGTTTTCTGCGTCACTCCGAACGGTGTACATCGGGCTGGTCGTTCCGGGAAACACCTGTTCGCTCGTATACTCGGTGCCCTGATACTGGTAGGTGTGTTCGACCGTGACGCGATAGTAGAGCCGACGACCGTCGGACTCACTGACTTGAGCGTTGAGGACAGTCGTCTCGACGGCGACAGCGTCATCGACGGCGTTCGACTGCTGAATATAGTCGTACCCGCCGTAGCCCACGACACTGACTCCGAGGACAACCGCGACGAACATCAGCGGGGTGACCGCGATGAGTGTCCCACGCACTGTAACCTGCATCGTATCCGGGGTGTGGGAGGAGCCAGCAATAAACCGGTTCGTGGATTCTCAGTGGGAGCAACTCTGTGGGCACCGAGAAGACACCACCGTCGGTAACATCGTGGACCCCTCCAGCTTCCGGGGAGAAGAAATTCCCGGTGGTCGGTCAGTATCGCCAACGAGACGTTGTCTGTCCGTTCCGATTCAGAAACCAGACCGCCTGGATTTCAGCGTATCTGACCACTGCCGACAGGGGACTACCGTGGATCCACCAGAGGCATCAGAGCGGGTACTCACCGCTTGCGATGCTGTCGGCGACCAGCAACATATACTCGATACGTGGCTCCCACTCGGCGGCCGACCCGGACTCGACTTGCTGCCGGTAGATATCTTCCCAGACTGCGGCGAGGACGAACGCTGCGAGCGTTCGGTAAAACCGTTCGTGTTCGAACGCGCGGCCCGTCCGTCCTTCGTACCGGGCGACCAACTCCTGACGGGTCGGACTACCTGGTCTGACAGCGAACGGAGCGAAACCGGGCGCGTCGTTCCCGGAGAGGGTCTCGCTCACGTCCGTGTCAGGGTGTCGCGTCGCGATCTCCTCGACCGGTAGTGTCGGGTCTCCCCTGTCACGCCACCGGAGGAGCAGATACCCGAGTTCACTGAGTGGGTCGCCGAGAAACGCCGTTTCCCAGTCGAGAACACCGGAAACAGTGGGGGAAGCGTCGTCGGAAAACAGGATATTGGCCGGCCGGAAATCGCCGTGGCAGAGCGTCGTCTCCGAGTCCGTCGGGAGGTTGGTTCGTAGCCAGTCGACGACCTTCTGAACCCCGGGCGGTTCGTGACCTGTCGTAGCGGTCGCCGCTTCCATCCGGCCGATAGCTTCCTCAAGTTGGTCCTCAGGCGGACGTCGCCTGCAAACGTCCGTGAACGGTTGTACGTCGACCGCGTGGAGGTCGGCCAACGTATCGATGACGATCTCACCGAATCGCTGGCGGGCGTCCGGATCCCGGAGCCGTTCCGGGAGTCGCGAGCCGAGCGGGACCGACTCCCCGTCCACGTAGGTCATTATCAGAAACGGGTCGGCGAGAACCGACGTCTCCGCGCCGAGAAGCACCGGTCGGGGGGGCGGAACCGGGGTCTCCTGGAGCCGATCCAAAACGCAGTACTCCTGCTGTACGTCGATAAACCCGTCCGTCTCTCGAAATCTGTTCGGTTGGCGAAAGACATACGCCTTGTTCTCGGTCGCGGTGCTGATAGAGAGGGAGAGATTGAGGCCGTCGTGAAGCACCGTGATATCTACCACTGTCGCACCGAGGGCTTCCGACAACTGGGACCGAAGCGACGCCGCGTCGATGTCCGCGTCTATCATACCGGTCACGACCGTTGCCGGTCGGAAGGCTGTTTCTCCGTATCCGAGGAATTAATTGAGAAGTCGAAAACAGACCGACATGGACCTCGCCGAACGGGACGCGGTGGTGACCGGCGCGTCGTCGGGTATCGGGGCGGCGACGGCCGGGCTTCTCGCCCGAGAAGGGTGTTCCGTCGCGCTTGTCGCCCGGCGTCAGGACCGACTGGAGTCGCTCGCAGACGAGCTAGCCGCCGAGACACTGGTCGTCCCGACCGACGTGACGGACGAGGATGCGGTCGCTACGATGGCGGAGGAAGTACGCTCTTCGTTTGACGGCGTCGACCTGCTGGTACACAGCGCCGGCGTTGCCCGCGGTGGTCCCGTCGCGAAGACGGAACTGGACGAACTGCGAACGAGCATTCGCGTCAATCTCGAAGGTGTGATGAACGTGACCCACGCGCTGCTCCCGAGTATACTCGACTCCGAACTGGGTGACGTGATCACTGTCTCCTCGTTGAGCGCCCGGTACCCCCAGGAAGGCGGAAGCAGTTATACGGCGTCGAAGTTCGGCGTCAACGGGTTCATGCGGTCACTGCGAAAGGAAATGTCGGACGAGCCGGTCCGCGTCACGGTCGTCATGCCCGGCCCGGTCGTCACCGAACTCAACGACTGGGAGCACTGGGACGGACGGGCGATGGACCCAGAAGACGTGGCGGAAACAGTCGTCTTTGCCGCCTCGCGGCCGTCGCGCGTTGAACTCACCCAGATCAGCGTCGACTCGACCGATAAACTGTAGCGAGGTACTGACCGAAGAGCGGGTGTCACTCGCGCCCGGAGAAGGTGGCGCGGATCGGCTCACCGGGGTGAACCGTCGACCCGACGTCGACAGTGACGTCGTCCCGGTCGTGAGTGATCCGACAGTGCCCTGCGATAGTCGCGAGCGCGAGTGTGAGCTCCATCCGTGCGAAACGCATCCCGATGCAGTGGCGTGGCCCGCCCCCGAACGGGAAGTAGGAGTACTCCGGTCGGTCGCCCGGCGGTTCCTCGATATCGTCCCACCGGGAGGGGGCGAACCGGTCCGGGTCGGTCCACCACCGGTCGTCGGTGTGGACGTAAAACTGCGGGAGCACGACGAACGTGTCCTCTGGCACGCGGTACCCGCCGACGGCGACGTCCTCGTCGGCTTCCCGGAAGATGGCGGCTGCCGGCGGGTATCGCCGGAGCGTCTCTCTGAGCACTTGCTTCGTGTACGTCAGGTCAGGAAGGTCGGTCAGCGTAGCGGTGGCGCCGTCGACCACGGCGTCGACCTCGGCGTGTAGTCGGTCGGCGACCGCCGGCTTCCTGCCGAGTTCGTAGAGCGCCCACGTCAGCGCCGTGGCGCTGGTCTCGTGACCGGCGAACAGGAACGTCACGAGCTGGCTCCGTAACTCCGATTCGGTGGGGCCCTCGTCCGACCGCTCGCTGGCGGTGACGAGCGTCGACAGGATGTCCTGTCCGTCGCCGTCCGGGTCAGTTTCTGCGACGAGGTCGTCCACGACGGCCTCCAACTGTTCGACGCCGCGACGGTACCGGCGGTTACCGGGTGTCGGCAGCCAGTCGGGAAGATCCACCGAAACCGGATTCTGACTGCTGCGTTCGCGGATCGCTTCGGCGCCCGCCCGGACTGCACGGCGGTGCTCGTCCGTGTCGACTCCCAGCAGCGTCTTCCCGAGCACCCGCAGCGTGTACGTCGAGGTCCCCTCCGTCAGGTCGACAGCCTCGGGAGTTGCCGTCCATTCCTCGGCTATCGCGGCCGCGTACGTCGCCATCGTCTCGGCGTAGTTCTCGATGCGCTCCCGGTAGAACAGCGGCTGGAGGCGGGTCCGCTGTGTCTGCCATCGCTCGCCGTCGGCCAGTAACAGCCCGTCGGAGAGAACGTCCACGCCACCGGCCCGTTCCGGTTTCCGAAAACTGTCGAACTTCTCGACCAGGACTTCCTCGATAGCGTCGGGGTCCAGTACGCCGACCATGTCGTAGGTGCCCATCGAGAACCGAACCACGTCGCCGTGACTCGCGACGTCGTCGTAGAACGCATACGGGTCGCGGCCGAACGAAACCGCGCTTCCGAGGACTGGCAGACCAGTCCGCCTGGGTGGCAGGGGTCGCTCGCTGTTGCGTTCACTCATATCACTATCTGGCCGACACTGCTCGGTCGACGGACCCCGACGGGACTGACCGTGGTCGGGACGGGGGCGATACCAGCGAGGGGTTTCGTATCGGGCGGGATCACAGTTCAGAATCCGAGCCATACGTACTTGAAGCGGTATCGAGAGTTTCAGACTCAGAAACGTACAGCACACCGACGGCCCGTGCGAACCCAGCTATAGCACTTCGCCGTGTCTCAGCCTCTGAAACGGTGCTGTACGGTACATGCCCCGGTCGCTCGTCACTTCTGGTATGGGTGATGCGAAGACTGCAGCGAATCCCGGTCGAACCGACGCGAAACCGCCGACGGCGAGCCGTGACCCCGTTCCAGCGATGGTCGACTGGGTCCTGGGTGCCATCACAGCAGTTGTCGGTTTCGCCCTAACCGCGGTCGGTGCTGGGATGTACACGCAGGTCGACCGGGACGTAATAGCGGAGTTTATCGCCGCCGACAGTACGGAGGTGAACGGACTCACGCCGGCTGAGGCGGTCACCGCTGGGGTGCCGTTCGTCGACTGGTTCTCCGTGGGGGTCGCACTGACTGGCCTCGGACTGGTCGCCGCCGCCGCAGTGTTCGTCCGCGCACGCCGGCGGACCCGTCGTCGGGTCGCCGGCGAGGGCGGCACGACCGCCACGTTCTGGGCCAGCGCTGTCTACGGCGCCGCCGTGACTGCGCTGGTTTCGTTCGTCCCCGGGTCGGGAGTCGTCGGCGGAGCTCTCGCTGCGTATCTTCACGAGGGCGAGTCCGGCCTGCGGGTCGGCGCCACGACGGGACTGGTCGGCTGGGCCCTGACAGTTCCGCTGTTAGTGTTTCTCGCGGTCGCGTTCCTCGCCGGAGCCGGGGCGATAGACAGGCTCGCGGGGGGCGTCGTCCTCGTCGGCATCACGCTCGTCGGCGAACTCGCGGCGCTCGCGCTCAACGCCGGGTTCGGTGCGCTCGGCGGCTACCTCGCCGACCGGCTCGTCTGACGGTCGATGGCGAGGACAGACCTCCCGTCGCCCCTGGCACACTCCTCTCGAAGAGTACGCTTCCGCCCGAGAGCGGTACGACCACTCAAAACAGGTCGAGAAACCCGTCGACGACGATAGCGCCGAGTTCCAGCACCGCGTCTTTGCATCGTTCGAATCGACCGGGTTGCTCGGCTTCCGTCTGACCTTCGTGGTCGTTTTTCATGGGTTCTGAGTCTCTCCGAGAACCGTTCGAACCGTGAGATTCCGCAGTATCGCGGTCCCGGTCAGGGTTCCGGTGACGGGGCTGTGGATTGCTCTCCGTCGTGCGTGTTTTTAACGTGCGTGCGTGACTGCCGTACCGAATCGAACCGGCGCGGACAGTAAGGACACGTGATCAGGGTCATGAGACGTCTCCCTGTTCGTTGCTCGATAAGGCCTGTCCGACCGGCTCTACCATCGAAATGAATCCGGTTCCGTTCTGAGGCGGTATCGTACTATCAGTTACGACGGTAAGGGCCGTGGAAAACACTCGTGTGGCCGTGTTCATACTCGTTCGGTGGGACGAAGACAGTATAGACCATCCAGCAGTGTCTCCCGTCCTGAGACGCCCGTTGGGCGGCGGGCTGCAGAAACTCGGACCCGATATACGCGCAGTTAGCCCGGTTTGTGAATGCCCCCATCAGAAGAGAAGTACGTCCCGGAACGAGAACTCTTGGAGTCGCTGGACCGTCGGTGACGATGAACACGTCCTCGCAGGGTATCTGCTACCGCGCGAAACGAAAACGGAGGGGGCAACAGACAGGGACCAACAGGGGTGTCGGGTCGGCCGGATACTGGGCCGCCTCCGGCTGCGGGCGGGATCGGTGGAGCGGGTGGGATGGGGTGGGATCGGGATGTCGGATATTTTTCGGGACCGCCTCCGACCGGCGGCTACCCGGACAGATGGGTGGGACGGTAATCAATACTCCTCGGGGATCTCTGAGTCTGAAACACCGTCGGAGAGACCGCCCGGTTCGAATTCTCGGAGTTCGCGGTCAGCAACCCGGTCGGACGCCGCGGGGCGACTGTGTTCGTCGGCCACTACCGAAACGGCACGAGTCGCCGGTGTGACCGTGCCCTGGGCACCGCCTCGATATCTCGAAAATCGATCCACTGGCGTACCTCGGACTCGCCCCCTCAGGAATACGTCACACCCGGTCAGGTAGTCTCAGTGGGTGCGTTTCGACCGGCGGTCCAGGTCACTGCCGCTGTGACGTCTCCTCGTAGGGCTGGACGACCACGAACCCCTCCGACCCAGCGAACTCCATCTGCATCGCTTCCCCGGAGGTCTGGCCGATTTCGATCGTCTTGTTCCGCGCGACAGACGGCGAGAGGTTCGCGCTCCAGGCGACGGTCGCGTCCGGGTCCGTGGTGACCGGCGGCCTCAACACGAGCGGGTCGCCGTGCGTCGAGAGAGCCACAGTCCCGGGACCGGTCAGATAGACGTTCGTCAGCCCCCCGGCCGTCGCTCCCGAGAGACCGTCGATAGTACCGATCTCGTAGTCAACGTGTGACTCGAACGCGAGAACGTCGTCGCCGTTGAGCGAGAGGGACTCGCCCGCTGCGAGTTCGAGCGTCTGGACTTTCTTTCCCTGGTCGGCGACGTACACGTGACCGGTCCCTTCGGCCGCCATGACCGGCGTCCCCTCGCTGGTTACTGCCTCCTTGATGAATCCGGTGACGCCGCCTTCGGCCGACGACTTGCCAGTGAAGGTAACGTCGCCGGTGTAGCCGATCATCGAACCGGCTTTCACCATCACGGAACCGTCGACGGTCACGTCGAGGGTGTAGCTATTTTCTATCTGAAACGTCTCGTCCGTTTCGGTTGGCGCGTGTGCCGATGTGAACTGATCGACGTTCATCGTGTCTCCATCCGACCCGACGTCGGCGAGAGTCACGTAAACCCCGCCAGCGTCTCTGCGTCTGAGACGCCGGCAGCGGTCGTCGGTCGCCCGACGGATCAGGGCGTGGTATCCGTCGCCGCCGTCGGAACGAAGTCGGAAAAGTTCTCGCCGACCCGGAAGGCGACCGGGTCGTCCATATCGGCGGCACCGACCACGACTGCCAGGCGCTGTTCGTCGGGTGTGTCTATCTCGACCGTCTCTGTTGCTCGGGACTCGCCACCGACCTCGCCGTCCAGTTCGACGGTGACCTCGTACGTACCCGACCCGTCCCACACGTCGTCGTGAGTCGCGAACGACTGGCCGTCACCGGTGTCGGTACGCGAGGAGATCAACTCGAATGTCTCGTCGAGACGAGACTCGCCGTCGGGACCCGCTATCGCGACGGAACCGGCGAGTCGCCGGTCGGTCTCGTTGAACACGTTGACCTGGCCGAGGAACTGGTTACCGAGAGCGTCGAACGCACCGCCACACCCGGCCGTCGCCGCGGTCACTGTCGTCCCGATGGCGGCGAGAAACGCCCGTCGAGAGACTGGACCACTACTGGAGGGGATTCTGGGGGACATCGTTGCGTGTGTCCGGACCCACACTCCTGCCATAGGTAAATCCGAGCGGTGAATCTCTCCCCGAGAAACACCGGCGCTGTTATCCGTCCGCCTTGACGGGTTCCCCGCGGTCGTCAGACGCGTACTCGGCGTCGTGGAGTCGAACGGTCACGACGCTGCCCTCGGGGTCGTTCGCCTCGAAAGCGAGTTCGCCGCCGAGTTGCGTGACCGCCCACTTGACGGTCCAGAGTCCGACCCCTCGCCCGTGTTCGAGCGACGTTTCGGTCCCGTCGGTCAGGATCTCTCGCTCACGTTCCGGGATCCCGGGACCGTCGTCCGCGACGGCGACCTCGGCGGTGGTCTCGCCACGAGACCGCACGCTGATCTCGACACGCGGGGACGACCCGTCGGTGTGTTTGACCGCGTTATCGACCAGTTCCGAGAGGAGTTTTCGAACGACGGACTCGTGAGACGAGATCTTCACTTCGTCGGGATATGAGAGCGTTATTTTGCTCTCTGGAACGGCAGTCCGGTACTGCTCGGCGACGTCTCTCGCGATGGCCACGAGGTCTATGCGTTCGGGGACCTCAGTGCTGGCCTGCATGACCTCCTCGGCTTCCCTGGCTTTCTCGCTGAGGTCGACGAGCTCTGTCGCGCTGTCGCGTATCCCGGCCCGTAGCGTCTCGTCCTCGACGCAGTCGGCGTGGGCGAGGACGATGTCCAGTTCGTTGCGGACGTTGTGCCGGAGGACCCGGTTGAGCACCGTGAGGCGCTGTTCACGGGTCTGTCGGTCGGTCACGTCCCGGAACACGGCGGCCCTGGCGACCGGGTCGCCATGCGCCTCATCGTTGCTCCCCGTAGAATCGACCGCCGACACGCTGTATTGGAACTGCCGGCGTCCTTTCGTCGTCCGTAGTGCGACCGTCCCAGTCGCGCCCGCAGAGAGGTCGGTCCCCTCTATACCGTCGATGACCGACTCGACCGGTTCGCCGACGATAGCGTCCGACAACCGGTCGAACAGCCGCGCTGTCGTCTCGTTGGCGTCGAGCACGTACCCATCCCAGTCGAGGACGACCACCGCCTCCTGTAGCGCCTCCACGACCCGGGTCCGAGCGACTGATTCGGACCTAGGAAAGCCAGTCATGACCGGATATCGTCGGACCGCGACGGTGAACAGGACACCTGACGTGAGTAAACCGACGGTGACGCCGTCGGCAGCCGACGCGCTCGTTCCGGCCGCGCCGCCGAGGTAGGGCGCACTGGCCGCCAGTAACAATACTGCTATTTGCAGGGTAGAAATACGGGTGTGCCGCCAGCCGAGGCGGACCAGAACGTACGCCGCGTAGACAAAAAGCGCAAACAGGTACAACACCGCCGCGGCCAGCAACGCGAACAGCACGCCGACCACCGGACGGCCTATCGAGTCGGGAAACTGGAGCGCCGAGACGATCGCGATAGCACCGCCCAGCACTACTGGGAACACGGTTCCGGCGAGCATGAGGGCCCGTCGCCGCGTCAGACCGGTCCCGCGGCCGGCGTACCCGAGGACGTACATCGTCCAGACTCCCGGAACGACGAGCCCAACTCCCAAGAGCGCCAGTTCGAGCGCGCTCGTCACGTTATGTCCCGCGACCGCTGCGGCGAGTTCCGCCCCTAGTGCGAGGACTGCCCACCCCATCACCAAGGCGAGCAACGCCACGAATGTCTTACCACTGGGGCGGTTCCGAGACTGAAACGCGGTCCAGGTCGTCCAACCCAAGAGAGCCACCGCTGTGCCATCCAGTGCGACCGCTCCGAGCGTACCTGCTAGTGACATCGGTCGGCAACCCTGCCCACCCGTGTGCCCGTCGGCGCCATCACCCACCGTGACCCCCGCGGTTCGACGGCCCTCGTCTCGGGAATCACCCCGGGCGTCGAGGATTCCCGACGGTTCGGTGCCCCTTCGCCGAAGGGCGCCGCGGTCGGTGACGTAGTCCCGCGCGAATCGGTGTCCAAGTCGATAGCGCCGCAGTTGGCCTTCCTTTGAGGGGATCGACCGTCCGCCCGAACGCGGTGAAGAATCCAGGCGCGGACCGTCCGGTGGAGTCGGGGCGACATGGTCGACGCTCGTCACCCGGACCACATAAAAACTGAACTGATGTCTCAGGTTCAGCAACGCGGTCTGCCCGGGCGCTCGGGCCGGCTTCGGTCCGCGCGAGAACCGTATTGCCACGTGTATGGGTGTCAGTGACATGCCGATAGCTAGGGTGGGGGTGATGCGGCAATGCGAGATAGTAGCGTCTGGCTACAGGAAGTGTCCGGTACACGGATCGAGTAACGATGTCACAGTCTGATTCGGTCCCTGTTGCCGCCAGCCCAGGTGTCGAACGACCCGCCGACCCGTTCGCGGACGACGAACCGACGGTCGACGTGCCGGAAGTCCTCTCGCTGTTGAGCGACGAGTACGCTCGCGAATTGTTGGGCGTGCTTGGCGAGGAGTCGCTCTCGGCCCGGGAACTGGTGGACCGGCTGGACATGTCCCGGGCGACCGTCTACCGGCGGCTGGACAGGCTCGAATCGGCGGGGTTTCTGGAGACGTCGATGTGCATCGACCCCGACGGCCACCATCGCAAGTGTTTCGACGTCGTCGTCGAGCGGATGCAACTCTCGCTCGGCTCGGAGGGCGTCACGCTCGAAGTCGGTGAGTGACTGACCCGGAATACGTTCTCACAGGCACTCTTCTGTCGGAAACCGTACCGCCCCAGCCCCGGCCGCTGACAGACGAGTAGCCGTACTCTCACGGACACGTCACGAGACAGGTAACCCTGTTCCGCCCGTCGAGAACGAAGGGATCTCCGACGACGATGTCTTGACGCGACGTGAGCGATTCGTTGCTCGGTCGAGACCCACCTGAGAGCCACTGTGCGGTCCGAAAGCGGTCAGAGACCGACTCGCCGACGCGGACGGCGACCGACTCGTCCGAACCGACCCCGACGGCACAGTGTCCCCCCTGGTCTCGCCGGGAGTGACCGTTTCGCTCGCCTCCGAGGTGCCACTGACCTCGACGTCGGTGAACACGATGTCGACGTCGTACTCCCCTGTGCCATCCCGGAGGTCGCCGCACGCGACGACGGGACTCTCGTCGCCGGAGTCCGCCGGTGACAGTTCGAACGTCTCGTCGAGAGCGGTATCCCCGCCGGGGGGGAGTGCGACCGTACCCCCATCGTCGAACGCAGACGGACGGGAACCCGGTCTCGGTCGCCCTCAAGGCCACTTAATTCCGGGGGACAGATCACAGGACCAGCACCCGCCCGATGGGAGTTTTTCAGTCGAGTCACCATGATACGACTATGGGTCGAACCGTACAGCACGAATCGCCCGGGAACGGTGACCGGTCGCTCGTGAGTCGCGTCTTCGGCGTCGGTTTGCGACGCGAAACGTACGCCAACCTGGCGTATCTCCTCGCCCGCTTCCCGCTCGGCGTCGCCTATTTCGTGACGTTCGTCACCGGCCTCACCTTGGGACTCTCGCTGGTCCCGCTGGTCGTCGGCGTCCCGATACTGGTCGGCGTCCTCGCGCTCGCGGGGTACGTCGGGGTACTCGAAGCCCACCTCCTCCGCGGACTGCGGGGCAGTTCGGTGTCCTACGGCCCCGCCGACCCCGGTGACCAGTCCGTGGGGGCGTACGCGAAGTGACGAACCCGCGTAACTACCTGCTGGTCGCGTATACCCTCGCGTCGTTCGTCGTCGGTGTCCACCTGTTCACCGCCATCGCGGTCGTGTTCACGCTCGCACTCGCGCTCGTGGCCGCCCCGGCGCTCTACTGGC
>Ga0207770_100297_pt1 | contig 30716 bp, 25 predicted proteins | sample A23E2SouthBayCA_FD_187729 | JGI IMG/M metagenome (GOLD analysis project Ga0207770, IMG submission 187729) | Aerobic enrichment media microbial communities from Eden Landing Ponds, California, USA - A23 E2 (SPAdes) | ecosystem: Environmental > Aquatic > Marine > Unclassified | place: Emeryville... | reverse complement strand
CCCGCCGCTGTCGAGGACCCGGCCGTCTCTCTCGACGCGCCAGGTGGCCGCGAGTCCGGAGAGGTCACGGAAGTCGAAGCGGTTCTCCACGACGACTTCCCCCTGTTCGACGTCGCCGGCCTCGAACCGCACGGGTTCGATCACCTTCCTGTACTCGACGAGTCCGGGCGAGGGCTCGCGGTCCGGGAAGACGAGACCGTTGACGTTGAAGTTCCCGTCGTTGGGTTCGTCGCCGAAGTCGCCGCCGTAGGCGAATATCTCGGTGCCGTCGTCGGTCTCGGCGACGAGTCCCTGGTCGACCCAGTCCCAGACGAACCCGCCCTGCATCCGCTCGTGGGACTCGAAGGCGTCCCAGTACTCGCGGATGTTGCCGGGGCCGTTGCCCATCGAGTGGACGTACTCACAGAGGATCAGGGGCGCGTCGGGATGCTCAGCGGCCATCTCCTCGAGGTCGCCCACCGGCGGGTACATCGGCCCGATGATGTCGCTCACTGCCAGGTCGGTGTCGGGTTCGTAGTGGATGGGCCGAGAGGGGTCTCGCTCGCGGGTCTCGGCGGCCATGGCCTCGTGGTTGGCCCCCAGGTCGGACTCGTTGCCCAGCGACCAGACGACGACGCTGGGGTGGTTCTTGTCCCGTTCTAGCATGCGGACCATGCGGTCGACGTAGGTGGCCTCCCAGTCGGGGTCGTCGCTGACGTGCGTGACACGGTCGCCCTCGCGGTGTTCCATCCCGTGGCACTCGATGTCCGTCTCGTCGACGACGTAGAGGCCGTACTCGTCACAGAGGTCGTAAAAGCGCGTGTCGTTGGGGTAGTGGGCGGTGCGGACGGCGTTGACGTTGTGCCGTTTCATCAACTCGACGTCCTCGCGCATCGTCGCGAGCGACACGGCGCGTCCCTCCTCGGGGTGGATGTCGTGGCGGTTCACACCCCGGATCGTGATGGCCTCGCCGTTGACGCGTAACTGGCCGTCCTCGATGACGACGTCGCGGAAGCCGACGGTCTGTGCGACGGTGGCGGGCGTGGCCTGTTCGCTCTCGACGGTCACGAGCGCCGTGTAGCAGTTCGGCGTCTCGGCGGTCCACAGGTCGGGGTCCTCGACCGTCGTCTCGACGGTGACCGACGCTGTCTCGCCGGCGTCGACGGTCACCTCGCGGGAGAGCGGGGCGTCGAGGACGCGCCGGCCGTCCTCGTCGACGAGGTCGACCGCGAGCTCGGTGGTTTCAGCTCGCCTGCCCGCGTTCGCGACGTCGACGGTCGCCGCGAACGTCGCGTCGGCGTAGTCGTCGTCCAGTTCGGTCCGACAGTCCACGTCGGCGACGTGCGTCTCGGGGGGTGCGTAGGCGTGGACGTCACGGAAGACGCCGCTCAGCCACCACATGTCCTGGTCCTCGATGTAACTGCCGTTCGTCCACTTGTAGACCTGGAGCGCGATCGTGTTCTCGCCGACGTCGACGTACTCGCTGACGTCGAACTCGGCGGGGAGACGCGCGCCCTCGCTGTAGCCGACTCGCTCGCCGTTGACCCACAGGTGGAACGCGGAGTCGACGCCCTCGAAGTGCAGGCGGACCTGCCGGTCGTTCCAGTCTTCGGGGACGTCGAACGTGTGCCGGTAACAGCCGGTGGGGTTCTCCGTGGGGACGTTCGGCGGGTCGACGGGGAACGGGTAGACGACGTTCGTGTAGTGGGGCGCGCCGTAGCCCTCGGTCTGCCAGTTCGAGGGGACGGGGATGGTGGTCCAGTCTCGGTCCCACCCGGCGGGTTCGAAGTCGGGGTCGGCGAAGTCGGCGGGCGCCTCGGCGGGTGAGTCGGCGAGGTGGAACTCCCACTCGCCGGTGAGCGAGCGGATCCACGGCGAGGCCGAGCGGGCGTCCTCGACCGCGTGCTCTGCGTCGGGATAGGGCAGTACGTCGGCGTGCGGTGGCAGCCGGTTGCGGCCGGTCACCGTCGGGTCCGTCCAGTCCATACCGGGGAGAGCGCGAGCGACGGCTTGGGTCTTGCGTCAGGCCTCGTACCTCGCCGGTTTCGCCCGACCGCATCGTCCCGGATGGCGGAGCGACGGAGCTCACGGACCGCTCGCGGTCCTGCCGGCGGGGCGAGCACGATTCGACGACGGTCGGGTTACGTCGTCGGACCGGTCTCGTTCCAGCGGGCCATCACCCAGTCGGGCCGCTCGACGGTGGTCGACCCGACGTCGCTGTAGGAAAACGACCGCGTGACGTTCGTCCGGCCGTCACCGTCGGCGCGGACGTACTCGGCGGTCAGCGACCGGACGAGCCCGTCGGGTTCGACGACGGCTCGAACCGTGACGTTTCGCAGCCCCGGCGCCGCGGGGTGAACCGGGTACGACCCCCTGACGACGAACGCGGAGCGGCCATCGACTGTCGACTCGAAGACGGTGGCTGCCGGGATCGACAGGAGGACGCGACTCTCCCGGACGGTCTGTGACCCGGGCGGACGGACGGTGTCGAACCGGTCGTATCGGGTCAGGTTCTGCGACACCGACCGCGTGTACACCGTGCGGTCGCTGGCGAACCGACTGATGGTGACCCCCTGGCGGACGAGGACGTCGCGCTGGGCGTACCGCGTCGGTGACTCGACCCGCGCGGTTCGCCTGGTGACCGTCCCGTCGACACTGAGACGCACCGCCAGCGTGTACGAGCGGTCCCGGAGCGCGGCCCGGTGGGCGTCCAGCAAGGTGTCTGCGTCGGCGACCCCCCCGGTCGTGACCCCGGGCGGCAGCGTCACCGGTTCGTCGGTCACCGACGGAACCGGGACGGGTGTCAGCGTGGTCGCGTCGTCCGGGCCCGTCGTGGCGTCGGCTCCCGTCGCGCCGCCGAACGCGCCACAGCCCGCGAAGAGCAGGGCCACTCCGACCGCCGCGACCCGCCGGTCCATACCCGGCCTTCGGACTACTCGGCAATAGGGTTGTGGCGCGCGCGTGGATCGAGCCGGGTGGGGAGCCAAGAACAGCGCTCAGCCGTCGGTCGCGTTGAACTCGCGGTCGACCCAGCCGGGGCGCTCGACGGTGGTCGAATCGAGGTCGCTGTAGGCGAACGAACGCGTGACGTTCGCCCCGTCGGTCGCGCGGTAGTAGGAGACGTTGAGCGTCCGGATCAGCCCGGAGGGTTCGATAACGGCGCGCAGCGAGACGTTCCGGAACGACTCGACAGCGGGGTGGACGTCGTAGGTTCCGGTGAGTTCGTAGGCGGGGTCGCCGTCGACGCGCGTCTCGGCGACGCGAACCCGGTCGACGCGGAGGTACGCACGACTCAGCCGGACGCTCCGCGTGCTCGGCGGGGAGACGTCGTCGAACCGGCCGTAGTGGCGCTGGCCGTCGAACTCGTTTCTGGTGTACAGCGTCGCGCCGTCGGCGAAGTGCGTCCTGTCGGCGCCTCCGTCCTCCAGTCGGTCCGCCCGGTAGTATCGTGTGGGCGTCTGGACGCGGAAGAGTCGCTCCGAGCGGGCGTCGTCGACTGTCACCCGGATCCGCAGCGTGTAGGACCGCCCCGAGAGCGCGGCGAAGTGTGCCTCGACGAGGGCGGCCGAGTCCGTCACTCGATCACCTGTCAGCCCCGGCGGGAGCGTGACCGGCGTCTCCGTCACCTCGGGGACCGGTACCGGTGTCAGCGTCCGCGTCGGGTCGCTCCGGTCCGCGTTGTCGGCGCCCGCGCTCCCGCCGCCGAGTGCGCCACAGCCAGCGAGCACGACCACCACCGCGACCACGACCGCACGCCAGTTCATAGCCGGGGTTAGGACTGGTAATTCATACAGTTGTGGGCCGGGGCACCCGAGAGATGGACCCGAGTGAGCTACTCGGCCGTCTCGTTGAACTCGCGGTCGACCCAGGCGGGGCGCTCGACGGTGGTGGAGTCGACGTCGGTGTAGGCGAACGAGCGCGTGACGTTCGTCCGCGAACCCGCACTGACGGCGACGTAAGAGGCGTTCAGCGACCGGACGAACCCCTGTGGACCCAGCACTGCGCGGAGCCTGACGTCCTGTAGCGAGTCGACGGCCGGGTGGACGGGATAGGAACCGGTGAGTTCGTAGTGGAGTTCGCCGTCGACCAGCGTCTTCGCGACCCGCACCTCGTCGAGTTGCAGGAAGGCCTTACTCAGGCGGACGGTGTGGGCCGTCGGCCGGTCGACGTCGTCGGAGCTGGCGAAGAGTTCGTTGTCACCGATCGTCGTCCGGACGTAGACGCGCTCGCCGTCGGCGTAGCGCGTGAAGTTCCGTCCCGGGAGCAGGTCGTGACGGTAGTACCGCGTCGGGGTCTCGACGCGGAACAGTCGCTCGGAACTCCCCGAATCGACGTCGACGCTGACGTGTAACGTGTAGGACCGCCCCTCGATGTAGTCGGTGTGGGCCTCGTACAGCGCGGTCGCGTCGGTCACCCTGTCGCCCGTCACGCCCGGCGGGAGCGTGACCGGCGTCTCCGTGACCTCGGGGACCGGCACCGGCGTCAGCGTCGGCGCGGGCGTGTCCGCACCCTGCTCCCCGGGTCCGCCGACGTAGGAGCCACAGCCGGCCACGACGACCGCCAGCACCACCGCGACGCCACGCCAGTCCATGACCGCGGTTAGGACTCGGTACGGAAATCGGTAGCGGCGGGAGCAGTGACCCGCACCCGCGCTACCGCTCGAGGCGAGGGTGACCGAACACTTTTGTCCCGGACACCGATACCGACGACGAGAACCGTGAGACACACCGGCAGGAACGCGGAGTGTGGCGACCGATGACGCTCGACGCCGTCGACCGCTACGACGCCAGCCGGGTCCGGCGTGTCGGCGACCACGCCGTCGTCGTCGGGGGGAGTGTCGCCGGCTTGCTGGCCGGGCGCGTCCTCGCCGACGCCTTCGAGCGTGTGACGGTTCTCGACCGCGACTCGCTCCCCGACGAACCCGTGGCGCGCCGGAGCGTCCCGCAGGCCCGGCACGTCCACACGATGCTCGAACCCGGCCGCGCCGTCCTCGAAGACTGCTTCCCGGGGTACGACGACGACCTCACCGCGGCCGGCGGACTCGTCGTCGACGCCGCGACCGACCTCGACTACTACCACCACGGCGACTTCCTCGCCGACGGTCCCGACCCGATCCCCATGTACTGCGCGAGTCGCCCGCTGTTCGAACACCTCGTCCGCCGGCGGCTTGCAGACCGCGGCGACGTGACCCTGCGCGGCGGTGCCCGCGTCACCGACTACCTGACCGACGAAAACGGGGCGCGTGTCACGGGCGTCCGCGTCGCCGGCGAGGGCGACGAGGGGGCTGGCGAACTCGCGGCAAACCTGGTCGTCGACGCGACGGGGCGGACCTCGCACACGCCCACGTGGCTGGCCGACCACGGCTACCGCTCGCCCCCGGAGTCGACGGTGACGGTCGACCTGGCCTACAGTACGACGACGGTCGAACGCCCGCCCGACACGCGGCGGGGAGTGCTGGTCGTTCCGTCGCCGTCGCTGGCGAGGGGCGGGACGGCCGTGCCTGTCGAGGGCGACCGCTGGGTGGTGACCCTGTTCGGACTCCACGGCGACCACCCGCCGACCGACCCCGACGGGTTCCGTTCGTTCGCGCGGAGTCTGCCCGCGCCCGACGTCGCCGACCTGCTCGCCGACCACGAGTGGGCGGCCGAGGAGATCCGCCACTACCCGTTCCAGTCGAGTCTCCGCCGGCACTACGAGTCACTCGACAGGTACCCCGCTGGTCTCGTGGTGACCGGCGACGCGCTGGCGAGTTTCAACCCCATCTACGGTCAGGGGATGTCCGTCGCCGCGCTCGACGCGCTCCACCTCCACCACGCGCTCGCGGACGGCCTCGAGGCGGTCGGCCCGCGCTTTTTCCACCGGGCGAGCGAGACGCTCGACACCGTCTGGCGGTTGACCGTCGGGGCAGACTTCGAGTTCCCGGGGACGACCGGTCCGAAGCCCCGCGGGACCGACCTCGTCAACCGCTACGTCTCGCGGGTGGTCGCGACTGGCCACGACGACCCGGTCGTGTCCGACCGCTTCGCCCGCGTCCTCCGACTGGAGCGCCCACCGACGGCGCTGTTCGCACCGGACGTCCTGTGGCGAGTGCTCGCTCCGGGGGCGGTGAGACGACGTGTGTAAACTACCTCACCCTACTCGCTCCCTCCCGCCTTGGGGCGGTCGGTCACTCCTCGGGGACGGGGCTTTCCCGAAACGACATTGTGCCCCGCGACCCCGTGCATGGGCGCGGCCCGGCTTTCTCTTCCCGTTCCACGGTGGAGGCGGCGGGTCGGAGCAGTGCTGCGACCCGCGCTTACCGGACCTGTGCCGTGGATCGTCCCGCCGGTTTAATTCCCGGTGTTCTCGCGCTCTATCCCCAATCGGGGAACGGGAGTCGAACCCGTTTGCGGTCGTCGTTCCCGAGTGCAGGACGCGAGAGCTCGCGTCACGGGTGCCAGTCTACCCGTGGCACCTACCGACCCCGACCTGTGCGAGGACGACAGTGACTCGAAGAACGAGCGGGGCGGCCCTAATCCGTTCCATACCGGCGTCTGGCCGGATGATGACGGCGATTCCTCTCCTCCCTACTCGCGCCTTCGGCGCTCGTTCAGGAAGGAGGCTCCTCGCCTATGACTGCTGAAAGACCAGAAACGGCCGAAGAGAGGGACCGGGGCGACTACCCGTCCCACTCGGCGTCGAACGCGTCGCGGGCCGACTCCCAGGCTTCGACGACGGCGTCGTCGTCGGCGCTCTCGGCGGGATCGATCTCGCCGCGTTCGTCGAGCCACTCGACCGTCCGCCGGAAGCCATCGGCCCAGTCGACCTCGGGGTCGAAACCCAGCGCGTCGCGGGCCTTGCTCGAATCGTAGGTGAGGCTGTACTGCAGGTCGCGGGTCAGCAGTTCCGACCGCTCGGGGAGCGCCGCCGCGATGCACTCGGTCGGGACGTGGACGATCTCCGGGTCGGGCGCACCGATGGCGTCGGCGGCGATTTCGAGGTACGCATCCCAAGCGTACTCCTCCTCGGTGGCGACCTGGTAGGCCTCGCCCGTCTCGCCCCGTTCGAGGGCGGCGACGAAGGCGCTCGCGACGTCGTCGCGGTGACAGGAGGCCCACAGGCTCGTCCCGGAGTCGTGGACGACGACCGGCTCGCCCTGCCGGAGGCGGTCGACGAACGCCGTCTGCTCCCAGCCGAGGCTGTAACAGAGTCCGCCCCGAGTGCCGCCCTCGCCGTAGGTGTGGCCCGGGCGGAGCGTGACGACGGGGAAGTCCGACTCGGCGTGGGCGCGCTCGAAGCGCCGCTCGCACTCGGCTTTGGCCTCGCCGTAGTTCTCGCCCGCCGGTTTGCGAGGCGCGTCCTCGGTGATAGGGTAGTCCTCGACCGGGTGGTCGTAGGCCGCGACCGAGCTACAGAAGACGTAGCGGTCGACGTCCGCACACGCCCGGATCGCGCTCTCTGCCTCGTCGGGCGTGAAACAGCGCATGTCGACCACGGCATCGGGGCCGATCTCGGGAACGTCGCGCTCGAACGTCTCGAGGTCCTCACGGTCGCCCTGCACGTGGTCGACGGCGTCCGGGACTGTGACATCCGTCTGCCCGCGGTTGTACAGCGTCACGTCGTGGCCGGCGGCGACCAGTTGCTCGGTGATGCCCGTGCTGATGATGCCGGTGCCGCCGACGAGGAGTACGTCCATGGCTTCGAGACCACCGGGAGACGCAAAGAACTGCGCCCCGCGGCAGGCCGATGGGGTGATCTGCCGGGCGACCGGTCGTCAGTTCGAGTCGACCGAGACCTCGTAGGCGGGACCCTCGACGACGGCCAGATCCCGACCCGGCACGGTCAAGTCGCCGACGACGATGTCGCCCGCGGCGTCGACCTCGACTGCCTCGCGCCCGAAGTTCGTCACCCAGGTGTAGCCGTCACGTTCTGTCACCCGGACGTCGTCGGGGAGCGGGTCGGTCGCCGCCACGCCGGCGGCGTCGAGCAGGTCCGCGACGAGCGCGTCCGCGAGGTCCGATCCGGGCCAGACGCCGACGTAGGAGACGGAACCCGAGCCGTGGTCGTTGCGGACGATAGCGGGTTCGCCCTCGGCGGGCCCCGAGGCGTGCGTCCCCAGTACGTCGGCCTCGTCGGGTTCGAGCCACTCCCCCCAGGTCTGGAACTCGTAGGTGTCCTCGCCGTCGTTTCCTTCGTAGGAAACCCGCGTCTCGACGCCGGGTGCGAGACTCTCGTGCTGGACGACGCGCGCACCGAGCGCCCCGGCGAGCGGGCCGGGTGCGAGTTCCTCGCGGAACCTGTGGTGTTCGTCCTTGGCGGCCGAACGGACGGTCAGGACGAGTTCGCCCCCGCCGGCCGCGAAGTTGGCGAGTCGCCTGGCGAGGTCGTCGTCGACCAGGTGCAGCGAGGGCGCGACGACGGCGCTGTAGCCATCGAGGTCCCGGTCGGTGGGGACGACGTCGACGGTCACGCCGCGACGTCGGAGCGCGCGGTAGTACGCCCGGCAGTGGGGCCAGTAGTCGTAGTCCGGCGTGTGTCGCTCCGAGTGGAGCGCCCACATGCTGTCGTAGTCGAGGAGGATCGCGACCTCGCCCTCGGGGGCATCGAGGTCGCCGAGTTCGGCGAAGTCCTCGGCCGCTTCGGCGGCCTCGATCACGCCGCGGTCGGGCGAACCGTCGTAGTTGTTCAGCGCGCCCCAGTACTGCTCCTGGCCGAACCGGCAGCGCCGCCACCGGAAGTACGAGACCACGTCACAGCCGTGAGCCGCGGCCTGGTGGGCCCACAGGCGCATCATGCCGTCGCCAGGTTCGGCCGAGTAGGGGTACGCACGGATGTCGCCCGACTGGTTCTCCATGACCCAGAACGGGCCCTCGCTGGCCCCCCGGTAGAGCGCGTGGTTCATCGCCGTCAGGTCCGGGTCGCCCACGCGCTGGATGTCGGCACCGGCCTCGCTGGCCGGGTCGGGCGTGTCGGGCGCTCGCTGGGCGTGGAGGGTGGGATACGAGTCCCACGCGGCGAAATCCAGGTCCTCGCTCACGTCGAAGGCGTCCAGCGGTTCGAAGTCCCCCATGAAGTTGTGGGTCACGAACCAGTCGTCGTCGGCGTCCTCGGCCGCCCGGAGTTCCTCGACGTGCAGGCGGTTGTACTCGACGACGCTCTCGCTGGAGAAGCGGTGGAAATCCAGCAGGCGGGTGGGGTGGTGCTGTCCGGCGGCGGGCGTCGGCCCGGGGACGTCCACCTCCGAGAAGTCGCGGTACTCCTGGCTCCAGAAGGCGTTGCCCCACGACTCGTTGAGGTCCTCGACGTCGTCGTACTTCGCACGGAGCCAGTCCCGGAAGGCGCTCTGGCAGTCGTCACAGTAACACCGGACGGTCTCGTGACAGCCGAACTCGTTGTCGGTCTGCCAGCCGGCGACGCCGTCGTGGCCGGCGAAGTGCTCGGCGAGTTTCGAGATTATGCGCTGGCTCTCCCGTCGGTAGTCGGGGGAGTTGTAACAGTACTGGCGACGACTGCCGAACTCCAGGGGCGTGCCGTCGGGTTCCTCCTGGCGGATCTCGGGATATTCGTCGGTGAGCCACTTCGGTGGGGTGGCAGTCGGGGTACACAGCACCGCCTGCATGCCATGGTCGGCGACGAGGTCGACGGCGTCTTCGAGCCACTCGAAATCGTACGTTCCTGGTTCGGGCTCGAAGCGGTTCCAGGCGAACTCGCCCATACGGACGTACTCGATGCCGGCCTCGGCCATGCGCTCGACGTCGGTCGCCCAGCGCTCACGCGGCCAGTGCTCGGGGAAGTAACAGACACCTGTGTGCATATCCGAACGGTCGACGCGTACGCTGAAATAGGTGCGCTCCCCGGAGACTCGCGTGGGGTTTCTCGGGCTAGACGCGACGACAAGACCGCACTCAGGAAACGTGCCAGCGAGCCCGAACGAAACGGGCCACAGCGGCCGGGAACGGGGGAGACACGACCCGGCAGCGGACGACGGGGACCACGGCTTATTTATATTTGCGGGGGCGAATTTGTCCCCATGTCCGTCGACTTCAGCAAAGGGCGCAACGTCGGGATCGCGCTGGGCCTCGTCGTCGCGGTGATCGTCCTGACCTTCTTCGGCACACAGTACCTGCGCAACAGCCACGGGTGGAACCTCGTCGGCGAACTGGCCTACTCGTTTCTGATCCTAGTCCTCGCCTTGCTGGCCTACGACAAGTTGCTGGTGCGCTAGCGTGACGGACGCTGACACGGAGATCCGACTATGACGACCAACGACACGTACACAGGCTGGTCTGCCGTCCCGCCCCGCGACACGCGGGCGGCGATACGGCAGTCTGCGGGGGGAATGGCCGAACTCGTGCGGTCCACGCTGGGACCGCTCGGGCTCGACAAGATGATCGTCAGGCGCATGCCCGACGACGAACTCAGGGGGTTCGCGAGCAACGACGGCGTCGCCATCATCGAGGAGTTCGAGGGCGAGACCGACAACCCGGTCGCCCAGGAACTCATCACACTCGCCGAGAACCACGAGGACGACGTCGGCGAGGGCACCACCACTACCTTCCTGCTCGCCTGTGACCTGCTCTCGGCGTCGATGGACCTCGTCGACAGGGGCGTCCACCCCAACGACGTCGTCGACGGCTACTCCATCGCCGCACAGCGAACCCTGGAGACCTGGAACGGGATGACGGTCCCGGTCGCCCGCGAGGGAGAACTCGACCGCGACCTGCTGGAGACGGTCGCGACGACCGGGATGACCAACGGCCGGACGGGGTCGTGGCCGCTCGACCAGATCGCCGGCACCGTCGTCGACGCCGTCCTCAGGGTGTCGGACCCGGCGACGGGGACGACCCGACTCGACCACGCCGACACCGAGGCCGTCCCCGGCGGGACCGTCACCGACACGACGGTCGTCGAGGGGCCGGTCCTCCCCATCGACGTCACGGACGCCCCGCACCTCCTGCCCGCCGAGGGCCCCGTCCTCCTGATCGAGGGCGACCTGCAGACGCGCGAACTCTCGGCGGACGTCAGCGTCTCCATGGACGACGACCCCGCGAAGACGGCCCAGAGTTTCAACGAGGCCGAGGGCATCGCGGCGGCCATCGGGCAGGTCGACCCCGTCGCCGTCGTCGTGACCGGCGACGCCGACATGGACGTCGCCTGGGAACTGGCCGGCGAGGGAGCCGTCCTCGTGCGCAACACCAAGGACACCGACTTCGAGTACATCAGGCAGGCGACCGGCGCGACGCCCGTGGGCCCGGTCAGTCCCGGGTCGACGGTCGACCCCGATACCCTCGGGTACGCGCGGGTGAGTTTCCGGGACATGGGCCGCGACGACGACTGGCTCGCCTTCGAGGCCCCGCCGGACACCGGCCAGCCCGCGGTCACGATCGTGGTGCGGGGCGGCACCGAATCGGCCGCCGAGGAGGCCGAACGACGCGTCCGCAAGGGCAAGAACGCCCTCCGGGCCGTCATCCAGAACCCACGCGTGCTCCCCGGCGGCGGTGCGCCGGACGTCGCCGCCGCACGGGACCTGCGCTCGTTCGCGCCCCGATTTGGCGGGCGCGAGCAACTCGCAATCGAGTCGTTCGCGGACGTCCTCGAGGGACTGCCGAAGACGCTGGCGCGCAACGCCGGCCGCGACCCGAGCGGGACCATCGCCGAGTTACGGACTCGCCACGAGGCCGGCCACGACACCGCCGGCCTCGACGTCGACGGGGACGTCGTCGACGACGTCCTCGTCGGCGACGCGATCGACCCCTTCCGCGTGCGCACGACCGGCCTCGTCCGGGCCGTCGAGTTCGTCAACGACTTCACTCGCATCGACAGCTTCCTCGTCGACCAGCGCGAGCCCTCGCTGGCACGCGAACTGGACGACCCCTACCTCAAGGACGTCGACCCCGAGGACGTCATGCCCGACCCCGACGAGGTCGACGACCCGCCGGCCTAGACGACGAGCAACGTGACGACGACGGTCAGCAGTGTCACGGGGAGGACCGCGCCGACGCTGACCTTTCTGGAGACGCCGTAGAGCTGAGCCACCAGCGGGATGAGCAGGAAGCCGACCACGACCCACGCCGCCGCGAGCAGGAAGCCAGCGAGTTGCATCTGGGCCGTCCCGGCGAGTGCCCGCTGGACGGCGATGCGCGCCTCGGGCGTCTGACTGCCCGCCGTCACGACCGACGGCGGGATGGTCGCCGCCAGCAGGCCACCGACCAGCAGCGCCGGGACGAACAGGAGCAACAGGTACCCACCGATCTGGAAGATGCCCTTGTCGATGGCCGTGTCCTCGGCGAAGAAACCGGTCAGCGACCCGATGACGCCGAAGTAGAGAAACCAGAAGAAACCGGTCAGGAAGAAACCGAAAAAGACGTTGATCAGCAAGGCCGCGGGCCACCCCGCGAAGAAGTAGCCGTTGGCGATGGCGTACGGTCCCGAGAGGTACTGGAAGAGACCGGAGGCGATCCCACAGACGACCACCGCCACGAACGGCGGGAGCCAGCCGTAGGCCCTGACCACCGCGACGAGTTCGGGCAGTGTCCCGGCGCTGCGGAACCGGCGGGGCAGCGCCCGGTAGTCGAGGCGCTCGCCGTCGGTCCCGACGTCGGGGCCGTGCGGGTCCGCGCCGGGGTCGTAGCCCGTGTCGTAGCCGGGCGAGCCGTCGTCAGCGCTCATACACCCGTGTCGTGGCGAAGAAGGTAAACAGCATCGACTGACCGCCGAAACAGAACCGCGGGGCGGCGTCAGTCGTCCGCGCCGGCGGTCTCGGCCTGTGCGTCGACCGAGGTCGTGGTCTCGACGTCGACGTTCTCCCCGGTCTGGGGGTCGAACACGTGCATGTGACTGGTGTCGAAGGTCAGGTGGACGACCTCGCCGCTGCCCTCGTAGGAGTTGGGCACCGAACCGGGCTGGATGAACACCTTGTACTCCTCCTCGTCTTCCTCCTCGTCCTCGCCGATCTCGACGTCGTCGGCGATGACCTCCTGGACGCCGGTCCCGTCCTCGAGCTCGAAGTACAGCAGGTCGTTGCTGCCCAGCGGCTCGATGATGTCGACGGTCGCCGGCACCGAATCGTCGACTTCCTCCAGGTGGACCGTGACGTGCTCGGGCCGGATACCGAGCAGGAGCTGGTCGGTCGTGGCGTTTTGCTGGATCGCCCGCGCGCGGTCGACGTCGATCGAGACGTCGATATCGCCGGTAAAGCGCCCGGCGTCGGCGTCGAGCCGTGAGACGAACATGTTCATCGACGGGCTGCCGATGAACTGCGCGACGAAGACGTTCTCGGGCTCGTTGTAGACGGTCCGGGGCGGGCCGACCTGCTGGAGTTCGCCGTAGTTGAGGATGGCGATGCGGTCCGACATCGTCATCGCCTCCTCTTGGTCGTGGGTGACGTAGATGGTCGTCGTGTCGAGCTGTTGCTGGATGCGCTGGAGCTCCGTGCGCATGTGCTTGCGCAACTTGGCGTCCAGGTTCGAGAGCGGCTCGTCGAACAGGAACACGCCGGGGTCGCGGACGATGGCGCGGCCGGTCGCGACGCGCTGGCGCTGCCCGCCCGAGAGGTGTTTGGGTTTCTGGTCGAGGTGGGGTTCGATACCCATCATCTCCGCCGCTTCCTCGACGCGGTCGTTTATCTCGTAGTCGGGCAGGTCGGTCGAGCGCTTGAGGCCGAACGCCATGTTGTCACGGACCGTCAGGTGCGGATAGAGCGCGTAGCTCTGGAACACCATGGCGATGTCGCGGTTGCGCGGCGGCAGGTTGTTGACCACCGTGTCGCCGATGTGGATCTCGCCGCCGGTGATGTCTTCGAGGCCAGCGACCATCCGCAGCAGTGTCGACTTCCCCGACCCCGAGGGACCGACGAGCGTGAGGAACTCGCCGTCCTCGATCTCGAGGTCGAACTCGTCGACGGCCAGCGTGTCGTCGCCGTAGATCTTCGTGACCTCGTCGAACAGTATTCGGGCCATGGTCTATCGGTCGCCTCCACGGGGGTTTACGCTTTCGGTCGCGGTGATGTGTCGTGTCATATATCTCAACTCACGTCTTGACTGCGCCTTCGGCCAGGCCGTTGATGATGTACTTCTGCAGGAAGAACAGGATGATGAACAGGGGGATAGTCGCGCCCAGCGCCCCGGCCATCAGCAGGTCCCACTGCAGCGAGTACCGGCCGATCCACGTCGAGAGTCCCGGCGGGAGCGTCGTCTTCCCGCTGTCACTGATGAGGATCAGCGCCATGACGAACTCGTTCCACGCGAAGATCCACGCGAAGATGGCCGTCGTCGCGATGGCCGGCGCCGACAGCGGGACGATGACGCGGATGACCGCACCGATCCGCGTCGACCCGTCGACCATCGCCGCCTCCTCCAGGGATTCGGGCAGGTTCTCGTAGAACCCCCGCAGCATCCACACCGAGAACGGGAGGACGAAGGCCACGTAGGCGATCGTCAGCCCGTACAGCGTGTTCACCAGGCCCAGGTCCCGGAAGATCAGGAACAGGGGCACCGCCACCAGGATGAGCGGGAACATCTGGGTCAACAGCAAGAAGGTCGCCATCGCCTTCCGGCCGCGGAACTCGAGGCGACCGATGCTGTAGGCACCGAACGTACAGACGACGATCGACAGCGCGGTCGCCGCCAGCGTCACGATGGTCGAGTTCTGGAACCAGATCAGGAAGTCCGTCCCGTTTATCGCCAGGTCGTAGGCGCTGAAGTCGACGTTCGACGCCCACACCGTGGGGTCTTTGATGAAGTTCTCGAAGGAGATGGGATTGAGCGACACGACGACCATCCAGAGGACCGGCGTCAACACCAGGAAGATCGACGACCACACGAACGCGTGGAAGCCGGCGGCTTTCAGCCGGTCGTAGGTCTTTTTGGACATCTCGATACCGAACAGTTCGGCGTCGTCACGGGTTTTGGTCGCCATCTTACTTCCCTCCGACCTCTTCCTGGTAGAGCTGGAGGTAGACCAGCCCGTAGGCCATCATGATGAGGAGCATGATGACGGCGATCGCCGCGGCGATGCCGAAGTCGCTCTGGCGGAACGCCTGCCGGTAGATGTACACCGGCAACACCATGGAGGCGTTCCCGGGGCCACCGCTGGTCATCACGTAGATGAGCGTGAAGTGGTTGAGCGTCCACAGGCTCATCAGCAGCGTCGTCACGACCCCGATGGGACCGAGGAACGGCAGCGTGATGTGGCGGAACAGGTCGAGTCGATTCGACCCGTCGACGCGGGCCGCCTCGTAGAGGTCCTGTGGGATCCCCTTCATCGCCGCGAGGAAGGTGATCATGAAGAACGGGAAGTTGCGCCAGACGTACGCCAGCGTGATCGAGAACAGGGCGTACCGGCCACGGGAGAGCCAGTCGAGACGCTCCATGCCCAGCAGGGCGAGGATCCCGTTGAACATCCCGAGATTGAAGTCGAACAGCAGGTTCCAGTTCAGCGCGACCGCGATGAACGGGATCGTCCACGGGAGCAACAGGAGCGTCGTCGCGATGCCTTTGCCCTTGAAGTCGCGATTGAGGACGAGTGCGAATCCGAGCCCGAGCACCGCCATCATCACGACCGACGCGAACGACCAGACGAAGGTGTTTTTCAGCACCATCCAGAACTCCGGGAGCCCGAAGACCTCGACGTAGTTCCCGAGTCCCACCCAGACGTTCGGTCTGAGCGCGTTGAACTCGTAGAAACTCAACAGTATCCCCCGGATGATGGGGATAACACTCACCACCGCGAGAGCGACGATCGTGGGGAGCAGGAACAGCCAGCCCCACACACTCTCTTTGGAGAGCAAGTACCGGTACTCCTCGCGAATCGAGCCCCGGCCGACGGACGTAGCGTTTGACATGCTATACCAGAGGAAGCACGCCCAGATACTTTATTGAATCGGATCCTGAGGGTGCTATTACTCAACCGCGTGACGCTTGTGACGGGTCTTTTCGGCCCCGGGCCGGGTCCCGTGAGTCAGCGCCGTGACACACCGGAGTCAGCGCCGCCGCTGACCGGTACCGTCACCGAAAAATTCCGCGTCGGTTCGAAGTCGGACTGACTTCGGTTTACTCGTAGGGGTTGTAGATCTGGGGCTTGCCGTCGCCCTCGATCCACGGCTGGACGATGTCGGGTGCGTCGTCGAGGGACGGACCCGAGGTCTTCTCTTCGAGGGTCTGGTCGACGTAGTCCGCGTCGTTCATCGCCGAGCGGATCGTGTTGCCCATCTGGCGGAGCCGCTCCTTGGGGTCGGCGTCGTTGCCGAGCATGCCGGAGATGGCGACCGAGTAGCCCGAGGTGGAGCCCTCGAGCGAACCCAGGAACGGGGCACACTGGCCGGCACCGGTGATACCGTACCGGACCGCGTTGGGTGCCTGAGCCAGGCGGGTTTCCAGCCAGGAGTCGGGGACCTCCGTCGGATTGTTGGTGAACAGCTCGGCCTCCTCCTGGGACGACCGCACCGGCAGGAAGTTCGGCGCCGACACCGGCAGGTACTGGTCGAGCTGTGCCGGCTGAGTCATGTAGTCGATGAAGCTCTGGGACATGTCCGTCCCGGCACTGTACTGCGCGGCGTTGTCGCCGAACGAGGCGAGGACGCTACCGCCCATGAACGACTGCCGGTTCCCGGTCGGGCCGGCGGGCATCTGCGTCAGTTCGGTCGCCTCGGCGATGTCGGAATACTCGTCGGCGACGCCGCTGGTGGGGCTGATGAGGCTGCGTGCCAGGTCGGTCGGGACGTGCGCGATGGCCGTCTCGCCGGACTGGTAGAGCTCGTTGGCCGACGTCCCGTCGACGCTCGCCCAGCCACCGGGTGCGATGTCCCACTCTTCGCGCATACTCATCGTCCAGAGGTGGGTGAACAGGGTCGCCGCGGAGTCGACCTCGACGCCCCACTCGCCGTCCTCGTTGGAGTACCAGCGACCACCGGCCTGGTAGTTGAACGCGGAGACGTTCTGCCCGGTCGTGAAGTCCTGGGCACCCGGCGTCGTCCACGCACCCGAGAGGTCGAGTTCCTCGTTGATGGTCTGGCCCATCTCGACGATGTCCTGCCAGGTCTCGGGCGCGTTGCTGATCCCGGCCTGGTCGAGGTAGTCCATGTTGACGTGACTGGTACGGAGCTCGATGAACCACGGGACGGCCCACTGCTCGCCGTCGAAGCTCTGCCAGTCCGTCATGATGTCGTACCAGTCGTCGTACTGGGTGAACAGTTCCGTCGTGGGTTCGGCCGCGCCCTGGTACCCGAAGTTGACGGCGTGTTCGCCCGCCATCTCGGAGACGTTGGGCAGCGAGCGGCCCTGGATCCCCGCCTCCCACTCCTGGAAGATGGAGTCCCACGTGATGACCTCGACGCTCACGTTGACGTTCGAGTCCGCCGCGTCCTCGAAGCCGCCCGCGGTCTCGCGCAGCGCCTCAGTCTCCTCGGGGATGTACCCCCGCATCGTCCACCACAGGAAGTCCTGTGCGCTCGTCCCGTCCGATCCACCGTCTCCACCGTCACCGCCGTCACCGCCGTCGCCGCCGTCGCCACCGTCGCCGCCGTCGCCGCCGTCGCCGTTGCCCGAACAGCCGGCGAGGCCTGCTGCGGCGCCGACAGCCCCCACTGCCGCCGCTGTTTCCATGAAGTTACGGCGCGAATACTCTCCCGTCTCGTCGTCAGCGTCAACGGACTCGGCGTCCGATGTCGCATCGCTGTCACCAGTCGATGGCATACCTTCCACTTGCGAAACGACCGTTATATATCTAACGGGACGTATCCGACACGTTAACACGTATCCGAGTAAAAAATAGTCGGCCGATTTGGGCCCCATTCTGGTGAAAATCGGGCCCTGACTCGGGTGTTAGTTCACATACCGGTCAGTTCGAACGACGGTTCCAGCGCGGCAGACAGGATGGTCGATCAGTAATATAAGAGATCAAATGATTCAGCCAGAGTGACGACAGCAGGACGGCGTTGACTCCGGAGTGATTCTCGGGGAAAACCACGTGATCGGGAGCGAACGGCGCTACGGAGGGGATTCGGGACCGCGGTCTACTCGTAGGGGTTGTAGATCTGCGGGACCCCGTCGCCGTCGATCCACTGCTGGGCGACGTCCGGTGCGTCGTCCAGACTCGGGCCGGACGTCTTGTCGTCGAGCGTGTAGTCGATGTAGTCGGCCTCGTTTATCGTCTGGCGGACGTTGTTCGACATCTGCCGGAGCGCTTGCTTGGGGTCGGTGTTGTTGCCGATCATGCCCGAGATCGCGACCGAGTAACTGTCGGTCGCCCCCTCGAGCGATCCGAGGAACGGGGCCGAGCGGCCGGACGCGGTGATACCGTAGCGAACCGCGTTGGGGCCCTGGGCCAGGCGGGTCTCCAGCCACTGGTCAGGAATCTCGGTCGGGTTGTTGGTGAACAGTTCCATCTCCTCCTGTCCGGTACGGACGGGCATGAACGTCGGCGCCGCCACGGGGAAGTAGTTGTTGAGGTTCTCCGGCTGGATCATGTAGTCGATGAACGATCTCGAGATGTCCTCGCCCGCGTCGTACTGTGCCACGTCGTCGCCGAACGACGCGAGGACGCTGCCACCCATGAAGGAGTGGCGCTCGCCGTTGGGTCCGGCGGGCATCTCGGTCAGCCGGGTCGCCTCTGCGAGGTCGGTGTAGTCCGAGTTGACGCCGCTCTGGGGGTCGATCAGCGTGCGCGCCAGGTCCGTCGGCTGGTGTGTGATGGGGGTCTCGCCGGACTGGTAGAGTTCGTTGGCCGTCGTACTGTCGACGCTTGCCCAGCCGCCGGGGGCGATGTCCCACTCCTCGCGCATGCTCAACTGCCACAGGTGGGTGAACAGCGACCCGGCCGAATCCATCTCGACGCCCCACTGACCGTCCTCGAAAGAGAAAAACGACGAGTCGGCCTGGTAGTTGAACGCGACGAGGTTCTGACCGGTCACGCCGTCCTGCGCACCGCCGGTCACCCACCCCGCCGAGACGTCGAGTTCCTCGTCGAGCGTCTGGCCCTTCTCGACGATCTCCTGCCAGTTCTGGGGCGGTTCGCTGATGCCCGCTTCGTCGAGCATGTCCATGTTGACGTGGCTGGTTCGCACCTCCATGAACCACGGGACGGACCACTCCTCGCCCTGGAAGTTCTGCCAGTTGCTGATGGTGTCGTACCAGTCGTCGTACTGGGTGAACAGGTCCGTGACCGGTTCGGCCGCGCCCTGGTACCCGAAGTTGACGGCGTGTTCGCCCGCCATCTCCGAAGCGTTCGGCAGCGAGCGGCCCTGGATCCCCGCCTCCCACTCCTGGAAGATGGAGTCCCACGTGATGACCTCGACGGTCAGGTTGACGTTCGAGTCCGCCGCGTCCTCGAAGCCGTTCGCGGCGTTTCTGATCCCCTCGGTCTCGGCGGGGATGTACCCCCGCATCGTCCACCACAGGAAGTCCTGCGCGCTCGTCCCGTCCGATCCGCCGTCGCCACCGTCACCACCGTCACCACCGTCACCACCGTCGCCGCCGTCGCCGCCGTCACCATCGTCGCCGTTGCCCGAACAGCCGGCGAGGCCGGCTGCGGCGCCGACAGCTCCCACTGCCGCCGCCGTCTCTACGAAGTGGCGGCGCGAGTACTCTTCCGACTCGTCGCTACGGTCGGCGGCGTTACCTGTATCGTTCGCCCGGGAGTCATCTGGTGATGACATGCTGATTCATTAGGGGACGATCGTTATATATCTAGTGCGCAATGTTAGCGGATAACAGGGAATCGAGACGCCGGCCGGGGCGGAGTCCGACGTCCCACGATCGAAGCGAAACCCCTTACTCTCGCAGTCACGGACCCGGGAGTATGGAACCGATCCGGGTCGCGTGGGGGAGTGGCCGTGGGCCGACGACGACGGCGTCGTTCGACGCGGCGCTGGCCGACGCGAACCTGGCGAACTACAACCTCGTGACCCTCTCCTCGATCGTACCGGCCGACGCGACCGTCGAGCGGGTCGACACTGCGCCGGACCTGGGACCGACCGGCGACGGACTCCACTGCGTGCTGGCCCGCCGGACGCTGGAGCCCGGTGCCGAGGGGCCGGCCGTCGCGGGCCTCGGCTGGGCGCGTACGCCGTCGGGTCGCGGACTCTTCTACGAGGAGTCGGGGACGGACCACGACTCGGTCCGGGCGGACGTCGCCGCCGGACTCGGCCACGGGCTGGACCTGCGCGGGTGGACGCCCGAGCGAGACCCGGAGATCGTCGTGGAGACGCGACCGGGGACTGCCGACGCCTGCACAACCGCAGTCGTCGTCGCCGCCTACGGGCGCAGCGAGTCGCTGCTCTGAGCGACGTCGTCGGACCGGTCAATCGTGCCCCACTCATCAGGGTTAAGACCCCCCGTCACATAGGGGAGCGAGAATGTACGGTAACTCGCCGTTCGGGACCGAAGAGGTGGACGCGGAGTCGCTGTCGCCCGACCAGCGCAGGCGTATCGAGCGGGACCTCTCCCGCGTCGCCGAGCAGACGCGCGAGTACCTCCCCGGCGAGTTCGTCGTCGGGTCCGAACTGTCGGCCGGCGCCGACGGACCGGAGGCGACCGTCGCCGTCCGCCCGCCCGTCGGGTCCGTCGTCTCGGCCGGCTACTCGCCCGACGATCTCGACCGCTCTATCTCCGAGGACGAACGCGACGACATCGCCCGCGGCCTCGCCGCCAGCGCCGCCCTCCAGGTCAAACAGCGGCTCGGCAAGGACGACACGCCGACGGCGCGGTAGCCCACGACACCACTCGACCCCCGTCACGACGCCGGGGGAGCGCCGACGGCGGCGTCGGACGTGGTTTTCAGAAGTTGATATTCCGCCGATCACTTTTTGCCGAGACCGGGCCTGAGAGACAGTAACGGATGTCTCCAGCCCGCCCAGTCCGGGTTCTCCACGTCGACGACGAGCCCGGTTTTGCGGACACGGTCGCCGAGTTCCTTGAGCGGGAGGACGACCGGCTTCGCGTTCAGACAGCGACGAGCGCGTCGGCCGGACTCGACCGCCTCGAACGGGAGGAGTTCGACTGTGTCGTCTCGGACTACGAGATGCCTGAGGTGAACGGTATCGAGTTCCTCTCGACCGTCCGGGAGGACCACGCCGACCTGCCGTTTATCCTGTACACCGGAAAAGGGTCGGAAGAGGTCGCCAGTGACGCCATTTCCAACGGTGTCACCGACTACCTCCAGAAGGAGAGCGGGACCGGACAGTACACCGTCCTCGCCAACCGCATCAGGAACGCCGTCGACCAGTACCGCGCCGCGACCGCGCTCGAGGAGAGCCAGAAGCGACTCTCGTTGCTCGTCGAACAGTCGCCCATCGGCGTCCTCGAGTACGACGAGGACTTCGAGATCGTCGGGCTGAACGAGGCGGGCGAATCTATTCTCGGCTACGCCGAGGAGGAACTGGTCGGCGAGACCTGGGAGGTGCTCGTGACCGAGGACAGTTACGACGACGTCGACCGCGTCACCGACGAACTCGCGAAGGCGGAAGGGGGCTACCACAGCATCGACGAGAACGTACGAGCGGACGGCGAGCGGATCACCGTCGAGTGGCACAACCGCGTCATCACCGACGAGAACGACGAGGTCGTGACGATCATTTCGCTGTTCCAGGACGTGACCGACCGCGACGAACGCCAGCGGGAACTCGAGCGGTACAAGGCCTACCTGGAGGGGTCGACCGACATCATCACCGTCCTGGACGAGCACGGCCGGATCCAGTACCAGAGCCCCTCGGTGACGCGTATCCTCGGCTACGACCGGGGGGAACTCGTCGGGCAGAACGGCTTCGAGTTCACTCACTCGGACGACAGAGAGGTGGCTTACGAGGCATTCGAACGCCTCCTCACGGAGCCGAAAGACCACGTCGGCGCCGAGTTCCGGTTCCGGACGGCCGACGACGAGTGGCGCTGGCTCGAGATCAGGGGGACCGATTACCGTGACAACCCGGACATCGGCGGGATCGTCGTCAACAGTCGCGACGTCACCGAGCGGAAACGCCGCGAGCGAACCCTCCGGCAGACCACCGCACGGCTCGAGGCGCTGTTCGACGAGTCGCCCGACATGATAAACGTCCACGACGCGGACGGGAACATCGTCGACCCGAATCCGCGCCTCTGTGAGCTGACCGGGTTCAGCGAGGCGGAGCTCAGGGAGATGAAAGTCTGGGACCTCGACGAGACGATCGGTCCCGAGCAGGCCGAGTCCTTCTGGGCGGGGATGGACCGGGGAGACCAGGCGAAGCTGTCGGGGCGATACCGACGCCGTGACGGGGGCTCGTTCCCGGTCGAAGTCCACATCAGACGCCACGACATCGACGGCGAGAAGCGGTTCATCGTCATCAGCCGGGACGTCACCGAGCAACGGCAGCGCGAACAGCAACTGGAGCAGTTCGCGTCCGTGGTCAGTCACGACCTACGGAACCCGCTGAACGTGGCGGAGGGAAATCTGCAACTCGCCCGCGAGACAGGCGAGAGCGAACACTTCGACACCGTCGAGCGAGCACACGACCGGATGGACGCGCTGATCGACGACCTCCTGACGCTGGCCCGGGAAGGAAAACGGGTGAGCGACATCGACGTGGTCGACCTCGCGTCAGTCGCCGAAGACAGCTGGCGGACTGTCGAGACCGGAGCCGCCACGCTCCGGACGACCACCGACTCGCGGATCCACGCCGACCGAGAACGCCTCAAGCAGTTGCTGGAGAACCTCGTCGGGAACACGGTCGAACACGGTGGCGAGGACGTGACCGTCACCGTCGGCGACTTGCCGGACGGGTTTTACGTCGCTGACGACGGACCTGGGATCCCCGCAGACGACCGTGAGGCGGTGTTCGAGACCGGCTATTCGAGCAAAGAGCGGGGGACCGGGTTCGGGCTGAGCATCGCTCGGCAGATCGTCGAGGCCCACGGCTGGGAGATCACGCTCACTGCGAGCGAGGACGGAGGCGCGCGCTTCGAGATGACCGACGTCGAGATTGAACGATGACACCTCGCCAGCGCCCTCGGCGGGGACCGTCGCACCCGCGAACAGGCGAGCAGCGACGGCGCTCACTCCACCGCGGCGGGCGGGTCGTAAAACAGCGCGTAGCCGATAGAGCCGGTCGCGGGCAGACAGCCCAGCGCCAGCGCCGTCCCCAGCGAGAGCGGGAACGCTGCCGCCGCGGCCACGGCTGCCAGCAACGACGCCGGTATCAGGGCTAACACCGCGTCGGCCGTCCCCCGCTCGTCGGGTTCCGTCATGGTACCCGGGACGAGGAGCGCGACGTGATTAAATATTATTACCGCACAGCTGAACGCGAACCGGGCCCGACCGGAGGGGCGTCGAGTGTCGCATCGGACGCTGGTCGAACAGGCTGTCGCTGTTCCCGGGGGGAGGCGGGGCCGTCTCGTGTTTTGACGTCGCTGGAAACCGGGGCGGACGTCAACGGGAGTCGCGAGTTGCGTTCTGTACGAGTTGAAAGAAGAACGCGGACTGGCCGGCTTCTTCCAACCTCGCGGTGTCTATACGGTTATCGGGGTCCGCGAGGGAGAGTCGGAGTGACGTGTCCCCGTCGACTTCCTCCTCTATTTTCGCGCACAGTCGTTCCGTTTCGTCACCCTCCGGTAGATCAGCAGCACAAACGGACCAATCGAACATCGGTGCGGCGTCGATCTCTGTCCGTTCGACGACGGTCTCGCCGTTCGAATCCGAGGTTTCCACGGTGTAGAACCCCGGTCGGTTACTCGCTTCACCGAAGCTCCGCCGTTCGGTCGCGCCGGGAACGATCACGTCCGTATCACGCACGTCGAAATGAGTGTGCTCGTGAACGTGGCCGCTACAGACGACGTCGACGTCCAGTTCCGCGATCGTCTCGTGTCGAACGTGGGGCCACCCGTCGAGCCCCCCGTCGTGGCCATCGATACAGTGGTGGGTGAGTAGAACGCTGTGGTCGGCGTCCGTCCTCTCCACGTCGAGGTCGGTGAGCGGGTCGACCCCACCGGAATCACGCCCGTCGAACGACGGATCGTATCCCAGTCCGATCACCTGGACCGTCTCACCATTGCGATCGAATACCCGTGACGAGCCGCGGTTCGTATCGGGGAACACCGTTCCCCGGCCGGCCGCATCGAGTACGTCGAGCGGCGTCGAGATGTGCGGATCCGTCACCTCTCGGCCGTCGACGACTCGGCTCGCGTCGTGGTTTCCCGGAACGAATACGGGGACGACACCCGATTCCTCGAGGTCCCTGATCCGCCGAATCACCCGGACCACGAACTCGGTAGCTGGGTCGGCAACGTCGAACAGGTCTCCGGAGTGAAACAAGAAATCGGCGTCGCTCTCGATAGCGTGATCCACCACGGCGTCGAACGAGTCGTAGAACTGCTCTCTCCGAACTCCGAGACGCTCGCTATCGAACGAGAGATATCGGTTACTGATCGACAGGTGTGTGTCTGCCGTTACGACAGCTCGCATACCACCTCGAGGTATTCGATTACTATAATAGTGTCCGAATACTGTCAAAGAGCGGGTAGCATAGACAGATATATGGGGTACAAAATCGCGACGTACGCGAATGAACGACGCGGCGCCCGTCCTGGCTCGATTCGACTACCCCGTTGCCGATACCGAAACGCGGCTCGCGATACTGTCGGATCTCCACCTGGCCGTCGAAAAGACGGGGACGTGGCGGATGTCACATCGGACGAAAGAGCGGTTGAAACACGCGGTTGCTTCGATAAATAGCGACCGGGAAATCGACGGCGTTCTCTTTCTCGGTGACCTCGTCCAGGACGGGACGGTGGCCCAGTATCGGGCCTTCGACGAGATAGTGACGGGTCTCGACGTTCCGCTCCTCGCCGTTCCCGGAAACCACGACCTGATCGCGACTGAATCGCGCCCGTCGGTGTCTCTGGCCGAGTTCGAGGACCGATACACGCCAGACGGACTGCCGTACCACACGCGGATCGGCGGGCTCGACGTTCTGGCGCTCAACAGCAACCGTTCGACGCACGGGTCGCTCGCCGAGTCGTATGCCGGACGCCTGTCTGCTGAAACGCTCGACTGGCTCGAAGGCAAGCTCGCGACCGTCGAGTCCCCGCTCGTGGCCGTCCACCACAATCTCCCGGGGACGAGGTCGCTCCTGTTCGACTCCGAGGATGACCTTCCCGTTCCCGTGGGGTCTCCCGACTTCGAGAACACCGACGAATTTCTGCGCGTCTTACGAGAGGGCGGGTCGCCGCTCGTGATAACTGGCCATCTCCACTTTCCCGCGGTTTCGACCGCGCAGGGCGTCAGAGAGTTCACGCTCCCCTCCCTCGGTCCGTATCCGTGCTCGTATACGGTTCTCGACGTCGATCGCGACGGCACGACTGCGAGAATGCGTTCGGTGGCGGAGTACTCGGACAGAGTCGAAGCGTTCGTTCAGGGGCAGTCCCACTGTCGCGTTCTGCTGGCCGCCGCGCAACTCTCGGGGTTACCGCTCGTCGACGATTGCCGGGACTCGTGACCAGCGTTCCGTCATCGATCCGTCGACCGGCCGACGGCGAACAGGGGTCGCCACGGCCAGGGACGTGACTCGCCGTCGGCCCTTCGGTTCGCTACTGACTCAGTGACGTACGACGGTCTTTCAGCCGACCACCTACTTCCCCCAGAAGGGGTCGCGCTTGCGCCGTTTTTCGAGGTACATCGAGAGGGTCTCGCGCTCGTCGCCGGTGATGTCCTCGGTGAGTTCCTGTTCGAGGATCTTGGCGTGTTTCTCGGGGATCTCGACCCAGAGTTCGTCGCCCTCGTCGAAGTCCCGGCCGACGGTCGGCCCGTCGATGGAGACGGCGGCGCGCTCGCCGGTCATGAGTTCGTCGACGTCCTCGCCCTCGTCCTGGATGGACTTGAGGTTGCCCACACGGTCGGGTTCGTTGCCCTCGAACAGCGCGACGCGGGTGTTGCGTTTGAGCGTCCCGCCGAGGACCTCGACGCCCACCACGGCGGGGTCGGACTGGCGGAACGTGTGGTCGTCGAGCACGCGAAACCGAGCCGGGCGCGTGATGTTGTCGAGGATCTGGTCCTGCTGGGCCTGCTGGATGGCGTCGACGTGCTCCTCGTAGCCCTCGACGAGGCGGTAGATGACGTCGTGGCTGAAGATCTCGACGTCCTCCTGCTCGGCGAGGCGCTGTGCGTCCTCGAGTACCTCGACGCCGAACGCGAGGATCGCCTCGTGGATGGGTTCGTTGGCCGTCTCGGCGACTCGGACGTCCCGGGGCGCGACGGCGCCGACCTCGGCTCGCACGACCGGGATCTCCTCTTCCTCGAGCGTGCTGACGAGCGCCTCGAGACTGCCCAGCGTGTCGGCCTTGACGACGACTCCTTCCTCCTCGGTGGTGACCTCGATACCCGCGAGTTCGGCCTGGACCTCGGCGACGACGTCCTCGACGTCCCTGTCTCGCACGGCGCGGATGGGTGCACCGGCCATCGCGTCGTCCAGATCGGGGGCGGCGATCTTGATGCCGTCGGCGGCGGCGACCTCGGGGACGGTCTCGAACTCGCGTTCGGTCCGGATCTCCGAGAGCGGGCGCGGGCGCAAGAGCGCGCGGACCTCCGTCACGATGGGTTCGTTGACGCCGCCGACGACGATGGTATCGTCTTCGCGGATGGTCCCGTCGTAGATGATTGCGTCGACGGTCGCGCCGAACCCCTGCGTGTCCGTTACCTCGAGCACCGTGCCCGCGGCGGGGCCGCCGGCGTCGACGGCCATCTCGTCTTTCATGTAACGCTGGGACAGCCCCATGAGGACGGTGAGCAGGTCCGGGATGCCCTCGCCGGTCTCGGCGGAGACGGGGACGACGCCGACGTTGTTGCCGAAGTCCTGCACCCGCCAGTACATGTCCGCCGAGAAGCCGTTGTCCGAGAGGTCGCCGATGAGTTCGTAGAGGTTGTCGTTGAGATACCCCTCGACGCGGTCGGTCTGGGCGTCGATGGTCACCTGCGCGGGCGCGTTCGGGTTGGGTTTCCAGCCCGCGACGGTATCGATCTTGTTGGCGGCGACCACGAAGGGAGTCTGGGTCCGCGAGAGGATGTCGACGGCCTCCATCGTCTGGGGCTGGAAGCCGTCGTTGACGTCGACGACGAGGATGGCGATGTCGGCGAGTGCGCCGCCGCGCGAGCGCAGCGTCGAGAACGAGTGGTGGCCGGGCGTGTCGATGAAGAGCAACCCGGGGAGGTCGAAGTCCGTCGGGTCGACGAGGTCGCCGGCGATGTCAGAGATCACGGAGAGCGGGACCGCCGTCGCGCCGATGTGCTGGGTGATCGCCCCCGATTCCCCCTCGGCGACGGCCGACCCCCGCACCGTGTCCAGCAGTGTGGTCTTGCCGTGGTCGACGTGACCGAGGACGGCGACGATGGGCGTCCGGAGGGTCGCTTGCGTGTCGTCAGAGTCTGTGTCTGCCATCTGGTCACCTCGAGAATGCAGTTACTCACGGAGAGCGCCGCACGGCAGTTAAGTCCGTCCATCTGCGACGACACCCGCAGTCGTTGCACCGACCACCAGAATTAATAACGAAAAATCATTATAGTCGCTGGCCACCGTCACGGTGGTCAGCTCCCTGGCGGTATTTTTCGCGAGTGGCGTCGCCGGACGGTGTGGCGGTCGTGGCCAGACTGGTAGTGTGGTGGTCACTCGGTGACAGTAAAGGATCCGGTCATTCCCAGACTCTCGTGGGGGATACAGACGTACTCGTACTCGCCGGGGACCTCGAAGGTGTACTCGTAGGTGTGGCCCTCGTCGTAGGTGGTGTCGTCGCCGCCGGGCGTTCCCTGCCACTCGGCGTCAGACGGCGTCGAGTCGGCGCGGACGTTGTGCCCGCCCGCGACCCACGTCCAGCGGACCGTCTCGCCGGCGGCGATCTCGAAGTCCTCGGGCGCGAAACGCAGTTCGACGTCGGCGGCCACCTCGACGATCTGTGCGACGTCGGGTGTTGGCGTCGCCGTCGCGGTCGGTGTGGCCGTCGCCGTCGCGGTCGGTGACTCGCTCGACTCCGTGGGTGTCGCGGGGTCGGGCGTGTCGCCGCCGCTCGCCGTCGGAGTCGCCGTCCGGGCGGCGGTCGGCGAGGGTGTGGGGGAGTCGGTCGCCGTCGCAGTGGGCGTCGACTCCGGCGTCTGTGCAGGCGTGTCGTCGCCGTCCTCCCCGGAACACCCGGCGAGGAGGGCGGCGGCACTGGCCAGAACGTGGCGTCGGCGCATACCCGGACGTAGGGCGGCGTAGTCGTAAACCCCGTGGGACGGTGGGACCGACGAAAACGACGGAGTCGGGTCGCCCGGGCGTCAGGCGGGCGTCAGACGGCCCCGTGGCGTTTATTATGCCGGACTTGGTACGCGGGTGTATGGCCGAGATACTCGCCGAGAACCTGTCGGGCAAGGCCGTCACCGGGAGCGACGGCGCCGAGCTGGGTATGCTCTACAACATCACGATGGACATCGACACCGGGCGTCTGGAGGACCTCCTGGTCGACCCGAACGAACACATCGACACGAGCGACTTCGACACCGACGAACAGGGCCGTCTGCTGATCCCCGTGGGTCGCGTGCAGGCCGTCAAAGACCAGATGATCGTCGAACGGTAGATGAACGTCCTCGACGCGTCCGCTTTTATCAACGAGTATCACACCGACGAACAGATAGCGACGGTTCCCCTCGTGCGCGAGGAACTCGAAGACGAATCCGCCTATCGCTACGACGCCCTCGAGGGGTCGGGCATGCACGTCCACCTCCCCGAGGAGGAGACCGTGGACCGGATCCGCCGGGCCGCCGGCGAGACCGGCGACCTGGCCGAACTCTCCGAGACCGACGTTCGCTTGCTCGCGGCGTCGTTCGAACTCGACGCCGTCCTCGTGACCGACGACTACGCGATGCAGAACGTCGCGGACAAACTCGACGTCACCGTGGAAGTGATCGACCACGAGGGCATCACCGAGCAGCGCGACTGGCTGTTCCAGTGTGGCGGCTGTGGCCGCGAATTCGAGGAGAACCACGACCGCTGTCCGGTCTGTGGCAGTTCGCTCTCTCGCAAGAACCCCTCGAACGCCTGACCGACCGCTGCGGACGGGCCGACCCCACACCTCGGCCGGTTCAGGCCGCCTCGGTTTCGAGCTCGCCGATTCCCACGTCGACGAGCTGGCGGAGGACTTCCTCCTCCGTCAGGTCGAACTCCCGGGCCAGTTCCTCGACGTCCCGGGCGAGGTCGTCGTCGCAGACGACTGTGTAACGGGTCGGCATGGGCAGGTATCGCACGTCCAGTTTCATAAGTGCCAGTCAGACGGGCGTCCGACGCACGCCGGCGAGTCGGGTGACTCGCGTTCGGAGGGGCCGTGCGGCCCGGGGTTCAGACCATCGCCGCGGCGGCCTGGTACTGCGAGCCGAACAGGAAGGCGTTCCAGAGGCCGTGGATGACGACGGGGACCGCGAGGTTCTCGCTGTACTCGTATGCGACCCCGAGGACGAGGCCGAGGACGGCCGCGATGGCGACGTAGGTGAGACGACTCCCGCCGCCGGTCAGCGCGAGCCAGTGGGCGACGCCGAACAGCGCGCTCGCCAGTACCACCGCGGGGACGACGCCGTAGGCCCCTCGAAAGAGCCCCTGGACGATCCCGCGGAAGATGAGTTCCTCGGCGGGCGCGACCAGCAGGATCGTGATCGGGATCATGTAGAGGAAGATCCTGGGGTTACGCTGTCCCTGTTCGACGACCTCGTTGGTGGCGCTCTCGACACCGAGCAGACCGATGACGACCGTGAGGGCGCTCGCGGCGACGAAGAGGACGACGAACCCGACGACGGTGGTCGCGACGTCGCGCAGGTCGGGGACGCCGACGTCGAACAGGGCGATGTCGCCGCGCCACCAGAGGTAGAGCCCGCCGAGAACGCCCATCCCGAGGAACTGGGCGACCGTGACGGCCGCGTAGACGGTCGGGGGGATCGGTACGTCGGGTTCGGTGAGCGCTTCGACTGTCACCACGTCCGCGGCGACGAGCGCGAGCGCAGTCACGTTGAGGAGGACGTACCCCACGAGGAACGCCCCCACCACGACGCCGAGCGAGTGTCCGAGACTCTCGGCGCGTGTCCGCCAGTCCGTCACGCGGTAGTATTCCATCTGTTGGCGGCCGTTAGGACTGGATTCGTTTCACTGCATCGGTCCCGCTCACTCGACGACCAGTTCGGTCTTCCCGCGGACCGCGTCGGCCTCCGGGGCGTCGGACCCCCCGAGGAGGCCGCGGGTGGCGTCTTTCGCCCACTCGACCGCGGGTTGGTCGAACGTCTCGACCTCGGCGAGTTCGCCCGCCAGCACGCACGCCGCTTCCATGTCGTAGAGCAGTCGTCCCACGGAGTGGGGGTCGACGCGCGGGACCTCGACGCGGACGTTCGGGCGTCCGGCCGCGGCGAGACTGGCTTCCGTGGCCTCGAACTCGGCGTCGAGGATCGCGCCGAGGTCCCGTCCACCCAGGTAGAAGAGCGCGTCGACGTCCGTCTCCGGGACCGTCGTGCGCGCCGACGTGGGTCGTTCCTCGGGCCGGACGAACGTGACGAGTTTGTCCCGGCGACCCGCCCGATAGAGCTGGAGCTGGGAGTGCTGGTCGGTCGCGCCCAGTGCCCGGACGGGGGTCTGGCCGCCGCCGTCCTTGCCCAGACTCTCGGCCCAGAGCTGGGCGAACCACTCGGCGAACGCCTCGAGCGATTCGGCGTAGGGCATCACGGCGTTGGTCGTCGCGCCGCGCTCGTCCAGCGCCTGTGAGACGGCGCCGTAGGCGTAGGCCGGGCAGTCGAAC
>Ga0207770_100291_pt1 | contig 31597 bp, 31 predicted proteins | sample A23E2SouthBayCA_FD_187729 | JGI IMG/M metagenome (GOLD analysis project Ga0207770, IMG submission 187729) | Aerobic enrichment media microbial communities from Eden Landing Ponds, California, USA - A23 E2 (SPAdes) | ecosystem: Environmental > Aquatic > Marine > Unclassified | place: Emeryville... | reverse complement strand
ATGTGCGATTGAATACCCTGCGCCATTACCCATTCGGGTGTCCGCTCGCGCTCCACAAAATCCAAATCAATCCACTCTCTATGACCACTGAGGCGGGCTCTTTCTGCCATAGACCAGCAAGAAATTCGCCCGCCTCACTTTTCACGCTTAACTAAACACGATCGGATGTACATCCGACAAAATTAATTACACTGGGCCTCCGTGTAACGCATATGGCAGGTATATCGTCTATTCCTCGTATTTTCAAACGGTTTATATCGAATGGTGGAGACCCTGAATGGTGGTACCAGCGAGTGTTCGTGACCCACATGCTGGGTCGGTTGGTTCGGACCCTGCCCGACGCACCCGGATATGATTCGGCAACGTCGGTAATGAATGAGGACTGGGACACACTTATACTTCTAGACGCTTGCAGAGCAGACTATTTTGAAGACATGATTAACACGGACCAGTTTGACGAATACAACCGAGTTATTAGTCAAGGCAGCCACTCAAGCGAGTGGACACGACGAAACTTCCAGGGAAAGAAATTCGGAGACACTGTTTATGTAACAGGGAATCTCCACACGAAAATAATAGCTGATGATTCATTTCACGAAATTATCGAAATCAGGGATGGGTACGATTCGGACACTCATCCAAATGCTTCCCCCCAACGAATTGCTGCCGCTGCTCGAAAGGCCCACAAAGAGTACCCCCAAAAAAGACTTATTATCCACTTCATGCAACCCCACTCGCCGCTCTACGACAAACCGATAGAGTGGGATAAAAAACTGTCGACAGAAGAGTGGTGGGATGCTTATAGGGACTCACTCGACGAGGTGTTTGACATCGCACTTGAACTTCACGAAGAGTTCGATGGAAAGACCGTTATTACTGCTGATCATGGTGAAACACATAACCGCCGCCTCTTCGGGCTCTTCAAAATCAGCAATCATCCCCCGAAAATACGGATTCCCGAACTGGTTGAAGTTCCGTGGGCCGTCCTCCCTGGGGAGCGCCGTACTATCAACAAAGGAAGCGTCAATCGGTTTGAACCCGATGACAATGTCGAACAAAGTCTCCGAGAACTCGGATATCTCCCGCCAGCCGAGAGCGGTTAGTGATCGTTTGAAAATTCAGGGGTGCACTCCCTTCTTCGACTGACAGTCTCGAACAGATTTCTTTTTGTCTGCATTAGGCATCAATAACTGAGGCCATAATAGTAAATACGCTTCACTTGGCTTTAGGCAATTGATGGAAAATGTCCCGTTATTGCTCTTCTATTCAAACGAGTTTTGGGAGAGATGAAATTGAATGGGTTTTTTATGAATGAAATTTCCACCCACAACCAGGAAACAATCAGAAGACTGATGGAAAGTTGTCGCAGACGACGATGATCGGTCGGATTTGGTTCCGTTGGGATGCCTTAAGACAGACCAGCACGATGTGTTGGTGGAGTGTGTACCGACGTATCGAGAACTTTTAAGAGTAGCGAGCAACCTCTCGACGAGACAAGTAATTCGCCCGCTCAACGAACTGGAGTAACTGCGACTTCGGGCAGGTCTACACTCGGTAACACTGCCAGACGAAATTATGAGTTTCTGATGTTTTCAACAAATCCTACCAACTTACAGTTGGCGTGCAAATCTAGTCATGTTGATCAGTCTCCTTCTCCAACTGGGTGTTATAGGCGACTAACTGAAGGGTGTGGTAGTTCTTGTCAGGTTGCGACAGTATCCGTGAGAGACTAATCTCATACCCATGTTTGCCAAGCAAATGCTTGTAATTATGATGGTAATTGCTGAATTCGCCACCAAGGTAGGGTTCTCCGGGGTTTATGTCTTCGGGTCGAGTGACCGAGAGAAAGTCGCTGGAGAATGTCTCCGGGAACCATGATTCATTGAAGATAAGAATGTTCGTCGTCTCCGACAGAGCCTCAAGATATGCTTCAAATTCACGGGTCCTGAACAGCACACTTGTTGATGTACAGAAAAGGATATCAGGACTGATTTTGCCCTCCTGCAGGAGTGTTAATGGGTATCCGGATTCGAAGGTCCAATTCTCGCGTTCAGGAAGAACAGCAGTATTGTTTTCCTCTAGCTTCTCGGGGAAATCCACAGACACAAATTCTGTGTTGGGGAAGCGCTCCGCGAGGAAGGGAGAAATGACATCCATCTGAGAGCCAAAGTTGGCAACAGTATCCACGGGAACTTCGGTGTCGGACAGCCTTTCCGCGACTAACCTCCCGCATTTCTGTTGAGTTGTCAGGCTCCGCCAGTCTTTCTCAAAAATTGCCTCACTGAGATGCGGGGGTGTCTGGTGGCGTGCCATGACATCGTCGCCGTGTGAGCACAGATATTCGATTGCTTCCTCCTCAAGAGGGTCCTCCTGAGCCATGAGACCACTACCCTTGTATCTCAAATATCTGTCAACTTCGCCTTGAAATGGAGGCTTTGGCTGAGCCCTCCGGGCACTTGTCAACGCAGACTCGATTTTCTTCCGTGCGGCATAAGCTAAAAGGCGTACGTGCCACTTCGTATTTTCATAGATATTGACACGGAAAAAGTCGCGTTTCGGAATACTAATGCTGGTTTCCGCGCCCCCGGACGCCCCATCAAAATATTCGGCTATCTGAAATTTATGGAACATCAATGAATACATAGATTGCGATAGACTTTATTGAATTTTGCTATGTTAGTCGGCGGTCGTGTTTAATTAAGCGTGAAAAGTGAGGCGGACGAGTTTCTTGGTGCCTATGCCAGAAATCTGCCGCCTCATCGGAATTAGAGACTGGATCTATTTGGATTCTGTGGAGCGCGAACGGACACCCCAGCCGGCGATGACGCTGGGTATTCAATCGCATGTTTCGGGGCTGTCGCTGTCGAATACCGTCGAATTGCTCGAAGACTTGGGTGTCGATCGGTACCGGAAAGCGGTCCACGGCCGGGTGCAGAAAGCCGATCTACAGCCAGAACCGGGTCGATCTCCGAATCAGATCGTGCTCGACGAAATGGAGATTCAAATCAATGACCAGCAATTCTGGCGGTACGCCGCCGCAGATCCCGCCACAAACGACCTGCTTCAAGTCCGCCTGTTTTCGACGACCACGATCGCTCTCACCGAAATCTTCCTGCGCGAACTGCGAGACAAACACGATGTCGAGACAACCGAGTTTCTCGTCGATCGTGCGAAACACCTCCAAACTGTGCTCCAACGAGCTGGCCTCCGATTTCAGCTGTGTCGCACTGGAAATCGCAATGCCGTCGAACGGATCTTCCGAGAGCTGAAGCGCCGAACCTCGTCGTTTTCGAACTGCTTCAGCCACGTCGAACCTGACTCAGCCGAATCATGGCTTCAAGCCTTCGCTCGCTGGCACAATGCTCCAAACTAAACACGACCGTTTCGGTACAAAAAGAGTGTTCCGCATGAAGCAAGGTTCGACCCGCTCGAAATAATCACCGTCAGTGCTGGATAGGGCCTTACAACGAGGGGTTTTTCAGGTACAGGCATGTTCGATGAAGCAATGGACGTTGGGATAGTTACTGCTCCGCTCGACTTTGGCCCTTCAGGACCGGGCGTCTATCTGGAAAACCTCTGTCTAGCGTTGCGGGACCTGGGAAATGATGACCTCGACTTGCACCTGATCCACTACCAGAAATCATCAAATGAAATATACACGGACGCGAATGACGTGATTCTTCCACGGACACCGTGCCGATTCGAATCCGCGATCGCCAGCCTCGATCTCGACGTCCTGCATTATAATTACATCCCTTACAAGCGGCCTCTCGTGTTTGCGCTGGATGTACCACTTGTCATCACGATACACGGAGATCTCCCGTTCGTCTTGCCCGAACAAACACCCTGGCAGCGCCGGTACGTCGGGAAACCGATCCAGCAACTGTACTCGAAGGTCGGTCTCCTGGATCAGATCGACCACTTCTTGGCCGTCTCCGACAGCGTTCGGGAGAACGTACGTCGGGGCCTCTCCCTTCCGGGTCGGAAGATGACGACCGTGTACTCCGGTGTCGACGATCGTTTCAAGCCAGTCGACGACGCAGACGAGACGGTCCGAGCGACGTTCGGAATCAAGCCCCCCTACCTGCTGAATGTCAACAATTATATGGAGAAGAAAAACCGAACGACGCTGATTCGCGCGTTCGCACGAGTCCGGGGCGAACACCCGGACCTGACGCTCGTGCTGGCCGGGGGCGGGTGGGAAGAATCCGACTTGGGCGCGACGATTGCGGAACACGGGCTCAGTGACGCGGTCCATGACCTCGGATTCGTGCAGGAGCGGTACTTGCCGTCGCTGTACTCGGCCGCACGAGCACTCGTTAATCCGACCTTGCACGAGACGTTCGGCCTGACGAACGTCGAAGCGATGGCGTGTGGGTGCCCGGTCGTCACGTCGGAACGGTTCGCCGTTCCCGAAATCGTCGACGATGCAGCCTTGTTCATCGCTGATCCGCTGGACGCCGACGCCGTCGCCGCTACGATAGAAACGCTACTCGGCGACGAAGACCGGCGAGACGAATTGTCGCGAGCGGCCCTCAGTCGCGCGGCGACATTCTCCTGGGAACGAACCGCGACGGAAACAATACGGGTGTACCGACAGGTCCTGCAAGACTGAGTCAGCGGGCGTAGCCCAGATTTCGGAGACGCTCCTCAACGTCGACATCGGCGTCCCGGTGGGTTTGAGAGTCGCCAGCGACGATGTTACGACGGTCTCCGTCCGAAACGACCAGCCACGGCACTTTCACCAGTTCCTCTGTGAACGTTGAGTGCGGATGCCCCCACTCTTGGATCGGGATCGGAAACGAACGTTCGCCGAACATGTTTCCGTGGTCGGATGTGACGACGCTCTTCCCACGGAGTGAGTCCAAAAGCGACTCGACGTGCGGGAGCGTCTGGCGAAGATTGTCCATGTACAGTTGCCAGAGCGTGTCTCCAGAGACGGGTAACTCTCCCCACATCTTCTTATACCAGAGGTTCGGTTCGCCGGGATCGTCGATCTCGAGGTGGCCCTTGTCGAAGTCCACGTCGGTCTCGAGGAACGGATAGTGCGGTTGTATGTAGTGGACGACGATTCGCTTGTTGGGGTACTGTTCGCTGGCCTCGATCGCGTGCTCCGTGGTCGTTTCCGGACGGACTGTGCCGAGCGTGTCGTCCCAGCCTTCGTCCTGCCACACGTTGATCACGTCGTGTAGATTCGCGTCGATTTCGTCTCGAAATCGATAGAGTTGGGGATTCGATGTCACGTAAACCGTGTCTCGCAGGTCACGTCCTGAGAGATTCGCCTTCAAGAAGCCGACCGTTTCGGACGCCCTCGATTCGCGTGCCTCGAGTGTCCCAGGGAGGGTACTCTCAGATTCGAACGCGTCGTGTCTGCACGCATCAAGAATGATCAAGTTATCCCAGTCCTCGGCAAATACGTCCAACCCGGCGGCGTTGAATTGTCGAGTGTAGAGGCACAGAAAGTAATACCGGTTCACCTCCCGGAGGATCAAATTGGGATGACGTAACCCGTTTGCGATCTGTGACAGTCGGTACATCGCGCGTAGGTTTTGGTGAGGGCCAGTAAAGCGCGTCGGTTTCGCACGAAGACGTTCCGAGAGCAGTGTGTTGACGCCTGTGTCGACTTTCCCGCGTCCGATGACGATTCGGAACCTAAATTACCGATGGCCAAGTAGCCTGGACCGTGTCGAACACCCTCGTCTCGGTGGTTATCGCGACGTACAATCGCCGAGCCGACCTCGTCGAGGCTATCGAATCCACGCTGAACCAGTCCCACCCGAACGTCGAGATCGTCGTCGTCAGCAATAGCGATGACGGGACGAGCGAACTCTTCGGGGAGGGTGCACGATTCGATCGACCGGAAATCACCTACGTCCACGACAAGGAGCGAATGGGAGTCGCAAAAGCGCGCAACGTCGGCTACCGGGAAGCGAGCGGCGACATCGTAGTAACTATTGATGACGACGCCCAGTTCCAGCACGAGAACGTACTCGAAGCGGTGATTTCGGCGTTCGAGGCCGATCAAGACCTTGGAATCGTAGCGTTTAGAATAGAGAACGCCCAGACTGGCGAAGTCGAGACGCTCCCTCGACGCCGGAAGAACAGATCGCCCGAAGAGAGCTTCAAGGCCTGCTACTTCGTCGGTGCAGGGAACGCGATCCGATCGTCGGTGTTTCGGGAGGTGGGCCACTATCCACACTCCTTCCGGTACGGGGCCGAGGAACTTGATCTGGCTTACCGGGCACTCGACGCCGGGTTCACAATCCGCTATCTGCCGGCAGCGTCGGTCGTCCACAAGGAATCACCGGCGGGGCGATTTACCGATTCGACGGTCCGACAGTATCTCGTCGAGAACCGGTTGCGCTTCGTCGTGCGGAATCTCCCATGGCGGTACGCGATTCCGTATATGACCGTCTGGACGCTGTACGGGCTATACCTCTCGAAACTCGATCCACGGCCGACCATCCGTGCGTACCAGAATTTCCTCTCGGAGCGACGGGAGTTGCGCGAGCAACGTACGGTCATCAGTGACGAAACGATCCGGTACCTGAAGCGGTATTCGGGCCGACTGCTGTACTGACAGCAGCCGACAAGTCCTGTTCCGACAACCGCAGTCCAACGAGTACACCACTGAGATGGCAAGCGATCGCCGCATCTTCGACCTCCTGCTTATTTATATTACCACCGCCGATAAACAGCAAACGAATGGCCGACGCGAAGGTACTCACCGAGGCCGTCCCCGACAAGACGTGTGTCGTGGTCGGTACTCGCCCTGGCATCATCAAGATGAGTCCGATTATCGACGCCCTTGAGCAGCGCGATGTGGAGTCGTTCACCATCCACGCGGGCCAGCATTACTCCTACGAACTGGACGGGAAAATGTTTGAAGATCTTGACCTCGACCAACCGAAGTACCACCTCGAGCAGGTGCGCGAGGCGGAGTTCCACGGCGAGCAGACGGCGGCGATGCTCAAGGGGATCGAACGTGCTCTCCTTGAGGAGAAGCCCGAGAACGTTCTCGTCTGTGGCGACGCCAACTTCAATCTCGCGGGTGCCCTCGCAGCCCGGAAACTTCGCCTGACGGTCGGTCACGTCGAGGCGGGACTCCGAAGCGACGACTGGCGGATGCCGGAGGAACACAATCGAGTGATGATCGACCACATCTCCGATCACCTCTTCGCACCGACTGAGGGGGCTGCTCAGAACGCTCGCGATGACAACGTGAATGGGGCGGTCCATGTCACCGGGAACACGGTCGTCGACGCGGCAAAGCGAGGCATGGCACTCGCCGAGGAGCGATCAACCGTCCTCCAGAATCTAGCTCTCGATCAAGACGAGTACGCCGTCTTCACTGCCCACCGGGAGGAGAACGTCGACGACCCGGACGTCCTGCGTGATCTTCTGACGATCATCGAACGGACGATTGCGGAGGCGGGTCTCGACGTCGTTTACCCGATCCACCCGCGGACGGAAAAGCGCCTCGAGCAGTTCGACCTGACCGAGCGCGTCGAGGCCATCGACGGGCTCGAACTGGTCGATCCGCTCGGGTACCTTGACTTCCTCTGGCTCCTCTCCCAGTCCACACTGGCGCTGACCGACAGCGGGGGCATCCAGGAAGAAGCGTGTATCCTCGGGGTGCCCTGCGTGACCCTGCGGGAGAACACCGAGCGGCCAGAGACCGTCGAGGTCGAGGCGAACGTCGTCGCGGGAACCGATCCGGACGACGTGCTCGCAGATGTCGATCGTTCGCTCGGAGCGGCGGGCGAGTGGGAGAACCCGTTCGGTGACGGGCACACGGCCGACCGCATTGTCGATATCCTTCTCGAGGAGTGAGGGGCGTGCCGGAAACCACCTTCCTGCTCCCGTACCTGGGGCGCTGGGACCAGTTTCGGAAGTCGCGGTTCCACCAGATCACCGATCGGCTCGCGGCGAACGGGCACGTCGTGCACGTCATCCAGGCACCGGTCACTGAGTCCGAGGAAGTCACGTTCAGCCGTCGATCGATCGAGTTGCCAGAGAACGTCGTCCTCCACGACGCCGAGTTACGTTCGGGGATCTGGAACGCGCCGTTCACCAACAAAGTCTTCCAGAAGGGGTACTACGGCGTCGGCGTCCGGAAACAAGTCCGTCGTCTGATCGAGAGCGAAGGCGTGGACGTCCTCTGGCTGTACAACCTGCCACACTATCCCCTCGCGAAGGTCGACTCGGTACCGATCGTCTTCGACATCGTCGACGACTACATCGCGATGTTGAACAGCGAGCTGCCGGGGCCGACACTGGGGCCCGTCGAAGGGGTCCAGCGATGGGCCTACGCCAGATTACTCGAACGATCCGATCTGATCACCGTTATCTCCCACGAACTACGCGACGAAGTCCGGAAAATGGTCGGCGAGTCACCACCCGCGGTCATCGTTCCGAACGGCGTCGACACGGAGCTATTCGAACTCCAGCGAGACCCCGAAAAGGGGCTACGGGATCCACCGGTCGTCGGCTTCGTCGGGTCGTTCGAGTACTTCATCGACTTCGAACTGATTCTCGACGCGGCGTCAGCACTCCCAGACGTTCGGTTCCTCCTCGTCGGGGACGGCCGCGAGTACGAGTACGTCGAACGCCAATGTGCCGAGCGCGGGCTTGACAATCTTGAGCTTCCCGGTCTAGTCGAGAGCGAAGAGGTCCCCGAGTATATCCGCGGAATGGACATCTGCCTGAACACGTTCGAGAGAGTGCCCTTGGCTCATTCGGCGGTCCCGCTCAAGCTCTTCGAGTATCTCTCGCAGGGGCGCCCGGTCGTCAGCACGCGCATCAACGAAGTACAGCGTATCGATGAGGATTTCTTGTACTACGCCGACACGCAGCGAGAACTTGTCGATGCGATTGAAACGATCTGCTCAAACTACGAGGACGCGCTTGATCAAGCCACACGAACCGGGTCGCTCATCGAAACGAAGTACAACTGGGACGCAATCGCGAAATCGTTCGAGACGGCGGTCCACGACCAGCTCCGGGTCTGATCGTTCGTATCCGCCAATGCCTCTCCGATTTTCGAAATCCTATAATCTGTTTGACTGTAGTCGATTTATCGCTCAAATTTTCTGACTCAGACAATTCCAACCCAGAGTCCTTATCATCGGTTATCACAATCACTATCCTAATGCCCTCTGGCTGGCAGTATCGGGTGCTTTCAGTTGGCGGCGCGACCGCGATCACTGCCCTCATAGTCGCCCTCGCGAACACGCCGTTAACGCAGTCGCTTCTAACGACGTTTCCCATACTAAGCAATCTCAAGACGAATACCTACACAAACGGTGCTTTGCTTGACGAGATTTTAACGACACTCGTCATCGTCCTCGCTGTTCTATGGCCGCTTTTCAAACCTCAACCGCGTCGGATCCTCGATACGATCTCACTCACTCACAAGCGAGTCATTCTCGCGACGACGGTACTAGCGACGATTGGCTACTTCGACTGGTCAACACGTCTACCGCGGATAACACTCATCCTTACCAGTGGGATGCTCTTCCTCGCGCTTCCGATCTGGTTCGTTTCGATCCGTCGGCGGCCCCGTACTTCGACGCGGGCTGTCATCGTTGGGGACGACTACGAAGCGATGAATCTAATCAAGGAAACAGTGGCTATGCCTATCCTTGGGTACGTTTCTCCACCGAATATAAGACCACGAAACCAGCAAGATATTCTCAGGCAGACTCCCGATGGCGGCAGGGATGATGTGGGATCGCTACCACGGCTGAGTGGTCTCTCCCGTCTCGACGAAGTTTTGATCGAACACGATGTCGACACCGTCTTACTCGGCTTCAAGCGACCTGATCGAGAGGAATTCTTTGGTGCACTGGCCGAATGTTACGAGCACGGTGTCCGCGCACAGGTTCATCGGGACCACGCAGATAGCGTCCTGGTCGCTGATGCTGGCGGTAGCGATCTCGTCGACACTGATCTGGAACCGTGGGATTGGCAGGATTACATACTCAAGCGATTGTTCGATTTCGCATTCGCTGCGACCGGACTTCTCGTACTTTCGCCGCTTATTCTTACGGTCGCTATCGCAATCAAACTTGACTCATCAGGCCCAATCCTGTACAGCCAGCGCCGTACGGCGGAATTCGGTGAGCGGTTCAATATCTACAAGTTCCGAAGTATGGTGACGAACGCCGAAGCAGAGACGGGTGCAAAGCTCAGTGAAGAAGATGCTGGGGGCATTGATCCCCGCGTCACGCGTGTGGGACGCATACTTCGCGAGACCCACCTCGACGAAATTCCGCAGCTCTGGTCAGTGCTCGTCGGCGACATGAGTGTCGTGGGTCCACGACCCGAACGGCCGGAACTAGATAACGACATCGAGACGAGCGTCGACGAGTGGCGAAGTCGATGGTTCGTCAAACCCGGTCTGACTGGTCTCGCACAGATCAACAACGTCACCGGCTACGAGCCACAGGAAAAGATCCGGTACGACATCGAGTATATCCGCAAGCAGTCGTTCTGGTTCGACCTGAAGATTGTGACGAGGCAACTGTATCAGGTTGGTCTCGACGCAATCGGATTACTGTTCGATCAATCAGACGAGTAATTCGGATACCGCAACGAATCACAACCGTTGTAACGAAGTAAACTAAGAGTCGACTGAATGAGTGGCAGCGTTCACGGATGGTCACATACGGTGGGATACTATCGGACGCTCAAACGAAAACTGGTAGCTGCATATCGTGACTCTATCGTGAGTCGTACTATTCAGGGACTTTCTACAACGGTACGAAACTCCAGGCTCGTTATTTGGCTCACTAAGGAGCCAGAACCAGATGTGATCGTCATAGATCTCCGAGACACCTACACCGTGGGTCCGTTCATCCAACTCCTCGATAGACTCGTCCCACATGCAGAGCGAGCGTGGAGTGGGTCGCTGCTACAGCGGTTTAGCGCGCGCCTAACAGAAATAGTCCGTCACGCCCCAGTCAAAGTCGCGAGCGCATTTCTCCTCGGAGTGGTGTTCGTCCAGACGCTCCAAGTCGTCCCAACTCTACAGGAGACATCACTGACAATCTTCGCAGCCCTTCTCACGGCTTGGACCGTCGCCTTAGTCGGCCTCCGCGTCGACTGGACGCTCAAAGAACTCGCTGACAGTCGTGTCGGTAAACTCATGAAGGGGCTCTTCGAACCACCAGAGCTACCGAACGAAAACGATCGATAACACCGCCGAGAGTCGGTGACTTTATTCTGGCGACTGAACACCACCGCATATGAGCGACGAGGGGGACGCACACGCGCTTCTCAACGACCGATCGGATCTCCGTGACGCCCTCGAAGCAGTCGCAACCGTCGACGAACAACACGACACATGGACCTTCGACGACGTACCGATCGACTCCGGTCCGTTCGGCGAACTCGTTTCCAGCGGTGTCGTCGAGTCTGTCGACGGCGAGTACCGACTAGCGAACCCGGACGCCACGGCAGCGGCCCTTTCAGGAGAGAGCGAAAGCCAAGAACGCTCTTTCGGCTTCGACAGTCAGCTCTCCGGATTCGAGTTCCCGACTGTCGATCGAACCGCTGTCGTCGCCCTCACCGCCGCAATCGGATTCGTCGGCCTCGTCCGTGCTCACACGATCAATCAGATCTGCCGTAACGGTGACATTATCCTCTCAGGCAACGACCCGTACTACTACCGGTACTGGGTCGAACGAGTCCTCGCCGAAGGAACTTCAGTGTTCAATCTCGACGCACTTGCGGCCTTACCGAGTGGGGTCACCAATGGCGAGCCACTCTTGATTGCCACACTCTGGTGGCTTTCCGAACTCCTCGGCAACGATGCGGCCGTCGTCGGTGATGTGATGGCATGGTACCCCGTCGTTTCGGGGGTCGTCACTGGCCTGTTCGTCTATCTGTTGACCGTTACCGTGACCAACGACAGGCGCGTCGGGCTCGCGGCGGTGCTTCTGTTCGCGATCGTTCCCGGCCACGCGCTCCGGACAAGCCTCGGCTTCGCAGATCACCACGCTTTCGACTACCTGTGGCTGGCAGGGACGGCGTTCACATTGACGTTCCTCGCTGGGACCGACCGAGAGGAACTCACCGCTCCGCTGACCTGGCTCGCCAGTATACTCCTCGGATTCGCGATCGCCGGACAGACGCTGGCGTGGGACGCCTCCCCCATTCTGATCGCGGCTGCCGGCCTCGCTGTCGTGATGACCGCATTGGCGGCGGTCGAAACAGACCGATCCCCCTTCATCACCGCTATTCCAACGCTGGTGGGTCTTGCACTCGGTGCCGGACTTACCGGAGCAGGCCACACGGTCGTCGGCTGGCATACCGCACGCGTCGCTTTCGCACCAACACTCGTGCTGGGTGGATCTGTCCTCGCGCTGGGGGTCGCCGAACTCGTCTATCGGACGACCGGCGACGTTCGCTACCTCGCAGTCATCGACGCTGTCCTGTTCCCGATCGGAATCGCCGTTTTTCGCGCTCGCCGACCGGACGACTGGAACGCACTCGTCAGCGGTACCGGCCGGCTCACGGCCGAGCGGAGAATCGCCGAGACAGTCGGGCTGTTCGATCCGGATTCACTCGGCATCGTGCTCCTGCTCGGATTCACGCTCGTGATCGCGCTCCCGGCAATGGTGATGGGGTTCCAGCGCGCCCGGGCGAACCCGCAGTGGGCAGTTCCAACGGCCTACGTCTGGTACTTCCTCGGGCTCTCGGCCCTGTCGGTCCGCTTCGTCGGCGAACTCGCACCGGTCCTCGCCGTGTTCGCCGGCGTGGGCTTCGTCCGACTAGCCGCGTGGATCGACTTGGTCGAACCGCTCGACTTCGATGCCGGTCGAGCGGCCGTCGAGCGGCTTTCGATTCCGGATCGACAGACGCTCGGGACACTCTTCTTGCTCCTTTTGCTCGTGGGAAGCCTCGGCATCGTCCAGGTGCCAGTCAAGACGTCTCAGCTCACCATCGAAGACAGTACGTACCAGAGCGCCGCGTACATCGCAAACCACTCAGCCGAACTGAATCAGTCCTACCCGGAGAACTACGTCCTGAGCCAGTGGGGACGCAACCGGGTATACAACTACTTCGTCAACGGTCAGTCCGAGAGTTACAGCTACGCACAACAAACCTACGCTGAATTTATCGGAAGTCCCGACGCCGACAAGTGGTACAACCAGTTCCGCAGTCGCGTCGGCTACGTCGTGCTCGGAGCAGATGTCAACAGTTCCGCCGAGACAGCATACGCTCACCTCGTGAACGACTACGGGAGCAGGACGACACGGAGTGGCGGTGTGGCTCATTTCAGAGCCCTCTACGCTTCGTCAGATGGCCAGAAGATCACCTATCAAGTCGTCCCAGGTGCGAATCTGACAGGCCAGACCGCACCCAACGCGACTGTCACTGTCCGGGCGAATGTAATGATCCCGGGGGCTTCGTTCACCTACGAACGCCAGACGACGGCCGATGCGAACGGGAACTACAGCGTCCGGGTCGCGAATCCCGGGACGTACGTCGTCAGGACGGACAACGAGACACGCGAAACGACCGTCACGGCAGAGTCGGTACGAAACGGGACTCGGGTCCAGATCGATCAGCCTGAGTAATAGGATGATCGACTGAACCACGTCTCAATGCTGCCAGAGCGAAAGCTCTTTTATATCCGCCGGACAGTCCGAAGCGAATGCAAATTATCGACGACGAAGGGAACCTCTTCGGGCTCGTCAACGTGATCGACGCGCTCGTCATTCTGCTGGTTCTCGCAGTTGGGGTTGCAGGTGCTGCGCTTGTTTTCGGTGGTTTTAGCCATTCTACCTCTGATCGAGCGACGACGAACGTCACACTCGATCTCGGAGCCCAACCGGAGTATATTGTCGAGTCACTCAACGAGGGAGACACGTACTCGCCGACGGACAACGCACAATTGACTATTACTGATGTGCATCTCACGCCACAGGGGTCGGACACGCAGGTGCTTGTTCGCGCTCGTCTCCAAGGCGAGGCCACGAACGAGAGCATCGTATACGACGGCGCACCGCCACGCCTCGGCCGTGAACTCTCGATCAGCACGGACACGTACCAGGTCAGCGGCACCGTCCGCGATGTTGGCGGATCGGACGCCTTCACGACGAACGAAACCACGGTCCAGTTGCGAACGACACTCCCCCCGTCGGATGCAGAGTCGTTGAACAGCGGAGATCTGGTCAGCGTCGCCGGCCGGACGGTCGCCACGATCGACGACGTGGCAGTCTACGACAGCGGGGATCCCGACCAACGGGTTGCGTACCTCACTGCGACGCTCCAGACGCTCGGCGACGGGAATCAGAGAAGCTTCGGGAATACCGTTCTCAGACGAGGGACCACGATCACGCTCCCAACCGACGATGTTGTCGTCGATGGACGGATCCAGCAGATCGGCAGCGGCCTCGAACAAGCCACGACACAGGTACTCGTCAGCGACACAGTAAACGCAGACACTGCGATCGCAATCGACGAGGGCGATGCCTATCGTGTCGCCGGTCGAGACGTTGGGACGGTCGAGTCAGTGACCGCCTACGGGACAAACAATCCGAACCGCAAGCGTGTGTACGTCGGTCTGAACCTGACGATAATCCGAGATAGCGCGCTCCCCAAGTTTGGTGCCACAGGCATTCGAGAGGGCGCCTCCGTTCCCTTCCAAACCCCGGAGTACGAGCTGTCGGGAAGTGTCGAACGTGTCGGTGCACTCGAACAGCGAGGACAGGCCACAGATCGAACGGTCACGCTCCAGATCCGCGACGTGCGGCCGGATCTCGCACAGTCGATCCGCGTCGGCGCGGCAGAAAGCACAGGTGGCACGACCGTGGCCAGAATCACGAGCGTCAACCGAACCAGTTCGTCAGTGATCCTGACGAGCCAGGACGGCAACATATTCGAGCGCGAACACCCGGTTAATCAGGATATCACGTTCGAGGCGAACCTCTCCGTTCGCGAGACGACGACCGGGACGACGTTCAAGGGCAACACGATCCAGCGCGGAAGCGAGGTCGTCCTGGATCTCGGTGACGTGACGATCCGCGCGACCGTCGTATCGCTGTAGAACGACCGTCGTCAACGAGACGGTACCGAACGTTTCGTAAAAAACTTACTCCACCGTCACGCTTTTGGCCAGATTTCGCGGTTTGTCGATCGACCGACCCAGCCCCTTTGCCGTGTAGTACGACACCAACTGCAACTGAACGTTCGCGAGCACCGCGGCGGCCGAGGAGTGCGTCTCGGGAATCTCCAGCACTTCGTCGGCGTACCGCTCCACGTCACTCTGGCCATCAGTCACGGCCACCACGGGCGCGTCGCGGGCCTCGACTTCCTTGACGTTCCCAACGGTTTTCCGCGCTTTCTCGTCGTCGCCGACCACGACCGCAAAGACCGGTGTGTCCTCGGTCACCAGCGCCAGCGGGCCGTGTTTCAGCTCGCCGGCGGCGAAGCCCTCGGCGTGTTTGTACGTGATCTCCTTCATCTTTAGCGCCCCCTCAAGGGCCACGGGGTACTGGTGGCCCCGGCCGATGAAGAAGTACGCACCGGCGTCCTGGTACTGGCTGGCGACCGCTTCGGCAGTGGAAGTGTCCAGTAGCTCCTGGACTTGCCCCGGCAGGTCCCGCAAGGCGGCGATCGAGTCGCGCGCGCTGTCGACCGGTGCCGTCCCGAGCGTCAACAGATTGAGCGCCCCCAGCTGTGAGGCGAACGTCTTCGAGGCGGCGACGCCGATCTCGGGACCGGCGCGGATGTACAGCGCGTGATCACACTCCCGGGCGGCCGTCGAGCCGACCGTATTCGTGACGGCAAGCGTGCGCGCGCCGCGGTGGCGGGCCTCTCGCAGCGCCGACAGCGTGTCGGCGGTCTCGCCGCTCTGGGTGACGCCGACGACGAGGGAGTCGCCAATCGGCGGCGGCGAGGTGGCGTACTCACTGGCGAGGAACGTCTGGGCGGGGATGCCGGCCTGCCGATACACCTGTGCGCCGTACATAGCGGCGTGGTAGGAGGTCCCGCAGGCGACGAACTGGACGCCGGTCGGTGAGAGATCACCGAGATCCTCGATGTCGACAGTCCCGGAGAGTTCGTCGACGCGCCCGCGCAGGCACTGTCGCAGTGCCCGGGGCTGTTCGTGGATCTCCTTGAGCATGAAGTGGTCGTAGCCGCTCTTGCCCGTCTCCTCGGCGTCCCACGAGACGGTGTCGACTTCCTTTTCGACGGACTGGCCGTCGCCGTCGGTCACCGTCCAGCCATCGGCGTCGAGGCGGGCGAACTCGCCGTCGGCGAGGTAGACCACCCGATCGGTGTAGTCGCGGAACGCGGGCACGTCGCTCGCGAGGTAGGTCGCATTATCGTCCAGCCCGAGCACCAGCGGCGAATCGTTGCGTGCGACGAAGACGGCCTCGGTGCCGGCGACGACACAGGCGATGGCGAAACTCCCCTTCAGCCGATCGACTGCCGCTCGCAGTGCGGCCATCGGATCGGCGCCGTCGGCCAGCGCGTCCTCAATCAGGTGGGGGACGACCTCGGTGTCGGTGTCGGACTCGAACGTGTGACCGGCTCCGACGAGTTCGTCACGGATCGACTGGTAGTTCTCGATGATCCCGTTGTGGACGACGGCAACGTCGCCGGTGCAGTCCTGGTGGGGATGGGCGTTGGCGTCGGTCGGTGGACCGTGGGTCGACCAGCGAGTGTGGCCGATACCGACAGCACCGTCGATCGTCGTGTCGGCGAGTTTTTCGCGGAGGGCGTCGATCTCGCCCGCGCGTTTGGCGACGGAGACGTCCTCGTCACCGAGTGCGACGCCAGCGGAGTCGTACCCACGGTACTCCAGTTTCGAGAGGCCGTGAACGAGCACGTCCAGGGTCTCCTCGGCGCGACCGACACAGCCGATGATACCACACATCAGCGCACCACCTCCGTTCCCTCGCTGATCTGGCCGAAGGCGTGGACCCCCGCGTGTAGCGTCGCCGACGGCCCCACGAGTGTCCCAGGCGACACCGACACGTCCCCTCTGGTCTGTGCACGGTCGGCGAACACCGCGCCGAGATCCTGATCCTCGAACACCTCGGTGTTGACCTGTACGTCGGCCGGGCCGCCGGGGACGACCGTCTCGACGCCGAGGTGCACGTCCTGTCCGGTGACGGTGTCGAGCAGCGTCGACCCGGCGTCGACGCGGGTGTCGGCGTCCAGTACGGAGTTCTGGACGGTCGCGTTCGCGCCGACGGTGACGTTGTCACCCAGCGCCGTGTTGGGCCCGAGCACCGTCCCGGCGGCGACTTCACAGTCCGGACCGACGACGACCGGCGACTGGAGCGTGGCGTCGTCGTGGACGTGTGCCGAGTCGGCGACCCAGACCCCCTCGTCCCGTCGGTCGGCAGTGACGCGACCGCGGGCGAGCACTTCGCGTGCGACCGTCAGCAGGTCCCAGGGGTAGGTCGCGTCGACCCACATCCCGTCGGTCTCGACCGCTCGCACGCGCTCGTGATCGATCAGTCGGGTGATCGTGTCGGTCAGCGCCAGTTCGCCGTTGGCCCGCGGCGTCGCCTCGATCTCGTCGAAGATCGTCTCCGGGAACGCGTAGATACCGCCGTTGATCAGCCGGTACTCCCCGGTCTGGGGCTTTTCGACGATCGAAACCAGATCGCCGTCCTGGAGATCGACTGCGCCGTAGTAGCTGGCGTCCTGTCGTTCGAGGACGGCCAGTGCGGGCGTTGTCGGATCCTGTTCGTAGTGATCGATCACCGACCGAACCGTGGCACCGTCGATGAGTCGGTCGCCGTTGACGACCAGCACCGGACCGGACACCTCTGAGCGTGCCTGGAGGAGTGCGTGCCCGCTGCCCAGTTGCTTGTCCTGGCTGACGTAGGTCAGCGTGACGCCGCGATAGGTCGGTCCGAAGTGGTTCTGGACGCGGCCGCGCTTGTAGCCGACGACGACGGCGATCTCGTCGATACCGGCCTCCACGAGTGCATCGAAGACGTACTCGAGGATCGGGCGGTTCGCAGCGGGGAGCATGGGCTTGGGCCGATTGCGAGTCAGGGGACGCAGGCGGGTCCCTTCGCCTGCAGCGAGGACGACAGCCGTTCGTACACTCATACGAAACACTCACGCGACGGGGGTTTGAACGTTTTATCCTTCCTACCAATTCTGAGCCAGTCGCCGACCAGTTTAGGCAGCGTCTACGTGTGGTTCTCTCCCATAGAACTGATCGTTCGTGGTTTCAGTTCGGAAGTTGCATCCGATGCGACTACTGCTCGCTGATGTTCTCGCCAGCCGTGCGTCGCCCCTTGGTCGTCAACTGGACCTCGGTGCGCTCGCGGACGACGCTGATCACGTCGAGTTCGATCAGTCGGTCGAAGATCTCCTCGGCCTTCTCGACGTCGATGCCGACGAAACTGGGGATGTCGAACGGAGAGACACCGGAGTGCAGCGCCATGATCACGCGCCGTTCCGTACTGGAGAGATCGAGATCTGCGCGGTTGCGTTCGGCGCTCTCTTCGAGCATCACCTGCAGCACGGTCGCGTGGAACTCCTCGCCGGCGAGGTGGGTCTCGACACTGATCCCGTCGTCGGTGTGTTCGACCTCGAGGACGGTTCGCTCCTCGCCCGAAACCGTCTTGTCCTCGATCGCGAGATCACCGATGTCGGCCCGTTCGACCTCGACGGCCTGGCCGTCGGCCAGTGCGAGACGTAAGGCCTCATCGGTGACTTTCATCCGGCCCTTGGTCCACTCGGAGTCCTGAACGACTCCGCCCTCGACGGCCGGGTGCTGGACGAGGATGATCTCGCCGTTCAGCGCCGCCCGGTAGAGGTTCGTCTCGAACTCCTCGTGTTCGCCGGCCGAGACCAGCACCACGTCCTCGTCGACGTGCAGCGCGACGTAGTTCGAGACGCTCGCACTCTGCTGGTTCACGTCGTGGCGATCGGCGATGCGATCGATCGATTGCAGGGGGATCTGGCGTTTGCCGTCGGCGATCAGGACCAGTCGCTGTGTGGTGAGGACGATCCGGCAGGCCGTCCAGGACGCGTCGTTGAGTTCGCGCCCACCCTGGACTGCCTGCAGGTACTGCCCGCGCGTGTCGGCGATCTTCTTTTCCGTGTCACTCATCCTGGTCCGGGGGCTTGCAGGGAGTTGCTCACTCGTGGGGATATAACTTCCGCCCCGATTTTTGAACGGGAGAATCGGGGCCATCACGGGTATCTGTGCGAAGGTAGCGAAAGACTCATGCCAGACGTATACATCTGTATACACATGGGAACGAACTACAAGAGCGTCCGGCTCACCGAGGACGCGTACGAGGTGCTGGAGCGTCGGAAGCGTGAAGAAGAGTCGTTCTCGGAGACGATCGAACGCCTCGCGGCGGAACGACCGATCTGCGACCTCGTAGGTGTGTTCACGGGCGATGAAGTCGAGTCGATCCGCTCGGCCCGATCGGATGCCTACGACGAGTACGCAGACCATCGAACCGAACGGTGGGAGTCGTGATCTTAGACACGTCGTTCGTCGAAGATGTGGCTCGTGAAGACGACGCTGCCGTGGCGAAAGCGACGGAACTAGAGCGCAATGGTGTTCCCGAACGCCTGTCCGCGATGACACTGTACGAACTCTACTGGGGTGTCGGCTATGTCGACACGCCACAGCGGGAACGAGACGAACTCGACGCCGTCCTCGAGACCAAAGAAGTGTACGACGTGACGCCGGACGTTGCCCGAAAGGCGGGACGGATCGCCGGACAGCTCTCTGCGAGCGGAACCCCACTGAATGACCCGGGCGACGAGATTATCGGTGCGACGGGCGTGATTCACGACGAGCCAGTACTCACCAAAAACATCGATCACTTCGAACGGATTCCTGGGCTCGAAGTCGAGTCGTACTAGATCACTGCTCGTTCATGGCCTCGCTGGCCATGTTCCGTCCCTGGGCGTTGAGGCTGACCTCCGTCCGGACCCGGACCTCGTCGACCGCGCCCACATCTAGCAGTTTCTGGTAGATCTCTTCGACCTCGTCGACGGGAATCCCGACGAAGTCTGACATCTCGAACGGCGAGACACCGGAGTACAGTGCCATCAGCACCTGCCCCTCGGTCTCGGTGAGTTCGTAGTCGCCCTCGCGTTCCTCGATGACACGCTCGAACAGCGACTGCAGCGCCGTCGTGTGATGCTCCATCCCGGAGAAGTACGTCTCGACGCTGCGGTCGTCCCGGTCAGTGTGTTCGACCTCCAGCACGGTTCGGGACTCGCCCATCACGGTCTGGTCGCTGGTGTCGATGGTCCCAACGTCGTCGACCGCGAACTCGGTCTGCTCACCGTCCGGGAACTCCAGGACGATCACGTCGTCGTCCAACCGAAACCGGGTCTTGCGCCAGGTCGCCTCGTCCTGGATCACGCCGCCCGCGACGGCCGGGTGTTTCGCCAGAATGACCGTGCCATGCAGCGTCGCCCGGCAGTACTCCAGTTCGAAGTCGTCCACGTTGGTGGCGTCGAACAGGACGACGTTGTCGCCGATCCGCAGCGGCGTCGCACCCGCGGGATCGATCCCGTCGGGCAGTTCGTCCGCATCGAGTAGTTCGATGTTGCTGTGGGGCAGGGCCTGCTTGCCGTTGCTGTTGGCAAGCACCAGCCGCTTGTTGGTCATGACGAGCCGACAGGAACGCCACTGTGGCTCGTCGACGGGAGTGCCGCCCCTGACGGCGTACATGTAATCTCCCGACGTGTCGACCAGTTTCTGTTCGTCGCCGCTCATCGCGCTCTCTGTCCCGGAACTTGTCGCTCGCCGGTATATAACTTCTTCACGCGGAGTCGATCGTCCGTGGCGATCCAGCCCGCGATCACTCACTTCGGCTCTTCGATCGAGATCCGGTCGTCCGTGATGGCGTCGAGAGCGTTGTCCGACGAGATGATCGGATCACTGTCGGCGTAGGCGACGTGATACGCGTCGAAGGCGGTGAGACCGTACTGTTCCATGTAGTCCGCGGCCTGGAAGAGCACCGTCTCGTCCTCGGGGATTGTCGCGATCTCCAGGACGTAGCTGAGTGCTTCCATGCGGTCGAACTCGTCCCGATCCGAGATCATCAACAGTTCGAGTACCGTCGCTCGCGACGTGTAGATCTCGCCCTGGTTTTCTTTTGCGATCGTCGCGGCCCGTTCCTGCAGCCAGTCGTCGTCTTTGACCAGCGCGATGAAGAAATCCGTGTCAGCGTAGATCATCGCTCGGACTCGGAGACTTCCTCGATAGCATCCTCTCGAGCAGCGTCACGCGCTTCTCGTTCGATCTCCGCGATCGATTTCTCGTCGAACGCATCGCCGACGGCATCGCGCAGCCCTTCGATCGGATCCTCTTTCAGCGGGATCAACTCGACGCGATCGTCGAGTTCGACGATTCGGTACCGATCGCCGTACTTCTCGCGGATCTCGTGTGGAATGGTGATCCGCCCGCGATCGTCGGCCTCGGCTGTCTTGCTCATCGTGCCATCAGATTTTGTGGGAACAGTGAAAAGAATTCCCACGGAAACATGAGACGTCCCACAGATGTTTCTGATGATAGATTCTGCTCAGGTCAATAAGAATTCGCCGCTGCTCGCACTCAGGTATCGTCGGAATACTCCTGACTCAACCGCTCGATTCGTTGGTATTGCGCCGGTGAGATGTCCGTCTGTCGTGCGGATTCGAGCTGTGAATCGACGAGGGAATTGAGCTGCGGACCCCACTCTTCGGCAGGTGTGGAACTGATGTACTCTGCCCACCGTTTGATCTGCGTGATGCGTTGCTCACGATTCCGCTCGTGTTTCTCCGTCAACGATTCACGCTCGCTGGAGTCGTTCATACGTTTCATCCACTCCAAGCTTCTGTACCCACCGTTCGAGTTCTGGAGTGCTAAGTGTTTCCTCGAACAGCACGAACAGGTGGACTGCGTCCTCGAAATCTTTCTGAGTATCCAGGTAGAGTTTGTACGCGATCTGCAGTTCGAGCGGTCCGATAGGGAGCGACTCGTCTCCAATCCTCGCAGTGATCGCGTTGTCGAGCGATGCACGGTCGAACTGGTCTGAGGGGTATTTCAGTTCGACGTTCGGGATCACTTCGCCGTCACGCGCCACCCTGATATTGGTTCCCTCAGAAAGCATTGACGAGAGTTCGTCGAGCGGCATCGCCGATCCCCAGAACCCGGACTGTTTCAGCTCATGAGCGAGCGCTTCGGCTGTTTCGTCTGTGAGTGGTTCGAGAATCAGGTCGATATCTTCGGTACTACGGGACCGGCCCGCGAGTATGGCGACATATCCCGCAACCAAGACGTGGTCGATGTCGCAATCTTGCAGGACCGAAGTGACATCGAGAGCCAGTTGGTCGAGATCGTTCGGTTCTCGGCCGACGAAAAGCGTCCCATCACGAAGCTCGATGTCGCCCATACTCGTACGGAGAGGGCCACCCACAAAACACCGATGGAGCACGGTCCAAACCGCTTCTGGTCCAGTCCTCAAACCAACAACAGGCCGCCACCCACAACGGCCAGTCCGCCGAAGCCGACACAGACCGCCCAGAACGGTACCCGACGCACGAGCCGTACCAGCGCGTCGACAGTCAGGTAGCCGACGACGGCGCTGACGGCGAGCGCGATCCCGGCAGCGAGCGGCGACACGGCGGGAACCCCATCGGAGACGACGACGAGCGCGTTCGCCGCGAGGGCGGCGGGGATCGACAGCAGGAACGAGAGTCGCAGCGACGCCTCGCCCTCGTGACCCCGAAGGAGGAGCGCGCTGACGGTCGTCCCCGATCGGGAGATCCCCGGCAGGATCGCCACCCCCTGGAGCCCGCCGACGAGGAGGGCGTCGAGCCAGTCTGGCGTCGCACGATCGCCCAGCGACACCCACGCCGCGAAGCGCTGGAGCAGGCCAGTCAGGACGAGCAGACCACCGACGAGGACGACGAACGCGCCGCCGGTCAGCTCCGAGACGATTGCGTCCAGCAGGAGGTAGGCGGGCAGGCCGGTGATCCCCGTCGCCAGTGTCGCCAGGACGAGAAAGGACAGATCCGCGGTGTCGCTCTCGAAGGCCGTCCGTGGCGTCCACTCTCCGAGTGATGCGAGCACCGCGCCGACCTCCGCCCGGTAGTACGCCAGTGCCGAGAGGGCGGTCCCGGCGTGGACGAACAGCGCCAGTCGCGTCGCGATGGCCGGCGTCGATCCGGTCAGGGCGGTGACGAGGATCGCCACGCTCCCCTCGCTCGAGACGGGCAGCCACTCCAGAATCCCCTGTGCCAGCCCGACGACTGCGGCGACGACTGCCTGCTCGAGGTTCATATCACACGAGCGTCCGTCCCGACCAATAACTCCACCTATCGCGCGCCGACAAACGGAGACCGCGGGAGCGAGACAGCCGGCGGACCGCAGACTGGCAACAGCTATCGTCGTTGCCGACCTCCACGACGTATGCAAGCGAACGGAATCAGCGGGATCTGGGCGACTATCGTGTCGCTACCCGGCTGGCAAGGGTTCCTGATCGTCGTCGCGACCGCGATGGCCGCGGCCGTCGTCCTCCGGGTCGGCGGCGACAGACTTCTCAGACCGTTCACCGAGCGGATTCCCGGCGACGTGGACGACATCGTCTTCGGCGGGGTCCACCGGGTGCTGTACCTGACGATCGTGATCGGTGGCACCTATCTCGGCCTCACGCTGTTCGACAGTCCGCTGGCCCAGCACCCCTCTATCGAAGCGACGACCCAGTCGCTGGTGACGCTGCTCTGGGTAGTGTCGCTCGTCCGGATCGGTCGCCGGGCCTCGAGGGCGGTGACGGACAACCGCTACATCGACCGGCAGGTCGTCCCGATCTTCCAGAACGTCTGGACGGCCGTGGTCGTCGGCGTCGGATCTTTCCTCCTGCTCACCGTCTGGAACATCGACGTGACACCGCTGCTGGCCTCGGCCGGCATCGCCGGGATCGTCCTCGGTCTCGCGGCGAAAGACACCATCTCGAACCTCTTCGGCTCGATCGCGCTGTACCTCGACGGCACCTACGCCGTCGGCGACTACGTCGTGCTCGAAACCGGCGAGCGCGGGCGCGTCGAGGACATCTCCGTGCGCTCGACCGTGATCCGGACCCGCGACGACATCCTCGTCACCGTCCCGAACGCGGTGCTGAACAACGCCGCCATCGTCAACGAGTCGACGCCCAAGCAAAAGCGCCGGATCCGCGTGCCCGTCGGCGTGGCCTACGGCTCGGATCTGGACGAGGTCGAGGCGATCCTGCTCGACGTGGCCGACGACGAGGACCACGTCCTCGACCGACCAAGCCCACGCGCCCGCTTCCGGGAATTCGGCGATTCGTCGCTCGACTACGAACTGCTGTGCTGGGTCGCCAACCCGGCGCTGACCGCGCGCGTGACACACAACTGTAACCGGGCGATCTACGACCGCTTCAACGAGGCCGACGTCGAGATCCCGTTCCCCCAGCGCGAGATCAGCGTCTCAGGTGTCGACGTCGACGGACTCTCACCCAACGGCGACGACGGCGAGTCGGCGGTCCGTCACTCCTGATCTCGGTGTCTCGTGTTCCGTTACGCTGTTTCCGGAAACGAGAACCAGAAAAGCCCACCTCCGGCTGGCCAATCAGCCGACATGGGTGGACTGAAAGGGGCCGTTCGGCGCCGGGAACCCCGGCGAGGCAAGCACCGCAGGCCGAAGGCCGAGGAGCACAGCGAGCCGCGGGACTGGCGCCGAACGGGGGCTTTCGGTGCTTCAGAGCGCTCTCTCCGATCCCTCATCGAGCACCTAGCTCCGAAACGCAATTACGCACCCCTGTCTTCCCCTGTAGCAATGACACTCCTCGACGACGCCAGGGCCGCGCTCGACACCGGCCCGCTCTGTGACTCCTGTCTCGGTCGGCTCTTTGCCGACCGGAGCTTCGGCCTGACCAACACCGAACGGGGTCGGGCGCTCCGGACGACGATCGCGCTGGACGACGACGAGCCGTACGAGTCGCCCGCGGACTGCTGGGTCTGCGAGGGCGAGACCGACCGCTTCGACGAGTGGGCCGAGCGCGCCGCGGCGGCGGTGCAGGGCTACGAGTTCGCGACCTACCAGCTCGGGACTCGTGTCCCGCCACTGCTGGAGGAGAACGACGAACTCCTCCGGGAAGACGTGGGGCTCGACGGCGACGAACCCGACGCCGACCACGACGACCGCGGGGCCTTCGCGGGCGAACAGCTCAAGACGGAGTTCAACCGCGAGGTCGGCCGCCGCGTGGGCAACCTGACCGGCGCGGAAGTCGACTTCGACCGGCCGAACGTGCAACTGACGATCGATCTGGCGACGGACGAACTCGACGTGCAGGTCAACTCCGCGTTCGTCTACGGGCGCTACCGCAAGATCGAGCGCGACATCCCACAGACGGAGTGGCCCTGCAACGAGTGCCACGCCACGGGGATCAAGCGCGGCGAGGAGTGTCCCGGCTGTGACGGGACGGGATATCGCTACGACGAGAGCGTCGAGCAACTGTCCGCACCGGTCGTCCTGGAGGCGATGGACGGCGAGGAGGCCGTCTTCCACGGCGCTGGCCGCGAGGACGTGGACGCGCTCATGCTGGGCGGGGGCCGCCCGTTCGTCATCGAGGTCAAGGAGCCACGCAAGCGCGACGTGGACACCGAGGCGCTGGAGGCCGACATCAACGAGTTTGCCGACGGCAAGGTCGAGGTCGAGGGCCTGCGACTCGCCACCCACGACATGGTCGCCCGCGTCAAGGAACACGACGCCTCCAAGACCTACCGCATGGACGTCGAGTTCGACGGGCAGATCGACGAGAGTGACCTCGAGAGCGCCTTCGAGACGCTCGACGGCGCGACGATCGAGCAGCGCACACCCCAGCGCGTCGACCACCGCCGGGCCGACATCCACCGAACCCGCGAGGTTTACCAGATCGAGGGGGACCTCGACGACCCGCGACACGCCGACATCGAGGTCCACGGCGCGGGCGGCCTCTACGTGAAGGAACTGATCTCCGGCGACGAGGGGCGAACCCAGCCCAATCTGGCCGACGAGGTCGGGACCAGTGCTGTGGTGACGGCACTCGACGTGCTCGACGTGGAGGGCGAGAACGAGGCGTTCGAACAGCCCGAGTTCTTCCGAGACGGCGACGACGACTCGTAGTATTGTTGATCTTCGGGAGACCTCTCCCAAACCACTTTGGCTATCGAATACATTGTATTCGACATGAGCACCTCGATCCGTATTTCGGACGAGACGAAGGCGAAACTCGAAGCAGTGAAACGAGAGGGCGAGACTTTCGACGAACTGCTCGACCGCCTCGCTGTCACCCGTACCAAAGAAGACGTGCGAGAGATGGCTGGGTTCGCCGAAGAAGGCATCGAAGAACACATGAAAGAGAAGCGAAGTGAGCTCAACGAATCGCTCGAAGAACGCACCTCGCGGTCGGAATGATCTTCCTCGACAACAACGTCGTCCGGAAGTACGCTGGTCGTGATCCCGACGAGGCAGTAGTCGAGTACCTGAGCACGCACTACGACGACACGTGGGCGATTTCTGCGGTCGTGTTGTACGAATTCCTGAGCTACTACGACAGTCAATCGAGACAGCAACAGCGTCGACAGCAACTCACCGACGCAGTCGACGACGTACTCGCGCTGGATGAAGCGAGCGCAGCAGAAGCGGCCAGTATGGAGTCCTCACTCTCCGCGGCCGGCGTGTCACTCGATGCAATGGATCTACTCATCGCGGCGACAGCGCGACACCACGGTGCGACGCTCGCGACGACGGACCGAAACGATTTCGACAAGCAACCGATTCACGAACTGCTGGACGTGGATATCATCGAGGCCGACTAACCACCGCTATCCTGACCATCCAGTCATACGGATTATTGTCGATTTCCCGGATCGACCGCACGACGGTGTGCGATCGACCGTGAAAACGGCGACAATAATCCGGATCAGCCGACAGCTGCCACCGTCATTTATCACGGTTTCGCCCCTCTGTTCGACTATGGAGACACGCCCACTCGGCGAGACCGGTCACGAATCGAGTATCCTGACCTACGGCTCGATCGCCCTGAACTTCGTCGATCAGGAACGAGCGAACGAGATGGTCGAGGAGGCCCTCGACGCGGGTGTCAACCACTTCGACGTGGCCCCGACCTACGGCGACGCGGAGGTGAAACTGGCCCCGAAGCTGCAGGAACACCGCGAGGATATCTTCCTCGGCTGCAAGACCCAGGAGCGGACCTACTACGGCGCGTGGGGCGAACTGCATCGCTCGCTGGAGCGACTCGGCGTCGAGAAGATCGACCTCTACCAGTTCCACGCGCTCACGCGCTACGACGAACTGGACGCCATCCTGGGCGAGTACAGCCCGGAGATGGCACAGGGCGACCACGATCCCGGTGCGCTGCAGGCCATGCTCGACGCGAAAGAGGCGGGCCTGATCGACCACATCGGCCTGACGAGCCACGGCGACCCCAGCCTCATCCGGGACGCGATCAAGCGCATCCCCGAACTGGAGACGGTGATGTTCCCGTACAACTACACGCTCGAAGCGAAGGAGGGGCCCGAGTACGACTACGGCTCCGTGCTCGACCTGGCCGAGGAGGAAGGGCTCGGGACGCTCTGTATCAAGGGCTTCGCGAAAGGGCCGTGGGACGAGGACCTGCCCGAAGACGAGCGCCCCTACGACACGTGGTACGAGCCGTACGACACGAAAGAAGAGATCGAAGAGAGCCTGCGCTTCGCGCTCTCGCAGGGCATGACTTCGATCCCCAACGCCGGTGACCCCCAGCTCGTCCCGATGATCCTCGAAGCCGCCGAGGACTACGAGGCGATGAGCGAGGACGAACAGGCAGAGCTGCGCGAACGCGCGAAGGACAACGACTCCCCGGTTCCGGCACCCTGAGACGGACGGTTGTCGATATTTCCCAGATCAACCGCACGCAGTCGTGGGGCCGACTGGCGAAACGTCTACAATCCTCCGTCTGAACCACACGACTACACCGACATGACCCACGACTACGACGCTGTCGTCTTCGACAACGACGGCGTCCTCGTCGAACTGACGGACCGCGAACTCCTGGCCGAGGCCGTCCAGGCCGCGTTCGCTCACTTCGACGTGAGCGTCGACGACGCCACCGCACGCGAGATGGTCGCGGCGGACGCGCCACCCGACGAGGCGTTCGAGCGCGAGTACGGGATCGACCCGGCGGCGTTCTGGGAGCGCCGGGAAGCGATCGCCAGCGAGTTCCAGCGCGAGGCGATCCGCGCGGGCGAGAAGGCACTCTACGACGACGTCGAAGTAGTCTCTCGACTCCCGCACCGGACCGGAGTCGTCAGCAACAACCAGCACGAGACGATCGACTTCATCCTCGACCACCACGATATCGGCCGGCACTTCGAGACGGCGTACGGTCGCGTGCCGACGCTCGCGGGGGCGAACCGCAAGAAGCCCGATCCCAGCTACATCGAACAGGCGCTGGACGATCTGGACACCCGCGCGGCGCTGTACGTCGGCGACAGCGAGAAAGACGTCGTCGCGGCCCACCGCGCCGGCATCGACTCGGCGTTCCTCCGGCGAGATCACCGCGCCGACCTCGACCTGTCCGTGGAGCCGACCCACGAGGTCGCTGACCTCTACGAACTGGCCGACCGACTCGGCGTCCGGGCCCGGTAGCGTCGCTCCGATAGTATTGTAGTCATCGAGCGAACAGGTCCTGACGAATGACACGGGACAGCTACGAGGACCAGCTCGCCCGGCTGAAGGCGGCCGTCGAGTCGATGGGCGACCGCGTGGTCGAGCGACTGCGCGACGCCGTCACGGCGTACGAGGAGGGCGACGAGGCACTGGGCCGGTCGATCGCCGAAAGCGACGGCGAGATCAACGACCGCTACCTCGAACTCGAAAGCACCTGCATTGACCTGCTGGCGCTCCAGCAACCAGTCGCCGGGGATCTCCGGTTCGTGGCCGCGACGTTCAAGATCCTCACCGACCTCGAACGGATCGCCGACCTGGCGAGCAACCTCGGCCGGTACGTCCAGTCGGTCGGCGAGGAGCGACTCACCTCGGTCCCGGTGGCCGACATCGCCGACATGGCGATCGCGCAGGTCGAGGCCGCCGTCGCGGCCTACGTCGACGAGGACCCCGAGCAGTGCCGGACCGTCGCGGCCGACGACACCGACCTCGATCAGCGCTGTGAGGCGGCTGCCGACGACCTGGTGCGCTTTCTGGTCAATTACGACGCGACGACGGACGAACTCGAAGCGCTGCTGGCCGACACCCAGCGGTTCCTCCTGACGGTGCGAGACCTCGAACGCGTGGGCGACCACGCCGTGAACATCGCCGCTCGCACGCTGTACATGATCGACAGCGACGACGACCTGATCTATTGAGACGGAGTATTGTAGTCACGTACCGGTGACAGTCGGAACAGTGTCGACGATCATCAGCACGCAGCTACGGTTCTCCGTACGAGAGTCTATACCGCGGCTGAGGAACCCCGGCCGATATTGAGAGAAGGGAAAGGCTCATACGCGCGACCGGCGCAGGACCCTCCATGCCACGCGAATCGTATCAAGAACGCCTCGAAGAGCTTCGAGAGGACGTTCTCTACATGTCTGAAGTCGTCCTGGAGCGGTTCCGACTGGGACTGGACGCACTCGAACAGAAAGACGAGGAGATGGCCTGGGAAGTGATCGAGGGCGACGACGAGATCAACCAGATGTACCTCGAACTCGAACAGGACTGCGTCGACCTGCTGGCGCTCCAGCAGCCCGTCGCCGGCGACCTGCGGTTTATCGCCGCTTCGTTCAAGATCATCACCGACCTCGAACGAGTCGCCGACCTGGCGACGAACCTGGGCGAGTACACGCTCAACGCCGACCGGGACATGTTCCCCGAGGTCGACATCCAGGGAATCGCCGATCTCACCCTGGAGATGATCGAAGACGCGATGGACGCCTACGCCGAGGAGCGCACCGAGACCTGTTACGAGATCGCCGAGCGGGACGACGAGATCGACGAGCTCTGTGCTGCGGCCTCCGAAGCCGTCGTGCGGGACCTGATCGAGCGCGAGGTCGGCGAGGCAGCCGACGAAGACGAGATCGAGCAGCTGATGAACGACGTGTCGCGCCTGCTCCTGACGATCCGCGACCTCGAACGCGTCGGCGACCACGCGGTCAACATTTCGGCTCGGACGCTGTACATGGTCGAAAACGACGCAGACCTGATCTACTGATCGACAGTATCAGTCCAGCGACCGCTCGCGATCCTGACCGCCCGCCAGCCCGCTCTCGGTGATCCGGAACTGGACGGTGTCGCCCGCGGCCTTGGCGCGGTGTTTCTCCAGGGTCGCCCGGCGGTTGCCGCCGCGGAAGCGATCCAGCCTGAGGATCGCACCGGACCAGTGATTGAGCGTGTGCCCACCCAGCGCCCGCGTGCCGTCGCTGTCGGGATCGGTGAACACCTGGTTGGTGACGGCGACCGCCAGGTCGTGTTTCCGGGCCAGCGAGAGGAGGTGGGTGATCTGTCGAGCCACGTCACGCAACGCTTCGCCGCCGTCGTGCTCGGTGCGTTTGAGCCGGTAGAACCCGGTCGCGCTGTCCAGCACGATCAGTTCGACCTGCGAGGCCAACTCCTCGGCGTCCTGCACCGCGACCTCCTGCTCCTCGAAGTCCAGCGCCTCCGAGATGACGATCCGCTCGGCGAGGTCCCCGAGCGTCTCGTCGGTCTCGTCGGCTCGCCCCTGTGCGATCTGCTCCATCCGGTCGGCCGACAGCCCCTCGGTATCGATGTACAGCGCCGACTCACCGGCTGCCGCGACCTCCACGGCGGCCGAGAGTGCGAGGTTCGTCTTGCCGGCCGCTGGCGGGCCGTACACCTGCGTGACCGCGCCACGCTCGAACCCGCCGCCCAGCAGGTCGTCTATCTCGTCGCAGCCGGTGGAGACGTACTCGCTCACGGACCGAGGTACGACGAGCGGTGATTAAACGCTGGCGACCTCGGTCCGCGCTACGCCGCCGAGTCGAGATATCTGTCGAGCGAACGCCCGCGCTGGACACACCACATCATAGGAGGAGATACTATTGTGTCATAGAACAGTTTACGGGGTCGTTGGTTGCAACGCCATCGGAGATGAACGACCCGTTCAGTGTGCGTACGAACAGAACAGTCGAATCTGTCGGTTAGTGGGTGAAAGAAACAGACAGCGTAGCAGACAGCGGGGCCGAGAAGGACTGAAAGCCCTCGGCACGCTCGCGGTCGCTGAGCGGGATATTCTCACTCGCTTCGCTCGTTCGAATAGCGCCCGCTCAGACGACTCGAACAGGCGCGAGCGCACCTCGCCCTTTCGATCCACCAGGACAGCACGGCACCATACCGCGCCACACACCTCCCCAACCGATTGCGGTGCTCGCTTCGCTGCGCTCCTCATCCCTCGCACAGTGTTGTCGCTCGCCAACGCGAGCGACAGCGCGCGCCGACGCAGATTGTTCAGTCATTGGTCGGTATTGACCACGGCTATGCGGTTGGCATTCGCGCGAACGAGCGGTCCGAAGGACCCGGTAGTGAGCGCGATTCACTCGTCCGAGCGAAGCGAGGACGAGCCTTTTTCACCCATGTTTT